>Ga0209572_1002083_pt1 | contig 10284 bp, 10 predicted proteins | sample EBPBio232012_DNA_FD_185867 | JGI IMG/M metagenome (GOLD analysis project Ga0209572, IMG submission 185867) | Wastewater treatment Type I Accumulibacter community from EBPR Bioreactor in Madison, WI, USA - Reactor 1_1/23/2012_ DNA (SPAdes)... | ecosystem: Engineered > Bioreactor > EBPR >...
ACAACATACTCACCTACAGCGAAACCTTTTTTGCTAGCGGCAGCAATAGGTGCCGATACAACAGCAGGCTTCATCATCGCGGGTTTTGCAGCAGCAACAGCCACAGGTTTTGCAACCGGCTTCATTGCAGGCTTCATCGCGACGGGCTTTTTCACTTGGATCTTCTTGCTGCCCGGCTTCACGCTCGATTTAGCAGCCGCTTTCACGTTCGCTTTTTTCACCATCGTTTTCTTGGTGTTCTGGGTCGCTTTCTTAGAAGCTGGCTTCGAAGCCTTCTTCGCTACTTTTTTCGCCATTACTTTTTTTGCTTTTGCCTTAGTCGCCATGTCTGTTACCCCTTACTTGGCAGCGTACTGCCCCTGGTTACACAACTACAAAACCCGACACTAAAGAGACCTGTGACATCCGCCTAGCGGGTGCCTCAACACATTGGTCTGTGTGGGGATCCTCTCTCATTGAGGATGACAGTGTTATAGCACAAATTTTGGGCAATTAAAATGGTAAAAGTTTAGTTAATTCCATAATATTTATATTGCGGAATTTATAAAACCATTGATTTCAGTAGCTTATCTTACACCAAAAATAGGTGCAGCGCAATAAAAGGCCTAATCGCCCTGCCCTGGTTCGGGTGAAAACAGGGTTTCGAACTTGTTTTCGACATTCTTGAAGGCATCCGCATCTTCCGGTGCGGGTTTCTTTTTAGTGATCACCGGCCATTCCATGGCGTATTGGCGGTTGATCTCGACCCAGTTCAGCAGCTCTTCCGACTCAGGTTTGATCGCCTCCACCGGACATTCAGGCTCGCACACGCCGCAATCAATGCATTCGTCGGGATGGATGACGAGCATGTTCTCGCCCTCGTAGAAACAATCCACGGGGCAGACTTCAACGCAGTCCATGTATTTGCAACGGACGCAGGCATCTGTAACGACGAAGGTCATGCGGCGGATTTATGACTTATTTTCGAGATTTGCAAGCGCCGGATTTTCTGCTCGTTCAGTGCTGCACCCACGCGCAGCAGCAAGAGCGTCAGCATAAGGCAGAAAGCACCCGCCAACATGATGAGTAACGGAGCAAGCATACTCTTGTCGATGGCAGGGCCGCTCAGGCGAATGATACTGGCCGGTTGGTGCAGCGTGTTCCACCATTCCACCGAGAATTTGATAATGGGCAGGTTGATGGCACCCACGATGCATAGCCATGCGGCAGCGATACGCCCCTTCTCGCTACCTGCCCCTGCGTTGGCGACCGCGAGGTAGCCCGCATACAGGAACAGTAGCACGAGCACGCTGGTCAGCCGCGCATCCCACACCCAGTACGCGCCCCACATGGGCTTGCCCCACAGCATGCCGGTAGCAAGGGTGATAAGGGTGAAGACGACGCCGATGGCGGCGATCTCGCGCGCTATGATGTCGGCGAGCGTGTGTTTCCACACCAGATAGGTGGCGGAAAGGAGTGCCATCATGGCGTAGATCATGGTGCACATCCATGCGGCGGGCACATGGATATACATGATGCGCACGGCAACGCCTTGTTGATAGTCATCGGGCGCGACGAAGAACACAAGGTGCAGCCCATAGGCGATCAGCCATACGGCAAGCCCCGCCGTAATCGGCAGCAGCACGCGGCTCATGCGCTGGAATCTCGCTGGGTTGGCAAAACGATGCATGCCCGCTATATGTCATTCAACGGAGAGTGAATCAATATGAAACATACCGAAAAACTGCTCAAGATCATGGCCAAGTTGCGTAACCCCGATGGCGGTTGCCCGTGGGATCTGGAGCAGGACTTCGCCACCATCGTGCCCTACACCATCGAGGAAGCCTACGAGGTGGCGGACGCGATCGAGCGTAACGACATGCCTGCATTGAAAGAAGAACTGGGCGACCTGCTGCTGCAGGTGGTGTTCCACTCACAGATGGCCGCGGAAGAGAACCTGTTCACCTTCGAAGACGTGGCACAAACGATTGGCGAGAAAATGGAACGCCGCCACCCCCACGTATTCGGTAACGCGACCATCGAGAGCGCCGACGCACAGACCGAGAATTGGGAAGTCATCAAGGCCGAGGAACGAAAAAAGAAATCCGGCAATAGCATATTGGCCGATGTGCCCGCAGCCCTGCCCGCGCTGATGCGCGCCGAGAAATTGCAAAAGCGCGCGTCGCGTGTCGGCTTCGATTGGCCGAGCGATGAAGGTGTCATCGAGAAAATTCAGGAAGAATTGCAAGAATCCAAAGAGGCGATTGCCTCCGGCGACAAGGCGAAGATGCAGGATGAGTTGGGTGATCTGCTATTCGCGGTCACCAACCTTGCGCGTTTCCACGGCATCGACCCCGAAGATGCGCTGCGCCAAACGAACGCAAAATTTACGAAGCGTTTTCAGTTCATTGAAGCTGCATTAAAGAAGCAGGGCAAGACGATGCAGGACAGTAATCTAGATGAGATGGAGGCCTTATGGCAAAAAGCAAAAACCGCGTAACGACCATTCTTATCACTGGCGCATCGTCCGGCATCGGCAAGGCCTGCGCACTTGCACTCGCGGGCAAGGGCGTGCACCTGATTCTTACTGGCCGCCGCGAAGCGGAACTGAAGAAGGTCGCGAAAAAATGCGCGCCCGCGAAAACAACGATTCTCGTGTTCGATATTCGCGACCAGAAAGCGACCATCAAGGCATTGAAGCATGTCGACGCCGACATCCTCATCAACAATGCCGGTCTGGCGCTCGACCTTTCTTCGGCCGACCAGACTAATCTTGAGGATTGGAACACGATGGTCGATACGAATATCACGGGCATGTTGACCGCGACACGCACCATCCTGCCGGGCATGAAGAAACGCAAGCGCGGACACATCATCAATATCAGTTCCATCGCGGGCACCTACCCCTATGCAGGCGGTAACGTGTATGGCGCGACCAAAGCATTCATGACGCATTTCTCGCTGTCATTGCGCGCGGATCTGTTAAGCAGCCCCGTGCGTGTCACCAATATCGAGCCCGGTATGGTGGAAACGGAATTCTCGAACATCCGCTTCAAGGGCGATAAAAAACGTGCCGGTGCGGTCTATCAAGGGTTACAACCCCTTACTGCCGAAGATATCGCCGAGACGGTGCGCTGGTCGATCGCGCAGCCCGCGCATGTGAACATCAACCGTATCGAGGTGATGCCGGTGATGCAGGCGCCCGGTGGGCCACAGGTCAGCCGCAAAGTCTAGCGAATCGGCACCGATTTGGCACGCCCATATGGATTCGCCTTGGTGTCGGGGTTCGATTGCTCGGTGATGATATCGAGATTATTCCACGCACGCTCATAGAAGGTCGGGCTGCTGGTAAGTGCCATGTTGAGGTAGGTCTTCGCCAGTTCGTCGTTCTTTGCGAGATGCGAGTATAAACCCAAATTATTATCGAGCGTTGCGCCATCAAGATGCTTTTCAGCCATTGCTTTCGCCGATTCCAGATCGCCGCTGATGCCATACACAAGCGCCAGATTCAGTTCGATCTGCTTCTTGCGGTTATCGCTCGGGCTTACTTTTGCAGCCTGCTGCAACGTCTCGATTGAACGCGGGTAATTCTTTTCGATGGCACGTGCCAGACCCACGTTATTCAATATCGCCGGGTTATCGGTGTCCACACGCAGGCCTTCGGTGAAATATTCCATCGCTTCGGGGATCATGTTCTTGGTCACGAACAGTATGCCCAGCGCATTCAGCGTGCGCCAACGCTTGCCGTCCTTATCGAGCACTTTCGACAGGGTGCGTCCGGCGTCGGCCGATTTGCCGAGCGCCATCTGTGTCAGGCCTTTGCCTTCCAGCGCATCGATATTCTCGGGATCTTCCTTAAGCACGACGTTGAATTGCTTCAGCGCTTTCTCGTATTGTCCGGTGCGACGAAGCATGTCGGACAGGACGGTGCGGTAGCGCAGCTTGTCGGCCTTGCTGGTCTTTTTCGAGTCGAGAAGCTGCTCATAGAACTGGCCGGCGCGCTTCATGTCGCCCGCTTCGAGTGCGGCTTGCGCCTGCTTCTCGATGGTATTGTCCATGGTGGGCACATCCGGCTGCTCGAATTTTGAGAAGGTCTTGTCCGGATTCATCCATTGATTGACGATATCGCTGTTCGATTCGCAAGCGGTTAGCGCCAAAAGCGCGAGGATGAGGGGTGCGTGTTTCATGTGGGATTCGGGGTTAGCATAGACTCTATTAAGAAGCAACCAGCTACGCGGGTGCAACACCACTGCCTTGGCTGCGAATGGCGCCAAGCGAGCCTGCGAGGGTAGCCACGCTGGCATCGAGCGTATAGCGCGGCAAAGCGTCGGCGGGAACATGTTCGCGCGAGACCGGCGCATATTTATGTTCGAAGCGCTCATTGAGATTCAGTTTCGCGACACGCTCCTCGAGCAGCGTCTCGAGCGCCATGACGCCACTCTTGGAGATACTGTCATCCTTGGGCGAGATATCGAAATTCATCGTGACATGCTTGGTCACGTCTTTCAACAAGGCTAGTACACTGTCGTTCACGTCGGCCTCATGGATGCCGAACGCCGACGAACAGGCAATCTGGAAGGGGCGGCGCATCACCTCGGCGCGGCGTATCGGGTCGGCCATTTCCGCGTTCTGGTCGACGACTTCTGCAACCACATCGATGATATTGAACTGCTTCTTCTCGTCATCCCAGAGTACGTTACCTTTCTGGGTGGCATCCAGCGCATAACCGCGCGATTTGAGGAATGCGACCTTATCCGCAAGGTCGAGAATGGCGTCGTCAGGAATCTCGCGCAGCCACTCAAGGTAGCTGTCATAGCGTTCGGTAGCACCCATCTTCGTGTCGCCGCCGCATACGGTATCGCGTATCCATTTATTGAGCGACACGCCTTCTTGTTTGACCAATATGGAAAAATATCCCTTATCGTCCTTCAACACGGGCTGCCCGAAATTTCGGCCGTCAAATGGGTCGGGAAGTTCGAGCAAATCGGTGGATTTCCCCAGATTCTTCTGGAACATGTCTTCGCCCACGAGCGGCACATCACATAGCAGGCGATAGCGCTTGATGAGGAAGTGTTTCAATATCGGGTGAGCCGCACAGGCCTCTTCGTCGAACTCGTAGACAACGCCTTCCTTGCCTGAGCCGACACGCGTTGCCTTCATCGAACGTGCCACCAACTCACGGATATTGGTAATTCCCGTAATAGGGTGCGTCGTCGCGCTGACTGGCTGATTTTCATCCATTTTCCCATTATAACAGGTAGCAAAACCGGCATTTGTGAAGATTTTGTGAAGCTAAGTGTATATTTTCGCTGGTATTTTCAGCCTGCTGGGCTATCAGTGGCGCCATGTCATTGCCGGTGCGTAAAGCGACTACCTCCAAATCCATGCCCAGACATCTATTGGGGATGGAAGGCATTGATGCTTCCACCATCACCCGCATTCTCGATAAAGCTGAAGAATATGTCGAGAAGAACCGCCAGGTGGACAAGAAGTCCAAAAGCCTGACCGGTCGTACGCTCATCAATCTCTTCTTCGAGAATTCCACCCGCACCCGCACCTCGTTTGAGTTGGCCGGTAAACGCCTCGGCATGGATGTCATCAACATCAGCGCGCAGGCCTCGTCCATCAGCAAGGGTGAGACGCTGCTCGACACCGCCATGACGCTCAATGCCATGCAGGCCGACGCCATTGTGGTGCGCCACCCCTCTGCAGGCGCGGTGCAACTCATCGCCGAGAAAACCAATGCCCATATCATCAACGCCGGTGACGGCGCGCACGAGCACCCTACCCAAGCGCTGCTCGACGCGCTGACCATCCGCCGCAAGCTGGGTAAGCTTGAAGGCCTTAAGGTCGCCATTTGCGGCGACATCGCCAATAGTCGCGTCGCGCGCTCGAACATCTATCTGCTGAAGACCATGGGTGCGGAAGTGACACTGGTTGCGCCCCCAACGCTTATGCCCACGGGTGTTGCTGGCTTTGGTGTGAAACACACGATTGATATGCGTGCAGGTCTGAAGGATGTGGATGTGGTGATGATGCTACGTATTCAGCATGAGCGCATGGCCGGTCGCGGCATCGCCTCGGTGCGCGATTATTTCCATAGCTACGGTCTTGATCGCACGAAGCTCAGCTTCGCGAAGGACAACGCACTCATCATGCACCCAGGTCCGATGAACCGTGGCGTGGAGATCGATACCGATGTGGCCGATGATATCAGCCGCAGCGCGATTTTAGACCAAGTAGAGATGGGCGTCGCTGCGAGACAAGCCGTGCTGGAGTTGTTGTTGGGAAGTTGAGATATGCCAAGAAGAGAGCGACCCAAAAAATACAGTGTGCCCAGAAAACCTGAGGCGGAACTGGCATTGTGGGAACGCCGCTTGGAAGAGGGTTTGGCCATGGGGCAGATTCAAGAGGGTACGTTTCTGTACGACGAATTGACCTCCAGAATTGCGACCTTGAAAGAAACGATTGAAGCGAAGAAGAGTAAATGATGAGTGAATTTTTCAAACCGACCCGCAACGTAAAAGATGACCAATTGGTGGCCTATACCAACGCACGCCTGATCGATCCTGAATCGGGGCTCGATGAAAAAGGCACGCTCATCACCAAGGGTGCAACGATTGCGGATTTCGGGGCGAAGACCGGCACGCCTGATGGCGCCGAGATCATCGATTGCGGTGGCAAGGTGCTGTGCCCCGGTCTTCTCGACATTCAGGTGCATTTCCGTGAACCGGGTCAGGAATATAAAGAGACCATTGAAACGGGATCCATGGCCGCTGCCGCAGGTGGCGTGACCACCGTTGCGACCATGCCGAATACCAAACCGGTCGTCGATGATATCACCGTGCTGGCGTTCTTGCAGAAGCGCGCCATTGAAACGGGTTACGTGAACATTCGCCCCTATGCCGCCATCACCAAAGGTCAGAAAGGTGAAGAGCTCACCGAGATGGCGTTGCTGGTCGAGGCAGGTGCGTGTGGTTTCACCGATGATGGTTTGCCGGTGATGAACGCGCAGATCATGCGTCAGGCACTCACCATGGGCAAAGCTCTCGGCGTGCCGATTGCGCAGCATGCGGAAGACCATAACCTGAGTTGCGGCGGCTGCATGAACGAGGGTTGGGTCGCGACCAAACTCGGCCTCAAAGGCATTCCCAACGTGTCCGAAGCGGTGATTGTTGCACGCGATATTTTGCTCGCGGAACTTACAGGCGCGCAGTACCACGTGCTGCACATCTCGACCAAAGAAGCAGTCGAGCTCGTGCGTTGGGGCAAGAAGAAAGGCCTGAACATTACGGCGGAAGTCGCGCCACACCATTTCATTCTCAACGACGAAGCAGTCATTGATTATCGCACCTTCAGCAAAATGAACCCGCCGCTACGTGCGGAGTCGGATCGACTGGCGCTTATCGAAGGCCTGAAAGACGGCACCATCGATGCGATTGCCACCGATCATGCACCGCATGACCAAGAGAGCAAACGCGTACCGATGGATACGGCGAGCTTCGGTATCGTAGGACTTGAAACCATGCTGAGCCTGTCGCTGGCGCTCTATCACCAGAAACATCTGTCGTTGCGCGATGTGCTGGCAACAATGACGTATAAGGCGGCGGATATCATTCACGCCAATGCGGGTCGTTTGAAAAAAGGCGCGCCGGCGGATCTGACACTGATGGATATCGATTACGAATGGACGATCAAGAACGATTCGTTACATAGCAAATCGAAGAACTCACCCTTCGATGATCTGAAGACCAAAGGCAAGGCGCTGCGCACGGTCGTTGGCGGCGAGACGGTGTTCAAAGCATGACCAATCTTTCTCCGAAAAACCCCATCATCTGCGCGCTCGATACACAGGAAGTCGATGCTGCCAGCGAGATCGCCGAGGAAGTGCGCCCGCATGTCGGCGCCGTGAAACTCGGCCTCGAATTCTTCACCGCTAACGGCGCAGTGGGTGTTTCACGCATCACGCGTCTTGGCATTCCGGTATTCCTTGACCTCAAATTCCATGACATCCCCAACACGGTCGCGCGTTCCATCGCTGCCACGGCGGGGCTCAACACTTTCATGCTCACCGTACATACGACCGGCGGCATCAATATGCTGAAATCGGCAATCGATGCGTCCGACCGCGTGGCGCAGATCACCGGTAAGGAACGCCCATTGGTGGTCGGTGTCACGATGCTGACCAGCCTCGATCAGGACGATGTGTCGCTCTTGGGTTACAAGGACAACCTCAATGACCAAGTGCTTCGTCTGGCCGATCTTGCGCAAAGCGCGGGGCTTGATGGTGTCGTATGCTCACCCTTCGAGATCGGCATGTTGCGCCGCGCGATGGGCTCGGATTTCAAACTTGTCGTACCGGGAATTCGCCTTGAGGGCGGTGACGCGCATGACCAGAAGCGAATCCTGACGCCGCACGAAGCATTACAAAAAGGCGCGGACTTCCTGGTGATCGGTCGCCCCATCACGCAGGCGCAGAACCGCGCCGAGGCCGCGCAGGCCATTGCCGCATCACTCGCGGTCTAGCCTAGATCGATTTGGATTGTTCGGCCGCCACAGCAGCACGTTGTGCTTCGCGTGCAGCGAAGCGTCGCTCGGCAGGTGAAGTCGTCGTTACGTTATTCAAATGTTCGGTCAGCTGCGTCTCGATCTGCTCGGGCTTGAGTTTGATGCCCGCTTGTTTCGACATGAACTGGCTCATATCCGCAATCAACGCACCTTGCACTTCCTTCGGCTGCGCCGCGATGATCTGTGCCGCCGCTTCTTCAAGCTGTGCGATCTCGCTTTTACCGAAACCATCTTTATTCACTTGTTCACGTGGTGACATCAGCAGCATGGCGTTAGAGAACAGATAGCAAGCCAATTGCAGCGTCGAGAAATAATGTGGTTTGAAGTTATGGCCAGCATATGTCGTTTTCGCAGCGTGCCAATCCTGCAAGGCGGTGGCGGCCAAGAAACCATTGTTCAAGGTATAGAGTGCGCCGGAAACACGCAGCGGTTTTTCGGTAGCGAAGGCAACGACCTTATCGACGATATTGCCGTTCTCGGCCTTCTTCTTCGCTTCGGGATCCTCCTTGATGAGAAGACCGGCAAGCGCGCCTGCGAGAATGATGCCGCCCATCCAGAACTGGGTGGACATGGTATCGACCGCATGCAGGTTGAAGGACTTCGGTAGCAGCGTCTTGCTCTTGCTGCTGAGTTCCTTCATGCCACCATGCAGTAGCATGGTCGCACCGATGGCATAGGCACCGTTCAGTATTTCGGAAGGATGCGAATAGAGGAAGTTCTCGATGTTATCCCAGAAAGATTTTTCCTTGAGCAATTCGGATTGTCCACGCACATCGGCGGGAATCGTCACGCCCTTTTTCTTCAAATGATTCTCGAGTCGCGATGAGAGAATCTTCATCTGGCGGTCGGAATCGGGATTGCCGTATACTGCCGCACCGACGCCGCCTAGGAACCATGTGGCGCCACCGGCGATGACATTCTGCTCACCACGGATTTTTCCCGCAAGCATCATCGCCGCATCGCCGAGCATATAGCTGGCGCCCGCGAGCTTCAGCTTCACGTCCTTCTCAGGCTGCTTCTCTTGTGGTGTCCGATCGCTCATGACACTCCTTTTCATTAATTATTTTACCAGAGGGATGTGACAATCCCGTGAAGCTGGGCTATAAGCGTTTGAAACATCATATCAGGGGTGGTGCATGGGTTCGATTTCTGAGGGATTTCAGTGGGTTCTGGAGCAGCTGGTCGCGGGTCTTTCCGCCGTACTCTTCTATGACATTCATGGTTTTGCATTCATTGTCGTTTGGCTCATGGTGGCCGCGGTGTTCTTCACCGTCTATCTGCGCGGTGTGAATTTCCGCCTGTTACCACACGCCTTGCGCATCGCTTCGGGCAAGGACAAGGAGACCGGCACCGAGAAGGGCGAGGTCAGCCCGCTGCAGGCACTCTTCTCGGCAATTGCCGCGACCGTCGGACTCGGTTCGCTGGCGGGCGTATCGGTTACCATCGCCATCGGTGGCCCCGGCGCGACATTGTGGATCGTACTCGCCGGCATTCTGGGCATGGCAACGAAATTCGCCGAAGTGACGCTGTCGATGCAGTACCGTAAAATTGATGCGGACGGCAAAGTGTTCGGTGGTCCAATCCAATACCTTCGCGATGGCCTTGCCGATATCGGCATGGGTGGGCTGGGCAAGTTCCTCGCGATTGTTTTCGCCGTGTTCTGCCTAGGGGGCGCAATCGGTGGCGGCAACATGTTCCAGTCGAACCAGGCGGTGAAAATGATTGCCTATGAAATTC
>Ga0209572_1002084_pt1 | contig 10279 bp, 9 predicted proteins | sample EBPBio232012_DNA_FD_185867 | JGI IMG/M metagenome (GOLD analysis project Ga0209572, IMG submission 185867) | Wastewater treatment Type I Accumulibacter community from EBPR Bioreactor in Madison, WI, USA - Reactor 1_1/23/2012_ DNA (SPAdes)... | ecosystem: Engineered > Bioreactor > EBPR >...
CGATCTGCTCAACAACAGACCCAGGCAGACGCTGGGCTGGTTCACGCCCTACGAGAGGTTCAAGCAACTCATGCAGGCCATCGAACAACAGCAAACAGCTACCATTCACTGATCAGTATTCGCTGATTCTCAATATCAATCAGCGGTGTTGCACTTCGGAGTTGAGACCGCCAGGCTATGGGCTCAAAATTGCCAACATCGAAGGTTTTCGCCATGCCCTCAAGCGAGAAATGCTTAAATTTCCAGCACTTCCTACTTGGCGGGCAAGCATCCCCCTCCGAATAGCCGGACAGTCCTCTGCGGCCTCTGCACCAACCCTACCTGCGAATGTGATAACCCACCAGCACAGCGTCCAGCGCTTGCACCAAGGTTGCCGACTTGACCGGCATCTGCTCAATGTCCGTGCTGTTCAGCCCTTGCCAAACTTCAGCAGGTGTCAGGCCATCCAGGCTTTGATGAGGCCGAACGTGGTTGTAAAAATCACGCGCCTGATCCAATGTGGCTTGCAAGGCAAACTTGCCCGGAATTACCAACGCACGCAGCCAGGGCTTGGCTGTTCCAAAAAACCGCTCAATTCGTCCGTTGCACCAAGGTGCAGCCAGTGGAATGGTTTGCTTTCGGATACCCACCAGCTTGAGAAATGTGCGAAACACGAAGCTGTTCATCGTGGCCTCGTTGTCGGTGCGCAGCGCCTTGGGCTTGTCGTTCTGACCGATCGCCAGACACAAATGCCCGAGCAGGGTCCAACTGCGTTTGTTCAGCAAGACAGCCAAGCGGGTGCAGACGCGAGAGCCATGGTCGATGATGCCAACACAGGCGTGAGTTGCACCTTCTGTATCTGTCACAAACGTCATATCCATTGCCCATGTGGAGTTGATGGGAGCCGGCAACGGTTTCCTGTTACGGATTTCTCGCGCAATGCTCCTCAACAGGTACTGATGGTTTTTGATGGCCTCGGCGACGAAGGTTTTGCCGACCGAAGCAGGCGCACGCAGCCGATTGAAGGTGGTAGCCACTTTGCGACAACCGGCATGCCTGCCCATCAAGGCCTTGAGGCGCAACACTTCGCGCAAAATCCAATCGGCTTTTTTGCGATGGTGAGGATGGTCGGCTGGGGCAAGCGGCACAACGGCTCGGCACGAGTAATGCGAAGACTCTCGGCGAGAAGCCCAACGGAAAACCAGGAGCCTGAGCAGGCTAACGAAAACCAAAATCGCCACGAAAATCACGGCGATCGAAATGAGATCAATAGGGAAATGTGGCATGCAGAACAGGTGCAGCCTGGACGTCCACTTGCAAGCCCAAGAAAGTGGTTTGACGGGAATTCTTGTGGCTGGTTTTTTACCCAGATTGATCTGATCTGATCTGACTTACAATCGGCGCTTGTAAAAACTGCCTTTCCTATCCTTTTTTGAAGCTCCTATGACCGACCAAGAACTCAAAGACCTCGTTGCGGGCTTGGCTGTGCAATCGGCTAAGACGGAGCTTGAACTTGTCAAACTAGCGAAAGGTCAAGCGGAAATCATCGCCCAGACCCAAGCTGAAATTAAAGAAACCTCTCGTGTTGTAAGTGAGGTGAGTCGGCGTATGGGCGCGATGGCCAGTAACCAAGGCGACGTAGCCGAAGAGTTTTTCTACAACAGCCTGAAAGATAAACCACAGGTGGGCGGTATCTCGTTCGATACCATCACTCCAATTTTGATCATTGGCACCAAGCAAGCCAGTAATGAGTTTGATATCGTGTTGGTCAACGGACAAAGCGTTGCCTTGGTGGAAGTGAAGTACAAAGCCCACGTCAACGACTTGGATCAATTGCAACGGCAAATTGACCGCTATCGTCAGTTACGCCCTGAACACAAAGACTACAAAATTTTCGGCGGCATCGCTGGATTCAATGTGCCATTGGACGTGGTCAAAATGGCGCAAGAGCGTGGCATGTTTGTTTTGCAGCGCAAAGGTGAAGTCATTGATTCAGCAACTGAAGGCATGCGGGCGCATTGAAGACAAATTTGTTCCGCAATACGGGTACAAACCTCCGCAACTTTCCGCAACCGTTGCAAGAGCGGGTTTAGGTTCAATTCCGTATTCCACCACCACTATTCAAGACCAAGGCCGTCAACGGCAAGCCGTTGACGGCCTTTTTTTGGCGCAGATTCTGTTTTCTACAGGTTCCGACAGATGCGCGGTGGATCGTCACCAATCCGACGACCGTTTGGGGCCCGTCTGCACAGTGGTCCGTTCAAAGGACCCCAGCAAGTCGTGGCGCGGACCTCACTCGTGTGCCATTGCGCCGCCTTGCACCTCATCCACCGGCACCGTGCTTCCTGTTTTGACGCGGTTCATCACCACCAGCGTATGGAAGGTCTTGACGTTGCCTGATTCAAAAAACAGGCTGCGGGTCAGCGCCACGTACTGGTCCATGGAGCGGACCAGAAAGATCAGCACGAAATCCCACTCGCCCGCCACGTAGTAGCACTGCTGCACCTGCGGGCTGGCGGCAAAGCGGCGCTGCAGCTCATCGAGCAGGTCGGCGCGCTCGTTCTCGGCCTTGACCTGGGCGATCACGGTGAGGTCGTAGCCCAGCGCCTTGGGGCTCAGGCGGGCCGAGACCCCCTCGATCACGCCCGCGCCTTGCAGCAGCTTGAGCCGGCGGTTGACCGCCGCAGTAGACAGGTGGGCGCGCTGACCCAGCTCGCTTTGCGGCACCCGGCCGTCTTGTTGCAGCGCGGTCAGCAGCACGCGGTCGTAGGGGTCGAGCTTCATGAGCGGCGCACTTTCAAAGGTGAAATTTGTTCCATTTTTCTATTGAATTTTCGAAAAAACAATCTATGCAGACAAATAACATTCACGCAGAACACCTGGAGACCGCCGATGGCCGCAGCCCAACTTGCACTCGATGCCCCGCTCTTGCTGGAGCAGCTTCGTGCGCTCGGCGCTGTGGGGCACGACACCGCCCAGAGCGGGCGCACGCGCATCGCGCTGACCGACGACGAGAAAGCCGGGCACGACGCCCGGATGATGGTGCGCATCGCCCCCTTTGCCATGATTTTTGTCCCCAGCCGCGGCGGCATCAGCCACAACCCGCGCGAACACACCGACGACGCCCAGCTGATTCAGGGCGCCCAGGTGCTGCTGGATGTGGTGCAGGACTGCCTGGCTGCACGCTGACTCTTTGACCCCACTTGGCTGAGGAGCCCCCCATGCTGATCAACAACCCCCGCGCCATGCGCGCACCCTACCCTGCAGAACTGGCGGAGATCATGAGCGTTGCCCAGGCACACCAAAGCCGACAGTGGCTGGCGCCCTGGCCCGGAATCACCCCCGGCGCCACGCCGCTGATCGACTTGCCGGATGCCGCGCAGCGCTTGGGGCTGGCGCGTCTGGCGCTCAAGGACGAATCGATGCGCTCGCCGCTGGGCAGCTTCAAGGCGCTGGGCGCGCCGGTGGCGCTGGTGCGTCAGATCCTGCGGCTGCATCCGGCGTGGGAGCCGACCGCCATCCTCGACGGGCGCTATGCGGCGCAACTGGCGGACTACACCGTGATCAGCGCCACCGACGGCAACCACGGGCGCGGCCTGGCTGCGGCCGCACGCGACGCCGGCTGCCGCTGCGTGATCGTGCTGCACGCCCACGTGAGCGACGAACGCGAGCAGGCCATTGCCGCCCAAGGCGCACAGATCGTGCGCCTTGCTGGCAACTACGACGAATCGGTGCAGGAAGCCGCGCACCTGGCCGCCGCCAACGGCTGGCAGGTGATTTCGGACACCTCGTACGCCGGTTACGAAGACATTCCGCGCGACGTGATGCAGGGTTACGGCACCATCGCCGAAGAGGTGGTTGAACAGACCGGGGGCCGCGCGGGTCAGCCGGGCGCCTTCACCCACGTCTTTTTGCAAGGCGGCGTGGGCGGCCTGGCGGCGGGGGTGGCCAGCTATTTCTGGGAGTTTCACGGCGCGCAGCGCCCGCGCTTTCTCGTCGTTGAGCCGGCGCAGGCCGACTGCCTGCTGCAAAGCGCCATCCAGGGCCGGCCGGCGCGGGCCACGGGCTCGGTCGATTCGGTGATGGCGGGGCTGGCCTGCGGCGAAACCTCGCCTTTGGCCTGGCGCTTTTTGGAGCCTTGTGTGGACACCTTCATGACCATCGAGGACGACCAGGCCGTGGCCGCCATGCGCGTGCTGGCGCAAGGCAGCGAGCGCGACCGGCCTACCCTTGCGGGCGAATCGGGGGTGGCCGGGCTGGCGGGGCTGCAGGCGCTGCGCACCGATGCGGCGCTGTCGGCGCAGGCAGGGCTGGACGAACATTCGCGCGTGCTGCTCATCAGCACCGAAGGCGCCACGGCACCGGCCACGTACGCCGAGCTGGTGGGGGAAAGTGCAGCCAGCGTGTTGCGCCGGCAAGCGGCGTGGGTGGCACACCAGGCGGCACCCACCGGCCCATGAACGATCAAAATTCGAGCAAACTCAGATTTTTAGAATGCCGTTCGGGCTGAGCATGTCGAAGCCCTTGTTGCGCGGAAATGCCCTTCGACGACATCAACGCGAACGGTCATCTGCATCCATTTCACAGGAGCGTCGCCATGGCCGTGGACAACGAACTGGGCACCCAGATGGTGCGCTGGCGGCATGCGCTGCACCAGTTTCCCGAAACCGGCTTCAACGAGCACCGCACCTCCGGCTTCGTCGCCAAGGCGCTGGAGCTGATGGGGCTGCAGGTGCACCGGGACATTGGCGGCACCGGCGTGGTGGCCAGCCTCACGGTGGGCGACGGTGCCGGTGTGATCGGCCTGCGCGCCGACATGGACGCCCTGGCGATGACCGAAGCGGCGGACGGCCGAGCCCACATCTCGCGGAACACCGGCTGCATGCACGCCTGTGGGCACGATGGGCACATGGCGATGCTGCTGGGTGCCGCGCAAATCCTGACCCGCCAGCGCGACTTCAACGGCACGGTGCGCTTCATCTTTCAGCCGGCGGAAGAGCATGGCCGCGGCGCCAAGGCGATGATTCAGGACGGCTTGTTTGAGCGCTTTCCAGTCGATGAAATCTACGGCGCCCACAACATTCCTGGCATGCCGGCCGGGCACATCGCCACCCGCGTGGGCGGCATCATGGCCAGCGAGGACAACTTCGTCATCCGCATCCGGGGCCAGGGCGGGCACGCGGCCCGGCCGCACATGGCCATCGACCCGCTGGTGGTGGCGGCCGAGGTCATCCTGGCGCTGCAGACCATCGTGGGTCGCTCGGTGGACCCGGCCGAGTCGGCCGTGGTCTCGTGCACCGAGATCCACAGCGATGGCATCCGCAACGCCATTCCCACCCATGTCCAGATCAAGGGCGACACGCGCAGCTATTCGCCCGCCGTGCAGGACTTGCTGGAGCGCCGCATGCGCGAGCTTTGCCATGGCATCGCCGCGGCCCATGGCGCCAGCTGCGAGGTGGACTACACCCACGAATTCGTGCCCACGGTGAACTGGCCCGCCTGCACGCCAGTGGCCATCCGCGCCGCGCGGGCGGTGGTGGGAGCGGACAAGGTGGACGCCAATGTCGCTCCCATGATGATTTCGGAGGACTTTGGCGCCTTTTTGCAGGTGGTGCCGGGCGCTTTCGTCTTTATCGGCAATGGCGCGGCGGATTCACCGGGCGGCGTGCCGCTGCACAACAGCCGCTACGACTTCAACGACGCCATCCTGCCGATGGGCGCGCGCTACTTTGCCGAGATCGCCCGGCAGCGGCTGCCTGCGGCGCACGCGGTGGGGTGACCCGGCTCAATCCGTCACCATCGCGCGTTGCATCACCTTGCGTGCGCCGGCCTGGTTCACGCCGCCGGCCAGGGTGCCGTAGTGCGCGCCCCAGGCGCCGCCAGGGTTCGGGCCGCGCGTGGCCAGGAAGATGTCCACCACCTCCGGCGGGCTGTGGCGCAGCAGCTCCGCGCCTTGCAGCGCGCGCGCCAGCGCCTCGGTCATGGGGCGGGCCAGGAATTCGTCGGCCACGGCGGCGTGCATCAGCTGCTCGGTGTGCCGGACCAGGGCGTCGAAGCGCGGGTCCTGGCCGGCCAGGGGTTTCAATTCGTCCCGCACGGCGTCCAGGGTGCGCGGGTCGCGGACCATGGCGCGGCGCACGTCCATGCACATCATGTTGGCCGTGCCTTCCCAGACGCTGTTCAGCGGGGATTCGCGGAACACGCGGGCCATCGGGTTTTCCTCGATGAAGCCGTTGCCGCCATGGCATTGCAGCGCTTCGTTGGCGACCGACGGCGCGCGCGAGCAGTTGAAGAACTTGGCGGCGGGCGTGGCCACGCGGGCCAGCAGGCGCTCTTGCGGGCTGCCGGCCATCAGGTCGGTGGCCTTGGCCACGCGCAGGGCCATCAGGGTGGCGGCCTCCACTTCCACGGCCATGTCGGCCAGCACATTGGTCATCATGGGCCGCTCGGCAATGCTCGTGCCGAAGGCCTGGCGGGTGTTGGTGTGGCGCAGCGCCAGGGTCAGGGCCTGGCGCATCAGCCCGGCCGAGCCGACCGCGAAGTCCAGTCGGGTCAGGTGCGAGTGGGTGAGGATTTCCCGGATGCCGTGGCCTTCCTGGCCGACGCGGATGGCCAGCGTGCCGGCGTATTCCACCTCGCTGGAAGCGTTCGACTTGTTGCCGGCCTTGTCCTTGAGCCGTTGCACGAAAAAGCGGTTGTAAGCGCCGTCTGGCAGGGTGCGCGGCAGAAAAAAGCAGGTCACGCCGCCGTTCACCTTGGCCAGGGTAAAGAAGCCATCCGACTGCGGCACCGAGCAAAACCACTTGTGTCCATTCAGCTCGTACCAGTGAGCGGTGGCGCCGTGGTAGTCGGCCGAATGCGAGAAGCGGGCGGTGGTTTGTGTCTCGCGCAGGTCCGAGCCGCCCTGTTTTTCGGTCATGGCGTAGCCGATCACCACCGAAGGCTTGTCGGCCACCTCGCGGCGGCTGAATTCGTACACCGTGCCGCGCGACTTCTCGGCCCAGACCGCCAGGGCCGGCTCGGCCTCGAAACCGGCGTAGGCGGCGTAGGCCATGCCGGTCGGGCAGGCCGTGCCGTGCTCGACCTGGTTCCAGAGGTGGGACAGCACCGCGCGGGCCACATGGCTGTTCGGCTCGGCCGTGCGCCAGGTCAGGTTGGGCACCTCATGGTGCCAGGCCAGGGTCATCAGCTCATGCCAGCTGGGGTGAAACTCGACCCAGTCGATGCGGTGGCCGAAGCGGTCGTGCGTCTTGAGTTCGGGCAGGTGGCGGTTGGCCAGGCGCGCCAGCTCCTGCACTTGCTCGTCGCCGGCCACCTGGCCCAGCGCCGTGCAGCGCTCGGTGGCCCAGGGGGCTTCGCGGGCGATGGCCTCACGCAGCACGGCGTCGCCCGTGAAGGCGTTGAAGCCGCTGGCCGGCTCGGCCTGGTTGAGCACGCGGTGGGTGCTGTAGCGGTCGGTGCTGGTTTGCAGCAGGTCGGCGGAAAGGGGCTTGTTCATGCGGGTCTCCTGGTGTTCTCACGGGTTTCAGGCGTTGGCGCCAGGCTGGCGCAGGCCAGGCGGGCGATGTGCTCGGCCAGCTGGGCGCTGTCGTCGCGCTCGCTGTCCGGGTCGCCGCTCTGCGGATGGTGGAGCGGCGAGAGCGGGCCGATCAGCCCCTCCATGAAACCGCCGACGATGACCGAGGCGGCGATGTCGGCCTGGACGTCGGCGCGCAAGTCGCCCGCCGCCTGCCCCGAGGCGATGATGGCGCGCACCACCTCGCTGATGGCGGCGCGGTAGGTCAACCGGGCGGCGTCGATCTCCTTGTCGCAGGGCTCGGCGATCAGCGCGTAGGCCAGGCGCGGGCCTTGCATGGCGCGGCGCACGAAGGTGACCACGGCGCTGTGCAGGCGAATCGGCGCGGGTTCGCCCGAGGCGGCGATCTCGGCCAGCACGTCCACCTCGCGCTGCGACACGGCCGACAACACCTCGGTGAACAGGTCGGCCTTGGACGGGAAATAGCGGTACACGGTGCCGGTGGCCATGCCGGCGGCGGCGGCCACGCTGGCGACCTGGGCCTCTTTCCAGCCGCCTTCGCTGACCAGGCTGCGGGCGGCGGCCAGGATGCGGCCGCGGTTGTCCTGCAGGCGGGCTTCGACGGCGGGGGTTTGACGGTAGGCCACGGAAAGAATGAACCTCGATTCACTGATAAAGTGAATGCTAGTTCATTCTTTTCTCGCCGGCAAGCTGAATACCTGAAATAAGAGCCAAAACTGGCGTAGGCCGGCGTGGATTAATCCTGAGTAGCTATTAAAAACAGAGTGAATAAACCGTGCTTACAGCCGGGACAGGCGTGCCAACGCGGCGCGCAAGGTCTCGTCGCGCTTGGCAAAGCAGAAGCGAATCACCTGCTGATCAAAGCCGTCGCCGTAGAAGGCCGACAGCGGGATGGCCGCCACGCCGACCTCGCGCGTCAGCCACTGGCAGAACTCGGCTTCGGGCAGGGCGCGCTCGGGCACGGCCAGATCGGCGATGGACACGCACTGGAAGTAGCTGCCCTCGCAGGGCAGCAGGCGAAAGCGCGTGCCTGCCAGCCCTTCGCGGAACAGTGCGCGCTTGGCGCCGTAGAAGGCGGGCAGCTGCAGGTAGGGGTTCGGGCTGCGCATGTACTCGGCCAGGCCGCACTGCATGGGCGTGTTGACGGTGAACACGTTGAACTGGTGCACCTTGCGGAATTCGGCCGTCAGCGCGGCCGGGGCGGCCACGTAGCCCACTTTCCAGCCGGTGACGTGGTAGGTCTTGCCGAAGCTGCTGACGATGAAGGCGCGCGCCGCCAGGCCTGGGGTTAGGGCCACGCTCTCGTGGCGCGCGGGGGCGTAGACCATGTGCTCGTACACCTCGTCGCTGATCAGCAGGACGTCGGTCGGCGCCAGCAGCGCGTCCAGCCGCGCCATGTCGGCGGCCGACCAGACGGTGCCGCTGGGGTTGTGCGGGCTGTTGATGACCAGGGCGCGGGTGCGCGGGCCGAGCGCGGCCGCCAGCTTGTCGAAATCGGGCCGGAACGTGCCCGGCGTGAGTGGCACGCGCACCACGCGGGCGCCGGTCAGCTCGACGTTGGGCACGTAGCTGTCGTAGCAGGGCTCCAGCACGATCACCTCGTCGCCGGGGCCGGCGCAGCACAGGAGGGCGGTCAGGATGGCCTGCGTGGCGCCGGCGGTGACGGTGATTTCGCTGCCCGCGTCGTAATGGCGGCCGTACAAGGCGTCGATCTTGGCGCTGATGGCCTCGCGCAGCATCGGCACGCCCGGCATCGGCGGGTACTGGTTCTGCCCTTGCCGCATCGCCGCCGTGACGGCGTCGATCAAGCCCGGATCGCAGTCGAAATCAGGAAAACCCTGCCCCAGGTTCACCGCCCCGTGCTCCGTCGCCAGTGCCGACATGACGGTGAAGATGGTGGTGCCGACGTTGGGCAGGCGCGACGGAAAGGCGGGTGTTTGCGGGGCGTTCATGACGTCAACAGGAAAAGCAAGAGAGCGAATGCCGGAAGGCAAAAAATCAGAGGGCCGCGGAGCCGGCCAGCTCAGCGGACGCCGTGGCGCGGGCCTGGCCCGGCCACTGGCGCCGTCCCCCTGGGGGGATGGCGCGCCAGCGCCTCAGGGGGGTGTCAAAGTTCATAGTCGTTGAGGTGCCCGTTCATGGCCATCAGGATCAGCCGCTTGTCCAGCCGGTCCGACAGCAGGCTGGCGAAATGGTAGACAAAGTCGCGCAGGTAGGCGCCGCGCTTGAGCGCGATGCGCGCCAGATTCTGCCCCAGCAGCTGGCCCAGCGGGCGGGCCACCAGATCCGGGTCCTTGTCGCCCATCACCGCCATTTCGGCGACGATGCCCACGCCCAGACCCAGGCGCACGTAGGTCTTGATGACGTCCGAGTCGATGGCCTCCAGCACGATGCGCGGCTGCAGGTGACGCTGGGCGAAGGCCGCGTCGATGCGCGTGCGGCCGGTGAAGGAGGGGTGGTAGGTGATCAGCGGCTCGGCCACCAGGTCTTCCAGCGTCAGGCGCTCCTTGTGGGCCAGCGGGTGGTCGGTGGGCACCACCAGCACGTGCTGCCATTCGTAGCAGGGCAGGGTGACCAGCTCCGGGTAGTCGGCCAGGGATTCGGTGGCGATGCCGATCTCGGCCGTTTCCTCGATCACCCAGCGCGCCACCTGGTCGGGCGCGCCCTGGTGCAGGCTGATGTTGACCTTGGGGTACTGCTCGCGCAGGCGCGCCACCGGCGGCGGCAGCACGTAGCGCGCCTGGGTGTGCGTGGTGGCGATCC
>Ga0209572_1002085_pt1 | contig 10277 bp, 5 predicted proteins | sample EBPBio232012_DNA_FD_185867 | JGI IMG/M metagenome (GOLD analysis project Ga0209572, IMG submission 185867) | Wastewater treatment Type I Accumulibacter community from EBPR Bioreactor in Madison, WI, USA - Reactor 1_1/23/2012_ DNA (SPAdes)... | ecosystem: Engineered > Bioreactor > EBPR >...
AAAAACAAAAACTAACAAAAATATGAAGAAAAATTTACTAGCAATCGTGATTACACTTGGTATGTTTTCAATTGCAAATGGTCAAAAATTAGACAAATTTGGTGCAGATTTAGGTAAAAAATCAGTAATGGGGAAAGAAATTAGAGTTCCTTATACAGACTTAACCAGTTATTTTGGTTACATCAAACCAGGTTCTAAACCAGATGAAGTAAAAGGTGGTAAAAAGATGTATTACATTTATGTTTGGATTCCTGTAGCTGCACCTGAAATTGGAATTAGAATGATTTCTCCAGCTCCTGAAAGCGTAAAACCATCTGATAAAGATTATGTTTCTGCAGATTTTACAGCAAATTCTTCTGATACATCAAACTTTTTTGATACTTGGGTAACTTTAGAAAGAGCTGAAGGAATTCTTAAATTAGAAGATGTTGCAACCAAAGCTAAAACAGCAAAATGGAACACTATTGAATCAAATGATGATTCAAGTGAAATGCCAGCTCAACCATCTGGTAGTAAATATAACTCACTTATGAGAATAACAAGCGATACTTCAAATCCTTCTAAAGCAATTGTAATGGGATTGTATAGAATTGGATTTACCACTTATAAAACTGGTGAAGTTCAAGGAAGCTTTTTAGCACAACTTGCGGCGCCAATTAAACTTCCTGGTGTAGCAATTGCTGTAAAACCTGAAGATTTGGCAACAGCAGCAAAAAAATAATTATCTTTTTTAGATATAAAACCGCAATTCAAAATTTGATTTGCGGTTTTTTTATATTTATTGATGAAGTGCTAATATAGGAACTTCACTATTGTAAGACATTTTTTCTGTAAAACTTGAAGAAAACAATGATTCAAAAAAACTTCTTTTATAAGTCAGCATTGCCAAAACATCAATTTCTTGATGTGTAATAAAATCTGAAATAGATTCTTTTACATCTTCATTTGGAAGTATAAAAAAAGTTACTGGATCGTTTTTAAATTGTTCTTTCCAATCATCAAAAGTAGCTTCTGTATTATCAGTTGCTTTAGTTTTTACATACAAGCATTTTACTTTTCCTCCAGCTGATTTAGCTATTTTTAGTACTTGTTTTAAAGCTTCTTTATCTTTTTCGCGATAACGAGTTGTAAATCCAATAGTTTCTATTTTGGTGTATTTACAATCTTTTGGAATACTTAAAACAGGAACGCTCAAATTTACAATAGCTTCACCAGTATTTGTTCCTAAAAAAGCTTCTTTCCATCCAGTTGCTCCTGACGTTCCCATTACAACATAATCAATTTTGTCTTTTTTAATAATTTCTTTGATGTTGTACATTAAATCACCATCCATAATCATATGGGACATTTTTATATCTTCAAAATGATTTTCTTCTGCAATAGCTCTTAGTTTTGGAACTTCATCTTTAAATTTTTCAAAATTTGATAATTCCAATGAATCGAAAAGTACCTGATAATTTTGTGGTGCAAATTGATTATCAACAATTGGTAATTCGTAAGTATGCAATAAAATTAATTCACCATGAACTAATTTTGCTAACCCCAAAGCGTGAACAAAAGCATTATTTGCCACTTCAGAAAAATCGGTTGGAAATAAAATCTTTTTCATTGTTTTAAATGTATTGGTTATCTTGTATAAAATTACATTAATTAAATTCGAAAAAGCATGATAACTATCATATTTACAATTATTTAACACAAAAAAATGTTTAAAAAAATCAATTGAAATACAAATAGCTATAAAATTTTAAAATTGGTATCTTTGCAATCTTAAAACAAAAAAACTATTATGATTTACAATGATACAATTGTTGCATTAGCTACACCTTCTGGTTCAGGAGCAGTTGCCATTATTAGAATGTCAGGGAAAAATGCCATTGCAATTGCATCAGATGTATTTCAATCAGTTTCTGGAAAAGACTTAATCAAACAAAAAACACACACAATTCATCTTGGAACTATTGTTGATGGAACAAAAATTTATGATCAAGTTTTAGTTTCTATTTTCAAAAATCCAAATTCTTACACAGGTGAAGATGTAATTGAAATTTCGTGTCATGGTTCTGTTTTTATTCAACAACAAATTATTCAACTATTACTTCGTAAAGGTTGCCGAATGGCACAAGCCGGAGAATTTACACTTCGAGCTTTTTTAAATGGTAAATTAGATTTATCTCAAGCCGAAGCTGTTGCCGATTTAATTTCATCTGATAATGAAGCTTCACATCAAATAGCTATGCAACAAATGCGTGGTGGATTTAGTAATGAAATTGCCAAATTAAGAGAAGAATTATTAAATTTTGCATCGCTAATTGAACTAGAATTAGACTTTGCCGAAGAAGATGTAGAATTTGCAGATAGAACACAATTTCATGATTTGCTAAACAGAATTGAATTTGTTTTAAAACGATTAATCGATTCATTTGCAGTTGGAAATGTTATAAAAAACGGAATTCCGGTAGCTATTGTTGGCGAACCAAATGTTGGAAAATCAACACTTTTAAATGCTTTATTAAACGAAGAACGTGCTATAGTTTCAGACATTGCTGGTACTACTCGTGATACTATTGAAGATGAATTAGTTATCGATGGAATTGGTTTTAGATTCATTGATACAGCAGGAATTCGCGAAACAAAAGACATTGTCGAAAGTATTGGAATTAAAAAGACTTTTGAAAAAATAGAGCAATCTCAAGTGGTTGTTTATTTATTTGATAGTACCGAGTTTGTTACTTCTAGTTCTAAATTTAAAATTGAAATTGAAAAAATAAAAAATCAATTTCCATTGAAACCATTAGTCATCATCGGAAATAAAGCCGATAAATTAACCGAGAATGAAATTGTTCTTCTGAAATCTGAAATAGAAAACATCTTGCTTATTTCTGCTAAAGAGAAAATTGGAATTGAAGATTTAAAAAATCAATTACTATCTTTTGTAAATACTGGTTCGTTAAAAAACAACGAAACAATCATAACTAACACAAGACATTACGACTCATTACATAAAGCATTAGAAGAAATTCAAAAAGTGAAATTTGGCTTGAGTTCAGGAATTCCTTCAGATTTAATGGCAATCGATATTAAACAAGCCTTATATTATTTTGGAGAAATAACTGGTGAAGTTACAAATGATGAACTTTTAGGGAATATTTTCGCAAACTTTTGTATCGGAAAATAGTAAGTCTAAGTTGAAAATTTATTTTTATGATCTTGGTTTATTGATTCCTCTATCATAAAGGACTATACTCCCTGCAACTGAAACATTTAAACTTTTCTCTGATTTAAATTTTACCAAAAAATGACATTTTTCAATTGCTTGTTTACTTAGTCCATTATCTTCAGCACCTAATAAATAGACACATCGCCTTGGATGATGAAATGTTTCTAAATCTTCGGCATTTTCATCTAATTCTACACCAACAAGTCTTGCTCCTTTAGGTAAATTTTTAAAGAAGTCCTCAAAATCTTCATAATGAAAGTAAGGCATAGATTTCACAGCATTATGAGTATCAGAAGCTTGTTTGGCATATCTATTTCCAATAGTAAAAATAAAACTTGCTCCCAAATTTTGAGCAGATCGCCACAAAACACCAAGGTTCTCGGGTGTCTTTCCGTTTTGAATTCCTATACCAAAAAATTCATTTGTGAAATTATCATTCATAATGCAAGAATACAAATTGTTTTCAATGGAAAATTGTCAATAATTACTCCACTATAATCTTCTTAACAACAGATTTGGAATCTGAAGTTATTTTAGCAAAATAAATTCCGCTTGACCAATTGGTTTGAATTTGATTATCGCCAACAAATTTAGATACATATATTCTTGAACCTAAACTATTATAAACTTCAACAGAATACTCAGAATATAAACCTGAAATTGTAAATTCTCCTTTACTTGGATTTGGATAAATAACAACTCTACTTTCTTCAAAATTTGTATTTGAAAGCGTTGAAAACCATTGTTGTCCGGCATTTGCACCCCAAATATAATCAGCCAAATTTGGATAATCAATAAAAGGATTTCTATTGACTTGCCAAGTATAAATGTAATTATTGCGATTCATTTCAAAATCATCTCTTGGATCTGAAGTATTCCATTGAAGCAAGGAAGCTAAATCTCCAATTTGCCCAACAGTAGTATCAGCTGGATTTCCATTTACTAAACTCAGTGCATTATAACGAACTGCCATATAAAATAACGAACGTGCAACATCGCCTTTCCAACTTCCAAGATTTCCTGTAGGTCCATTATAATCTGAACCATAATCTCTGTTGCTTCTTAAACTATTTTCTGGACCATCCTCTGCTCTTAAATGATGTGCATCTGCATGACCTGCTAAAATATCGTCAGCATTTGTTGGTAACCAAACATCTATGCCATCAGCAAAACTTAACGTGCCATCTTGAAATCCGCCACGAGATTGAGGAAAAATATGTTCTCTATTCCATTTGCCAATATTACTATTTGAATCCTGAAAATCTAATTTTGAACGAGGTTGTTCAACATACATTAACCAAACTTGATTACTATTGGCTGGATTTTGATCAGCAACTTTCAAAATAGTTTCAATATCACCATAATTGTGAGCATGAACAACCGATGGATTTGCAATAATATCTTGAATAGCTTGTTTTAAAGCAGCACCAGAAAGTCCTTCTAATGAAGAATAGTAACCATTTGGTGCAGTACTTGTAACGTTTCCATAAGTAGGATTCAAAGGAGTTCCAAAAGGTGACACAATAAAATTAATATCATTAACTCTAACTATTAAATCATTATTGTTCAAATAATAATCTACTGGAAGTGTATTTAAAACTACTTTCAATTCTTCATCACCTTCATTCAAAGAATCATCAAGAAGCTGAATTGTAGCCAATCCAGTTGAAGAACCTACAGGAATAGTTACGCTAGTTAAACCCGAAAAATCACTTGCATTGAAACTACCATTATTTAATGAAAAAGAAATTACAAGTGGTTGTGAAGTAACAGGTGCAGATGTAGAAAAATTAATAGTTAGTGTTTGACCTTCAGATAAAGTAGTTTGGCTAGTCGAAGTGGTTACATAATTAAAGATTATTCCACTACCATCATTATTTACTCCTGGAGTTGGTGGTTTTACTTCATAAGTACCATCATTTTTTCTTTGAACGGAGTTTGAAGTTGAACCAAGTGGCTGATTATCAATAGAACAAATGGTAATTCCAAATAGATTCATTAATGTAGTTGGAAAAGTTGTTGAAGTAGAATATGCCGCGGCACTAATCAAATTTAAATTACTTGCAGGTGTGTCTAAAGGATAATCAGTATCATTTCCTGCAAAAACAGCAATAACATCGGGACCATTCTGAATTGTATTTAAGGGAAAATAAGGTGTTCTAGGTGATGGTGAAACTTGAGAGTTTCCAAAATGGATTATACCGTTAACATCAGTAGTATATCCGTCTAAATCTAGAGAATAGTAACTTAAAGTTCCAGCTCCAGTTTGTCCGTTAAAGAAAACCATAACATATCCATTTAAGGAAAAATTTGGCAAACTAGATTTCAACTCAACGAACTCTTTATTATCAGAACCTGGATTATCAGCATCTATTTCGTTTATAACTACCTGAGAATAAGTTGAAAAAATAGAACATAAGAATATAAAAAAGTAGATTTTTTTTATCATTTTAAATTAAATTACCAACAAATTTACAATTTTATTAGTGAAATGATGTTAAATCCTTTTTAAAAAATAACAAAACAAAAGAATTCTAAAACATATCATAAAAAGGATATAATTTGTTTTATTTTAAATACTTTTGCAAAAATTTAAATAAAATAAAAATAATGAAAAAAATAGTTTTTTTAATTGCTTTATCTCTTTCAATTTTAAGTTGTAGTAAAGTAAAAAAAGGAGAATTCTTAATATCTGGTGAAGCTAAAGGATTACCTAATGGTAAAATGATTTTTCTTAAAACACAAAATGATGTAGGACTTGTATTAAACGTAGATTCTGCAAAAGTTCAAGACGGAAAATTTGAATTAAAAGGTAAAGTAAAAGAACCTAGTATGTTTGCTTTGTATATTAAAGACATTCAACAACCTGTTCCATTTATTATGGAAAGTGGAGAAATTGTAGTTAAAATTGATAAAGACAGTATCTGGAAATCAAAGATTAGCGGAACCGATAGCAATGATTCTTTTCAAGAATTTAATGATAAATCAAATGCTATTCAAAAAAGAATGGTAGATTACCAAAACAAGAATATTCAAAAGTTGATGGAAGCTCAACAAAAGAAAGATAACATTACTATTGAAAGTTTAAAAAGTGGTTATGTAAAGATTCAAAAAGAAATGGATGATTACATGAATATATATCCTGACGAGAATCCAAATTCATATATTTCATTATTGCTTGTTGAGCGTTTATTTAATTCACAAGATTTTAAATATGAAAAAGTTAAAAAAACTTTTGAAAATTTAAATGAAGAATTGAGAAATACTACTAAAGGTAAAGCTATTTCTGAAAAATTGAAAACTATTGAGAAAAACATGAAAAATCCTGCGGCAGTAGAAAAACTTAATTCACTTAAGTTAGCACCAGATTTTTCGGCTAAAAGCCCAAGCGGTACAACAATTTCTCTTAAAGAGTCTTTAGGAAAAGTAACTATTATTGATTTTTGGGCTTCATGGTGCGGTCCATGTAGAAAAGAAAATCCAAATGTAGTGGCACTTTACAATGAATTTCATTCAAAAGGATTAAATATAATTGGAGTTTCTCTTGATGATGATGCAACAAAATGGAAAGATGCTATTGCAAAAGACAAACTTACTTGGAATCAAGTGTCAAATTTAAAAGGTTTTGAAGATCCAATAGCAATTAAATATGACATTCAACAAATTCCAACAACATTTGTTTTAGATTCTAAAGGAAATATTGTAGCAAAAGATTTAAGAGGAGACGAATTAAAAGCAAAAGTTCAAGAACTTTTAGCTCAATAATTAATAAAAGTCTTTAAAAATAAAAAAATCTCCAATTGGAGATTTTTTTATTTTATTCATTACCAAAAGATTAAAAAATAAGATGAAATTAAATAAAAAATATATTTGGAAAATTTAAAAGTGTTCCTATATTTGCAACCTCGTTAAGCGAATGGGGAGATACTCAAGCGGCCAACGAGGGCAGACTGTAAATCTGCTGACTACGTCTTCGTAGGTTCGAATCCTACTCTCCCCACAAAAAATTAAAAATCTCAAGAAATTTCTTGAGATTTTTTTTTATTTTATGCCTATATAATTTACTTATATTCAACTTTCAATAAATTTAAATTCATTATTTTTGTTGCAAAATTTATTACAAAAATTATGTTTAAAAATTCTACAAAATATATTTGTCTATTTCTTTTTACAATTTTGTCTTTTTTAAAACCAGAGAAAAGTTTCTCTCAATGTTTTGAAATTGAAAGTATTTTGGTTGATGCATGCTCTCCAAATAATCCAACAAATGAAGAAGGATTTAATGAAATGGTACGTTTTAAAGTTGGTGCCGCTAATATAAATGTAAGTAACTTAAATGTAACTTGGCCAAATAATCCTTGGTTGGGAGTTGTTCAAAATGCAACTACTGCTTCTAAAGTAGCGGCTTTAAATGCTAGTATTACAGCGGCAGGAAACTGTGGACAAATTTTAGAACCTACTGGTGGTGTTTTGCCTGCTAATGCAACAGTAATATTGGTTACAAGCTATAATGTAAATACTGCTTTTAATTCTTTTGGTTCATTAACAACCACAATCTACATGATTTTTCAAGATAATGGCGCCAATATTGGTGGTCATTTTGCAAATTATAATGTTATTCCTGGAACCAGGACCTTAACGATGTCATTTGGAGCTTGTACAGACTCTGTAACTTATGAACGAAGTTTGTTAATTAACTCATTAGGTAACTATGGTGGAACTACTGCTGATAATGATGGTGCCACAGTAAACTTTACTCCTACTGGAACACCAAGCTATGCAAATAGTGGTTGTATCGCTCCAATTCCTCCATTTTTTACTAATGCTGGAAATACAATAACCGCATGTAAAGGTTCTACAATAAATCTGAATGGAATTGCACAAGGCCATCAAAGTGTTTTATGGACAGCTCCAATTGGTTCCTTTTCAAATGCTTCTAACTTAGTTTCAAATTACACAATACCTACAAATGCTACTGGAACAAGTGTAACATTAACATTAACAGGAACTAATATTTGTAATCTTACCACTAATTCAACAGTTACTATAAATTATACAGTTGTAAATCCACCAACTGTAACAAGCCCTGTGAGCTATTGTCAAAATGCTACAGCTGTTCCGTTAATTGCTACAGCTTCTTCAGGCGGAACATTAAATTGGTACGGAACAAATGCAACTGGAGGAACAGCTTCTTCATCTGCACCTACTCCATCTACTACAACACTTGGAACAACAATTTACTATGTTAGTCAAACTATTGCTGGATGTGAAAGTGTTAGAACTCCAATAACTGTAACCATTGCAAATACGGGTCCTTCATTAAATTTATTCTGTGATTTTGCAAGCCCAAATACAACACCTACTTCATTAAATTTTGATTTTAGTAATGTAGGTCAAACCAATTTTACATACTCTTATTCTATAGCTGGTGGTCCACCAGTAACAGGCACATGGGTTTCTCCTTCAAATTATACAGTAACTGGATTAAGTCCTGGTACATCTGTAACTTTTACATTAACTGCTAATGGAGTATCTTGTGTTTCATCAATGACTACTACTTGTAATACTGCTTGTCCTTCAATTACTGCACCTAATTTTGCTGCAATTGCACCAATTTGTTTAGGAGGAGCTGTACCAACTCTTTCTACGACATCTCCTAATGGAATTAGTGGGACATGGAGTCCAGCAACAATAAGTAATACTGCAAGTGGAACTTATACTTTTACTCCTAATTCTATACTATTTCCTTGTGCTTCTAATCAAGTATTGAATGTGAGTGTTGTAAATCCTACCACACCTACTTTTAATGCTATTACGCCTATCTGTTTTGGAACAGCGGCACCTACACTACCTACAACATCTACTAATGGAATTACAGGAACTTGGTCACCTGCAGTTAGCAATACAACTACCACTACATATACTTTTACACCTAATGTAGGTCAATGTGCAACAACTACAACATTAACAATAACAGTTAATCCGTTAATTGTTCCAACATTTAATGCCATTTCTCCTGTTTGCTCGGGTGCAACAATCACTGCACTACCAACCACTTCAACAAATGGAATAACTGGTACATGGTCTCCAGCTTTGAATAATTTAGCAACAACAACTTACACTTTTACTCCAATTAATAATCAATGTGCAACATCAACAACATTAACTATTAACGTTACTCCAAATGTAACACCTTCATTTAATACTGTTAGTCCGATTTGCTCTGGTCAAACATTAAGCCCATTGCCAACTACTTCAACAAATGGAATATCTGGAACATGGTCACCAATATTAAACAATACTAATACAACTATATACACTTTTACCCCAAACAATGGTCAATGTGCCACGACAACTACTTTGACAATAACAGTTAATCAAAATGTAACACCAACTTTTGCATCAGTTGCTCCGATTTGTTCTGGTCAAATTTTAAGTCCATTACCAACTACTTCAACAAATGGAATAACTGGAACGTGGTCACCTGCATTAAATAATACTAACACAACGACTTATACTTTTACACCTAGTATCGGTCAATGTGCTACTACAACTACATTGACAATAACTGTTAATCCAAAAGTAAATCCAACTTTCAATCAAGTAGCTCCTGTTTGTAGCGGAAATACAATTTCTGCATTGCCTACTACATCTATTAATGGAATAACTGGGACTTGGTCTCCAGCATTAAATAATACTTCAACTACAACATATACTTTTACACCTAATAGTAGTCAATGTGCAAATCCTACCACCATGACCATCACTATTATTACAACAGCAACAACTCCAACTTTCAATATTAATTCAACAGCTTGCTCTGGAGCCACAATAAATCCTCTTCCATTAGTTTCACAAAATGGAATATCAGGTACTTGGTCACCAGCTATCAATAATACAACTACAACAACTTATACTTTTACACCTAATCCTGGACAATGTGCGAGTCCAACAACAACTCAAATTACAATTATTGGAAGTCCAATCATCACTACACCAAGTAATTATGTAGTTTGTGATGAGAACAATGATGGCGAGAGTTGTTTGTTTGATTTAA
>Ga0209572_1002091_pt1 | contig 10229 bp, 7 predicted proteins | sample EBPBio232012_DNA_FD_185867 | JGI IMG/M metagenome (GOLD analysis project Ga0209572, IMG submission 185867) | Wastewater treatment Type I Accumulibacter community from EBPR Bioreactor in Madison, WI, USA - Reactor 1_1/23/2012_ DNA (SPAdes)... | ecosystem: Engineered > Bioreactor > EBPR >...
GCCGACTGACTTACTACTTCGACCCGCGCTATCTCTCCACAGGTTCGCACACCTTCGACCTTACTATTATAGATGCCGTTGGCAATGAGAGCAAGTACTCAGGGAAGTTTGAGTGGTGAGAATTGTCTTAAAAGCATAAGCGGTTATTTTTCAGCGATGTAAAAGGAGGTTTGGGTTCCAACACAGATGAGTTGGACTTGAATTCGTATGAGTTGAACTTGAACTCATATGAGTTGGTCTTGAAAACAGGCGAGTTGAACTTGAAAGCATTTGTCTTAGACTTGAAGAAAAGGCTTCTTCTAAATAAAGAAAGGCCTGTTTGATTTGAAAATACACGAGCTTAACTGGAACTTGCATGAGTTGGGGACTTTATCCAATAAGTTGTTTATGGTTTAAAAAGTGCGAGTCCATGCACGCGTATCGCACCGCTATAATATATGGTATAGGGATGGAGTGGGGGAGTTTTTAACGAGGGGGTTGTGGGTTATCAGTAAAGGTCTCAATTCCTAATGTCGAAAACTTTTGAGGACATTATTTGTCCTTAATGAAGTTGAGACTGTACATTTGGACAAATATTGTCCTTAACAATGGGTAAGACTAAAGTTACAACTTTTGCAGAGCATCTAAGAATCTTGCGAGAAGACGCGCAACTCTCGTTGCGTGAAGTTGCTGAGAAAACTGGGATTGATGCTTCTCTAATCGGTAGAATTGAAAGAAGCGACAGGCCGCCAACAAAGGAACAAATTAGACTGTTTGCCAAATGTTTTAAGTCTAGCGAGGCAGATATGTTGAAGCAATTTCTAAGTGACCAAATTGCATATAAGATGTTGGAGGAGGAAGCTGATATAAGCGTTCTGAAAGTTGCTGAGGAAAAAGTAAAATACCTAAAAACAACGAATCATGGCAAATGAACTGAAGGTGATAGAATTATTTGCTGGTGTCGGTGGATTCCGACTTGGCCTTGAAGGTTGGAATGGGAAGTCTGCTTCATCAGGTTATAAAAAAGGATTGAAATCAACTTATAAAGTTGTGTGGAGCAATCAGTGGGAGCCATCAACAAAGACACAACACGCTTCATTGGTTTATGAGAATCGGTTTGGAAAAACCGGACACTCTAATCAGGATATTGCACAAGTAGATGTTTCAAAGATTCCAGACCATGATTTATTGGTAGGAGGTTTCCCTTGCCAAGACTACTCGGTGGCAACAACGTTGAAAAACTCCAAAGGGCTCATAGGTAAGAAAGGTGTTTTGTGGTGGAGTATTCATAAAATACTTTCAGAGAAAAAGAAGAAGCCTAAGTATTTGTTTCTTGAGAACGTAGACAGGCTTCTTATATCTCCTTCAGGACAAAGAGGACGAGATTTTGCAATCATATTGCAAAGTTTGAATGAATTGGGTTATGCCGTTGAATGGAGAGTTATCAATGCGGCTGATTTTGGGATGCCTCAGAGAAGAAGGAGAGTTTTTATACTTGCTTACTTAAAGGGAACACCAATCCACAATAATTTAAAGGAAGTTACACCGACCGAATGGATACTAGAAGAAGGAACTCTGGCAGAAGCATTTCCTGTAACATCTGAGAATGCTTTGTTTCCAACGGAGTTCAAACTCAAAGGGGATATAGTTTCCATTTCAGAAAACTTCAATAAGAAAGGCACTGCTGGGATATTTGAGAATGCTGGCGTAATGATAAATGGCTTGGTAACAACAGTAAAAACACAACCAAACTATGATGGCAAATACACCATCCTTAAAGACCTTGTTCAGAATGGTGAGGTAACCTCTGAGTTTTATATAGATAAAGCTGACCTTGACAAATGGATGTATTTGAAAGGTCCTAAAAAAGAAATGCGAACTAATGCGCAGGGGTTTGAATACAATTACAGCGAAGGCGGAATGATATTCCCAGACCCACTGGACAAACCATCAAGAACAATTATTACAGGTGAAGGCGGTAAGTCACCATCAAGGTTTAAGCACGTCATTCAAACACCTAAAGGCTACAGACGACTGTCACCAGTAGAGCTTGAACGATTAAACATGTTTCCAGATAATCATACTAAGCTTGAAGGCGTATCAGATACCAAACGAGCCTTCTTTATGGGCAATGCTTTGGTTGTTGGTGTAATTGAGAGAATTGGTGTTGCTTTGAACCAAAAAATTAAGAATGAAGTTTCTTTACAATCCGAAAGATAAAAAGTCAATAGTTGAGTACGCCAAGTTGCTTAAAGGAAAAACCCTAGGTCAGGTTTGTGGATCAGATGCAATTGGCCACGCTTATAAGGGTAAAGGAAACTTTGGTCAACTTCTTGAGAAGTTCTATTTTGGATATAACCCAAATTCAACATCTGGAGCTGACTTTTTTGAAGTAGGAATGGAGTTGAAATCTTCTCCCTTGAAACAGCTCAGGAATAATGAGTATCGTTCGAAGGAGCGTTTGGTATTAAGCATTATCGACTACCTCAAAATTGTCGACCAGTCTTTTGAAGAAAGTGATTTTTGGAAAAAGAATGCTTCCATTCTTTTGGTTTTCTACTTGTATCAAGCGGATTTCAATGTTCTTGATTATCTCATCAAATTGGTTGACGAATGGAACTTCCCAAATACAGATTTAGAAATCATCAGAAAGGATTGGGAACTGATTAAAAAGAAAGTAGAAGACGGCAAAGCCCATGAGCTCTCAGAAGGTGATACTTTTTATTTGGGAGCTTGCACCAAAGGTGCAAATGCTCTTTCTCTTAGGAAGCAGCCATTTAATAAACAACTTGCTAAGCAAAGAGCTTATTCCTTAAAGCAAGGATATGTAAATCATATAATAGCTTCGATTGCGGGAGATACGAAGGAGGTTTATGGCAAATTAATTACTTCAACCAATCAGGTCAAGAAGAAGACCATCGAAGATATAGTAATAGACAAGTTCAAGCGTTACTATGGAAAGACAATAGAAGAAATTATCGCAGTAACAAAAACAAAATTAAACACATCTGCGAAGGGGTTTTATGCTAGTTTAACAAAAGCTATTTTAGGCATTGAGCTTGACAAAGAGATTGAAGAGTTTGAAAAGGCTGATATCAAAGTTAAAACTGTTAGACTGCAAGAAAATAATTTGCCTAAAGAGCATATGTCTTTTCCAACTTTCAAATACGAAGAGATAGTAAATGAAGAATGGGAAGAATCAGATTTCAAGAATATGCTTGAACATAAATTCTTGTTTGTCTTTTTCCAATATGAAGGCGAAAGTCTAGTACTCAGAAAGGTCAAGTTTTGGAACATGCCATATGCTGATATTCTTGAAGCAGAGAAGGTATGGGAAAAGACAAAGGAGGTTGTTATGAAGGGGAGAATTGTGAGAGAGGTTATTGGAACAAAGCGGAAAACAAACTTTCCTAGCCAATCATCTAATCGAGTTTCTCATGTAAGGCCGCATGCTATCAACGCGGCAGACACCTTTCCATTACCAGTTAGAGATAGAGTGACCAAAGCAAAAGAGTATACCAAACATTGCTTTTGGCTTAACAATACGTATGTGAGAGATGAAATCTATTTGAAGAATAGTAAGTAATATGTAAAAGAAAGTGTCGGTTCAAATCCCCCTCAACACCTTCCCCGCCTTTACCAATGTCTTATCATCTTTAGCAAAGCAGAACCGTAGCACTTTTTCATCTAAGTGATCGGGATAGAAAACCGAACAAGGGATGCTGGCTATCTTAAACTCCTTGGTAAGGCGAATGGCAAGGGCCGTATCTTTTTCATCAAACATACCCTCGTAGCACAGGCTTTGGAAGTAAGTGCCGGCACTGGGTTGGTATGTAAAGCGCGAACCCTTGATGGCATCTAAAAATACATCGCGCTTCTGTTGATAGAAGTCAGGCAGGCTTAGGTAAGTGTTTTCATCTTCCATATAGTCCGTCAGCGCGTATTGTATGGGCGTGTTCGCAGAGAACACATTGTACTGATGCACCTTGCGGAACTCCTGCATATAGGCCGCAGGGCCGCAGATATAGCCCATCTTCCAGCCCGTGTTGTGGAAAGTCTTTCCAAACGAAAACACACTGAGCGATTGCTTGGCCAGTTTAGGAAAACGCGCCACGCTTTGATGCGGCTGGCCATCAAACACAATGTGCTCATACACTTCATCGCTAAGGACAATGATGTCCGTGCCTGCCACCAGTTTCTCCAGCTGCTTCATGTCCTTCTCGGTCATGCAGCGGCCGCTGGGGTTGTGTGGCGAGTTGAGCACTATCATGCGCGTGCGGTGGTTGATGCGCTTCTTTACATGCTCCCAGTTGATTTTATAATCGGGGTAGGTGAGGTCAATCCAGACCGGCTTGCCACCGTTGAGCTCTATAGCCGGGGCATAGCAGTCGTAGGCAGGGGCAAACAAAATAACCTCATCGTCCTCATGCACCAGTGCGGTTATCGCAGTGTAGATGGCCTGCGTACCTCCGCTGGTAATGGTGATTTCGGTTTCCGCATCGTAGGGGTGGCCGTAGAGCTTTTCTACTTTTTGAGAAAGCAGCGAGCGCAGTTCTTTCACGCCCGGCATGGGGGCATATTGGTTAAAACCTTTGCTGATGTATTTCTCCACCAGTTTGCCCAGTTTCATATCCATACCAAAACCCGGAAAGCCTTGTCCAAGATTGAGGGCGCCTACCTCATTGGCCAGCGCACTCATGGTAGTAAAAATAGTAGTGCCCACGTTGGGCAGTTTGGAATTAATCACGTTTAAGCAGAAGTTGATATAGATGGCCCTTACCGAAGCGACAGAGGGCCGTTGGAAGCGAATGTAACAGAGGAAGGCCTTTTGCCAAAAGCATTGTAGAGAAGTCTTTGCAATTTGTTGAATCCTTGGTTGGTTTTCACTACCCGCGAGGCGGTTGGCAGCAGTATTTTCGCGGCAAATACAGGGCAGAATATTACTGCGCTGTCATCACCAAAAAGAAACACAGTTAACTATGTCTGCATCTACAGCCATTGCAACCATCGAACAAGCCCGCGAGATGGGTCTGCGCGATGATGAGTTTGATAAAATAAAAGAGATACTCGGCCGCACGCCCAACTTCACAGAGATGTGTGTGTACTCCGTAATGTGGAGCGAGCACTGCTCTTACAAGAACAGCATCAAATGGCTAAAGACCCTTCCCAAGGATGGCCCGCACATGTTGGTAAAAGCAGGGGAGGAGAATGCCGGCCTTGTGGACATAGGCGATGGTATGGGTTGCGCTTTCAAAATAGAAAGCCACAATCACCCAAGTGCTATCGAGCCTTACCAAGGTGCAGCGACAGGCGTGGGTGGTATCAATCGCGATATCTTTACGATGGGTGCGCGTCCGGTGGCGCAGCTCAACTCGTTGCGCTTCGGTAAACTGGACAATGCCAAAACAAAGTGGTTGGTGAGTGGTGTCGTAAAAGGCATTGGCGATTATGGTAACGCTTTCGGTATCCCAACTGTTGGCGGTGAAGTTTACTTCGATGAAAGCTATCAGGCTAATCCATTGGTAAATGCAATGTCCGCAGGGTTGATAGATGTTACAAAAATCATTTCGGCTAAAGCAAAAGGTGTGGGCAATCCTGTTTTCATCGTTGGTTCTGCCACGGGTAAAGACGGTATAAAGGGTGCTTCGTTTGCATCAAAAGATATTACAGAGGATAGCGCGAAGGATTTACCAAGCGTTCAAGTGGGTGATCCTTTTCAGGAGAAATTATTGCTAGAAGCAACGATGGAGCTTGCCGAAACCGATGCCATCGCAGGTATGCAGGACATGGGTGCAGCAGGTATCACTTGCAGCACTTCAGAGATGAGCGCAGGCGGTGGAGTAGGTATGGACATCTATTTGGATAAAGTTCCTACGCGTCAGGCGGGCATGGTTCCGTTTGAAATCCTACTCAGCGAATCGCAAGAGCGCATGCTCATCGTAGTGAAGAAGGGACAGGAGAAAGTTGTTACCGACATTTTTGATAAATGGGATTTGAATGCCGTTGAAATAGGTGTGGTAACGGAAGGCAACACCTTGCGTTATTTCATGAATGGCGAAGTAGTGGGTGAACTTCCTGCTAAGAGCTTGGTACTTGGTGGCGGTGCTCCGGTTTACGAACGCGAGTACAAAGAGCCAGCATACTACCGCGAAGCAAAGAAATTCTCCATAGACCAGATAAGCGAGCCAACAGATTATGTTGTTGTTGCCCGTCAGTTGATGGCCAATCATAACATCGCGAGCAAGCGTTGGATATACGACCAGTACGACAGCATGGTGGGCACGGTAAACATGACTACCAACAAACCATCGGATGCTGCGGTGGTAAATATCAAGAACAGCAACAAAGCAATTGTATTGACGGTGGACTGCAATGGCAGACACGTTAACAACGACCCAGAGATAGGAACAATGATTGCTGTGGCTGAAGCTGCGCGCAACATCGTGTGCAGCGGTGGTGAGCCAAGTGCTATCACCAATTGTTTGAACTTCGGTAATCCATACAACCCTGAAGTTTACTGGCAATTTGTAGGTGCTATCAAAGGAATGGGTGCGGCTTGTACCAAGTTCCAAACTCCGGTTACAGGCGGTAACGTTAGCTTCTACAATCAAACAGTGAACGAAGATGGAACAGCGAAACCTGTGTTCCCAACGCCTACCATCGGTATGTTGGGCTTGATGAAAGATAAATCATTGCACACCACGCTTGACTTCAAATACAAAGGCGATTTGATTTACTTGCTGGGTGTATCGCGTGATGATATCAACTCATCCGAGTACTTAGCCTCAGTGCATGGTATTAAGAACACGCCTGCACCATACTTCGACTTGGATGAAGAATACAACGTGCAACAATGCCTTTCGAAGTTGATTAAAAACAACTTCATCAGCTCGGCACACGATGTAAGCGATGGTGGATTGTTTGTAACGCTTTGCGAAATGGCATTGCCTAACTCTCTCGGCTTCGATATCCAAACCGATGGCGACATCCGTAAAGACGCATTCTTGTTCGGGGAATCACAAAGCCGCATAGCGGTGACAGTGGTCGAAGACTACGAGGAAGAGTTCATCGACTTCGTTACGGAACATAACGTCCAAGTAATGCTATTGGGCCACGTTACCAAAGGACGTGTTACGATTGATGAAGAGAACTACGGATTCATTGAAGACTTCCGTGTGCTTTATGAAAACAGCATCGCTGAAGAAATGGCACGATAGAGAGATAAAAGCGAATAGTTAAAGGTGAAAAATAAAAAGGGGAAGCGTACTACAACGCTTCCCCTTTTCTTTTGAATGACGATAGTTTTATCTGGCCGGAGCATTCTTACTCATATACTCTATGCCTTCCACCAGTTTATCTAAATCTCTCAACGTGGTATATACGTTTGGTGTAACGCGCACCCCGTTGAGTTTTTCATATTCAAATGCGGCAGTGTGTATTTTCTTTTTTTCAAGTAAATACTTATGCATCTCTTCGGCCTTCCAACCTTCTATGGAGAAGTGAGCAAGAGCACAAGAGTATTGCGGTAGTAATGAAGTATTCAATTTCAAATTAGAAATGCCTTTCACTTTATTGCACCAGTAGTTCTTCAGATAACGCAAGCGTTCTTCTTTGCGCTTCGAACCAATTACATTGTGAAAGTCTATCGCACTGCTGATAGCCATTTCTGATGCAAAGGAGCGTGTGCCAAGGGTTTCAAACTTACGGATATCATCGCCATCGGGCTTGTCGTTGGACAACAAGGCCCATACGTTTTTGATTTTATCCTTCTTGATATAAAGCATACCGCTTCCAAAAGGTGCGCCCATCCACTTGTGCAAGCTAGTTGCGAGGTAGTCCGCTCCTGTATCAGTCACTTTGAAATCTACATGTGCAAATGAATGCGCAGCATCTACTATCACTTCACTACCCTTGGCGTGGGCCACATCGGCAATTTTCTTCACCGGCATGATTTGCCCTGTCCAGTTAATCATGTGCGTCAAATGCACGACCTTCGTTTTAGAAGTCATTGCATTGGTGTAGAGTTTTACTATTTCTTCATCGTTCTCAATAGGCATTTGCATATCGAGCCATACCAATTTGATACCGTCTCTTTTCTCACGTTGCTTCCATGCATTCATCATGTTCGGATAGTCATACTTATTCAGGATGACTTCATCGCCTGCTTTCAGATTAAGACCAAAGATGACCGTATTTAATCCTTCGGTTGAGTTGCGGTTGATGGCAATCTCCTCAGCGGAACATCCGGCCAACTCCGCGAGTTTTTCGCGAAGTGGTTCCCTTCCGTTGTCCAGTTGACGCCACATGTAGTAGGAGGGAGCCTCGTTACAATATTGGTAGAAACGGATGTGTGTATCCTGCACCGGCTTAGGTTGCGGGCTTACACCACCGTTGTTGAGTTCTATAAGATTTGGAGAAACGGTGTAGGACTCTTTTATCCAACCCCAAAAGTCTTCATCGCTTGCAAGCGTTTCAGGAGCTATATCAGCGATGGTTTTTTCCATCTCTTTCCAATCGCGCGCAGCGGTCTCTGCCAATACCGGAGCGATTGAAAGCGTGCCGGCAACTGTTCCGGCTGTTTTAAGAAAAAATCTGCGAGTACTCATGTTTGGTTTGTATTTCAGACAAACCTACACAAATTCCCAAATGACGCAAGACCAAATAATTAACGAAGACGAAATACCAATCCCGCTGCCATATCAAAGCCGCTCACCTTTAGGGTTCCCGAGTAATTATCAAATGAAATGGAAGAGTTTTGACTACGCACGCTCAACTCTTTCAAGTTGAAGTTATGCATATCATATCCAAGATTGAGATTTATACCGATTGGGCTGTCTCCAAAATACTTAATGAAGCCAGTGTTGATTTTAATTCCTCCGCCACGCCATTTGCCTTCGGATGTAATTTGGTCGTTAGCACTAACTATCACTTCTTTTAAATTCAATCCGGTTGAGTTAATTCCGAGCCCGAAATAGATTCTACTATTTTGTCTGTTGAGTGCGGTAAACTCAGCCGCAATACCTACAGTGGTGAAGCGGTTGCTCTTTCCTGTATTGTCCTCTTCCGGGTCATAAATATAGCTGCCGAATTTCATATCCAGTCCGACATTCAGCCGCTCAACAAGTTCGTATCGCAGTTCTATAGGGTAGTGAAATGTTGCAGCTCCATCATTCTTTGTTTCTGAATAGCTGAATGTGCCCCAAGTATAAGTAAAGGTGTTCTCAGTGGCATAACCGGCCAATCCAACTCCTGCACGAATTTGAAATTCATTGTCGCGTTGGCCGAAACCAACAAAAGCAACAAAGAGATATGCTATGGTGATTAACTTCTTCATGATGATGTTTTTAAAAGCGCTCTAAAGACTATGCCACAAATATTGGTGATTAGAATGCTTCGTTAACGGTGAAATAGAAAATAAAAGGCGTACCAGAATGATTGCTTTTATAAAAACCACTTCCCAAAGGAACAGAAGCATCGAAACGCAAATTGGTTTGCTTCGCTTTATCAAATGCAAATCTTAGTCCAAGACCGACTGATGCGTGGTCGTTGTTAAATGAAAAATACGCTATTCTTTCTGAGAGTAATGAGTAATTCCAAAACACTGTTGCTCCCCAGCGCCTATAAAAGTAACCACGCACTTCGCCTTGATAGAGCAATAGATTATTATCGCGGTATCTGCCGGGATAAAAACCTCGCATTCGCTTATCACTACCAATTTGAGCCAATTGACTGAATGGAACATTGCCTGTTGCAAAATCTCCGAAAAGCATTGTTCCCAGCGACCAGCCTTTAAACAATTCTCTAAAATAGCGACCATCAAAACGGTAGCGTTGATAGGCATACTCACTACCCCAATGCTTCGCTTGATCATGTGCAACAAGTTCAAGGTAATATCCTTTGGAAGTGAAATAGACATTATCGCGCGAATCAAGCAAAGCAACAATACCCGGCCCGCTGGTTATATTGCCATTTCCGCCTACAAAATTTCCTGAAGTAAGCCAAGGACTTTCATCTTGATTATATATCTGATAGTTTTCATACCACCAACGTGCTCCAATAAATACATGTTGTTTTATCTTTCTTAAATAGTTGATACGAAACAATGGAAAACGCACATTGAATTTCTCTGAGAAACCCTCTGCGTTTCCTTGGCCTACGCCATAAAAGTCATAAGAGAAATTATTATAACTGAATTCTCCTGCGAGCGTGTGCATACGATTTTTCCAGTAAAAGTTGAAGGGCAGAGAAAA
>Ga0209572_1002093_pt1 | contig 10189 bp, 6 predicted proteins | sample EBPBio232012_DNA_FD_185867 | JGI IMG/M metagenome (GOLD analysis project Ga0209572, IMG submission 185867) | Wastewater treatment Type I Accumulibacter community from EBPR Bioreactor in Madison, WI, USA - Reactor 1_1/23/2012_ DNA (SPAdes)... | ecosystem: Engineered > Bioreactor > EBPR >...
GGAGCCCGCCTTGGTCGCCGCGTAGTGCTCGGCGTCCTTCACGCCCTCGAACTCGAAGTCGACCCGCCGATGAGTACGCCAGGCGACGCAAGCGACTATGAAATTCCCGACGCAGCCCAAAGCGACGACCAGCCGGCCTATGAAAAACCCCCGCCCGAAATCGCGCCCGCGCCCGCTGAGCCCAAGCGGCGCTTTGGCTTCTTCGGCTATCCGCCCGCACCACGCCTGAACGCTCAAATGCCGAGCGGTGAAGTTGAATGTCGTCGCCAGCTGAAACGCATGGGCGCGACATTCCGCGACAAGCCACGCATTCAGGAAGGTTCGTGCGGCATTGCCTATCCGGTCGAATTGACTGCACTTTCGGGCGGCGTGCAGATGAAACCGGCCGCAACGCTGACCTGCAAGATGGCGCTGACGGTTGCCACCTGGACCAAGAAGGAACTCGTTCCTGCCGCCCGCCTGCGCTATTTCTCAGGCATCAAGACGATCCATCAGGGCTCAAGCTATTCGTGCCGCCGCATAGCCGGTTCCCGCACCCTGTCCGAACATGGCAAGGGCAATGCGCTCGACATCATGAAGGTCGAGCTGAACAGCGGCAAGGATATCGGCATCCGCAAGAAGGGCCTGTTTGCCTTCCGCGAACGCGGCCTGTTGAACAATGTGCGCGGCGATGCCTGCAAATACTTCTCGACAGTGCTCGGTCCCGGCTACAACTACGACCACCGCAACCATTTCCATTTCGATATTGCGAACCGTCGCAATGGCAGGGTTTCCTGTCACTGACATGAAAAAAGCCGGGCAGAAGCCCGGCTTTCTCAGAATCTGAAATGTGTTGGCCGTCAGGCAGCTTTTGCGGCCGGCTCGTCCTTGGCCCGCGCTGCAACAAGAGCATTTGTCCACCAGACCAGCTGGTCGAGCATGTCATTGGCGCTCTGGGCCAGATGCGGCTGTTCAGCGAGGCTCTTCTTGCCTTCCATAGCAGCGAGCATGTCGGGCCACTGGATGTGAACCGCAGCGCGTACCGGTGCCATCTGCAGCTCAATCGAATGCAGACGCAGCTGTTCGACAGCGCGCGCGCCGCCAGTGCCACCATAACCGACAAAGGCGATCGCCTTCTTGTTCCACTCGGTATAGGCATAGTCGAGCGCGTTCTTCAGCACGCCGGTCGGCCCGCGATTATATTCGGCAGCGGTGACGATGAAGCCGTCGAACTCGGCGATCTTCTTCTGCCAGCGCTTGGCAACCTCATTCTTGGACGGAACCCAGGCAGACGAGGCTGCTTCGTCGAAGAAGGGCAGCGGAAAATCGCGCAGGTCAATCAGTTCAATGTCAACATCGGTGCGGCTCTTGGCCAGCGAGCTGATCCATTCGGCAGGCTTGTCGGCAAAACGGCCCTGACGGGTCGAGCCGATGATAATTCCAATCTTGGGTTTGGACATGTTTTCTCTCCGGAAAAATACTGGTATCCTTTAGATACTCAGCCTACATAGGAGAGTAAGCGCGCGGCGCAAGGAGGCACTTTGTTGAAACCAGGTAACCAGATTCACACTGAGGATTGTCGGGTCGTCAGTGACGTGTTGGCGCGGGTCGGCGACAAGTGGACGATCCTTGTTGTTGGCTATCTCGGTGCCGGTCCAATGCGCTTTTCGGAACTGAAACGCACGATTGGCGGCATTTCGCAAAAGATGCTGACATCGACCTTGCGCGGTCTGGAGCGCGACGGTTTTGTGACCCGCACCGTGTTTCCCACCATCCCGCCACGGGTCGACTATGAACTGACAGAACTGGGCGATGATCTTTTGAGACCCGTGCGTGCACTTGGCGATTGGGCGCGGCTCAATGCGCTCAGAATTCACGAAGCAAGGGATCGTTTCGACGATACCAATAGCTGACTGCTCGCTCGCCGGTCATTCCGGTGGAATGGCTGTCGGCTTCCCGGTCTTGTCCAGCGCAACCATGACGAAGTCGCCCTCGGTAACCTTTTCCATCAAGTCTGAGAGATAGCGCTGCGCCCAGGCTTCCAGCCGCAGCGTCATTGATGTGCGACCAACGCGCACGATCTCGGCATAGATTGAAAGCGTGTCGCCAACCTTCATCGCCTTGGCAAAAACCATGCGTTCCACCGCAACGGTAACGACACGCCCCTTGGCGCGTTCGGCGGCGCGGATGCCACAGGCCAGATCCATCTGTGCCATCACCCAGCCCCCAAAAATGTCGCCGGCGGCGTTGGTGTCTGCCGGCATTGCGAGCGTGCGCAAGACCAGATCCCCCGATGGTTTTTCTGCGCTCATCGCCCTGATCTCCTCCGAATTTCCTGTCGAGCGGTAGCCGCCGCCTTCATCCACGTCAATCGAATGTCTACTAACCGATTTTACAGTCGTGCCGCGCGAGATAATCGGCTAAGGGCACCGCAACGCGCGATTGCGAGGACATGGCGATGACGAAATGGGTCTACTCGTTCGGTGATGGACGGGCAGAAGGCAAGGCCGGTGACAAGAACCTGTTGGGCGGCAAAGGGGCGAACCTCGCCGAGATGTCGTCGCTTGGCCTGCCGGTGCCGCCCGGCTTTACGATCACAACCGATGTCTGCACCCACTTTTACGCCAATGGCCGGCAATATCCGGCCGATCTGCGTGATCAGGTGACGGCTGCTCTTGCTGAAATCGGCCGCGCAACCAACAAGGCATTTGGCGACCCCGAAAAACTGCTGCTGGTTTCGGTGCGCTCGGGCTCGCGCGCATCGATGCCGGGCATGATGGATACGGTGCTCAATCTGGGCCTCAACGACAATACTGTCGCCGCCCTTGCCCGCGAATCGGGCGACGAGCGTTTCGCCTGGGACAGCTATCGCCGCTTCATCCAGATGTTCTCCGATGTCGTGCTCGAACTTGACCATGAAGTGTTCGAGGAAATCCTCGAAGAGGAGAAGGGACGGCGCGGCTACGAGCTGGACACCGAGTTTTCGGCCAGTGAACTGCGCGAACTCGTCGGCCAGTACAAGGCCAAGGTCGAGGAAGAACTGGGCAAGCCGTTCCCGCAGGACCCCGCCGACCAGCTTTGGGCAGCAATCGGCGCCGTTTTTGCGTCGTGGATGAATGCGCGCGCCATCACCTATCGCCGTCTTCACAACATCCCCGAAAGCTGGGGCACCGCGGTCAATGTGCAGGCCATGGTGTTCGGCAATATGGGCGACACATCGGCCACGGGCGTTGCGTTCACGCGCAATCCGTCAACGGGTGAAAACGCGCTCTATGGCGAATTCCTGATCAACGCCCAGGGTGAGGATGTCGTCGCTGGCATCCGCACACCACAGAACATCACCGAGCGGGCCCGCGTTGCAGCAGGTTCTGACCGGCCGTCGCTGGAAAAGGCGATGCCGGCCGCGTTCCGCGATTTCGTCACGATCTCCCAGCGACTCGAAAACCACTATCGCGACATGCAGGACCTCGAATTCACCATCGAGCGCGGCAAGCTGTGGATGCTGCAGACCCGTTCGGGCAAGCGAACGGCCAAGGCGGCGCTCAAGATCGCTGTCGAGATGGCTGGTGAAGGCCTGATCACGCGTGAAGAAGCGGTGTCACGCATTGATGCGCAGTCGCTCGACCAGCTGCTTCACCCGACAATCGATCCGTCCGCCAAGCGCGATATCATCGGCTCCGGCCTGCCAGCCTCTCCGGGAGCTGCAACGGGCGAGATCGTGTTTACATCCGACGAGGCCGAAGAGGCGCGCAAGGGCGGCCGCAAGGTCATTCTCGTGCGTGTCGAGACCAGCCCCGAAGACATTCACGGCATGCATGCCGCCGAAGGCATTTTGACAACGCGTGGCGGCATGACCAGCCACGCGGCCGTTGTGGCGCGCGGCATGGGCAAGCCGTGTGTGTCAGGTGCAGGTTCATTGCGTGTCGACCTTCGCAACGGCACCTTGATGGCGATGGGCGTGACACTGACCAAGGGCGACATCATCACGATCGACGGCGCGACCGGTCAGGTTCTGCGCGGCCGCGTGCCGATGCTGCAGCCCGAGTTGTCAGGCGACTTTGCCGCGATCATGGAATGGGCAGACGGTGCACGCCGCATGAAGGTGCGCACCAATGCGGAGACGCCGGCAGATGCGCGCATGGCGCGCTCCTTCGGCGCGGAAGGCATCGGACTTTGCCGCACGGAGCACATGTTCTTTGACGGCGACCGCATCATCGCCATGCGCGAGATGATCCTGGCCGACACGGAGCAGGGTCGCCGCGCAGCCCTGGCCAAACTCTTGCCGATGCAGCGCTCCGACTTTGTCGAACTGTTCGAGATCATGGCCGGCCTGCCGGTGACGATCCGCCTGCTCGACCCGCCACTGCACGAATTCCTGCCGAAGACCGAGGAGGAAATCGCAGAAGTTGCCAAGGCAATGGATGTGTCGCCCGACAAGCTGCGCGCCCGCACCGAAGCCCTGCATGAATTCAACCCGATGCTGGGGCATCGTGGTTGCCGCCTTGCGGTTTCCTATCCCGAAATCGCCGAAATGCAGGCGCGCGCCATGTTCGAAGCCGCCGTTGAAGCGGCAAAATCGACCGGGGCAGCTGTCGTGCCGGAAATCATGGTGCCGCTGGTCGGCCTCAAGACTGAACTTGATTTCGTCAAGGCGCGCATCGACAAAGTGGCTGCCGAAGTGATGAAGGAAACCGGCGTTACGATCGAATATCTGACCGGCACGATGATCGAACTGCCGCGCGCAGCATTGCGCGCCCATGTCATCGCCGAAAGTGCTGAATTCTTCTCATTCGGCACCAATGATCTGACGCAGACGACATTCGGCATCTCGCGCGACGATGCCTCATCCTTCCTCGAAACCTACCGCCTCAAGGGCGTCATCGAGCAGGACCCGTTCGTATCGCTCGACATTGATGGCGTGGGCGAACTGGTGCGCATGGCATCCGAAAAGGGCCGCAAGACACGCGCCGGCATCAAGCTCGGCATTTGTGGCGAACATGGCGGCGACCCGGCATCCATTGCATTCTGCGAAGAGGTCGGGCTCGACTATGTGTCCTGCTCGCCTTTCCGTGTGCCGATCGCGCGCCTTGCTGCGGCGCAGGCAGCAATTAAGGGATAAACTGTCGGCTTCGCCCTCGTCTTTCCACAATGCCCCGTCAAGAGCAATTCTGGCAAACATTGGATCACTCTGCCGGAGGTCATTTGACCCAAGGTCGAGGGCTTCGGAGCAGTTCGGGCTGGCGGCCCGGACAAGCCGAAACCCGATGGAATTGGGTCAAATGAACCCGGCCCGAAGGGTTTGCCGTTGGTGGGCACCCACGTCGTCAGCCGGACTTGGTCGATGAACCACATCGACCCGCGCCGCCTTCCTAGCGGATTGCCTCACCATCGGACAAACAGAGCAATTCAATGTTCGCCGGAATTGCTCTATTCTGTCTTTGGGCAGGGCATTGCAGTGCGATTATTTGTTCGAACTCTGATTGTGATCTTGCTTCTGGCGGTGCCAACGGCGGCGCTGGCGGAAAAGCGCGTCGCGCTCGTGTTCTCTGCCGAGGACTACCGAACACTTCGCCCCCTCGCCAATCCGGGCAATGATGCGCGCGCCGTTGGCGACGCGCTTGAGGCGTTGGATTTCGAGGTTATTTCCGAAAGCGACCGTGACCTGAAGCGCATGCGCCGGGCGCTGGAGGATTTTCGCGAAGACGCCGCCGGTGCCGATGTCGCCCTGATCTATTTTGCCGGACATGGCGTCGAGATCGACGGTTACAACTATCTCGCGCCCATCGACGCCGATGCGTCTTCGGTCGAGGCGTTGAAAGCAAGTGCCCTTCCGCTGGAGGAATTGCGCTCGGCTGCCGCTTCCGTGGCAAAAACGGTTCTGATCGTGCTCGACGCCTGCCGCAATGATCCGTTTGGCGGGCAGGCCGGCACGATGGACAATGGCCGCGACACGGGTTTTGCCAGCAGCAGCAGCGGACGCGCAGCACCGCCAAATATCAAGCCGGGCCTAGGTCGCGTCGGTAGGGCAGAAAACACGCTGTTTGCCTTTTCGGCAGCACCGGGCGAAACAGCCTCCGACGGTGAAGGCGGCAACTCGCCCTTTTCTGCTGCGCTTGCGCGATATCTCGGCACCAACGGGCTCGAAATCCGCTCGGTTCTGACGCTGGTCCAGCAGGAGGTCTACGACCAGTCTGGCGGCATGCAGCAGCCCTATGTCGAGAATGGCCTGCCGCGCCTGTTCTTTGCCGCCGAGACAGGCCCTCTGCCCGAGCGCGAGACCCTGCTGCTGGCCATGGCCGACGTGACGCCCGACATGCGGGCGGAAGTCGAGCGCGTTGCGACATCCAACTCCATGCCGTTAGCTCCGCTGTTTGGCGCGCTGATTTCGGCTGATCTCAAATCGATGACGATCGAGGATCGCGACAAGCGGCTCAGCGAGGCAGCGCAGGCCTTCGTCAAGACACGCAACGAGTTGCGCAACCTGTCGTCGACCGACCCGGAGGTTACCCGCCTGCGTGGCGAGGCTGAACAGGCGCTCGCGCTGGGTGCATTTGCCCGAGCAGGGCAAGCGCTCGACGCGGCAGCACGCATCGACGCTTCGTCTGGCGAAACGCTGGCCCGCAATCTAGTTGCAAGACGCCTGTCGGAAGCCGATTCACACCAGGCGCGCGCCGGTGTTGCGATGGCTCAGCTCGACTATGACGGCGCAATCGCCGCCTATCTGCAGGCAGCCACCTTGCATGAACGCATGGAGAAGGAAGACGTGCCCGATCAGGCCCGCCGGACCCGGACATGGCTGCTCTCCGATCTCGGCGATCTCTATCTGCGAACAGGTTCGACCGAAAATGCACACTCTGTTGCCCTTCTCATGCAACAGGCCGCCAATGCTCGATTGAAGGCTGGCTATTCGACCGATGCCGAACGGGACGTTTCCGTTGCTTACAACAAGCTCGGTGATCTGCGCGTCAAAAACGGCGACTTCGCGGGTGCACAAAAGCTGTTTCGCGACGGATTTGAGATCGTGAAGAGACTGTCGGAGCGTGAGCCCGATAATCTGGGCCTGCTGGACGATATGATCGTCAGTCTCGGCAAGACAGGCGACGTATTGATGTTTCAGGGCGACGTCGATGGCGCTGTACGCGCGCTTGAAAGCGAGATGGCCATCATGGACAAGCTCGTAGCGGCGGTTCCCGAGGATGTGCGGCTCCAGCGTAATATGTCGATCGGTTTCAGAAGGCTTGGCACCCTGTTAGTCGCCAAGGGAAATCTCGCAACAGCACAGGAGGCGTTTGAAGGCGGCCTGGAGACTGCCAGATATATCGAGGCCCAGCAGCCCGACAATGTGTTGGTGCAGCGTGATATCACAACCCATCTTGAGAGGATTGGCAGCGTTCAGGTCCAACTGGGCGATCTTACTGCTGCGCTGAAGTCATTTCAGGACGCACTTTCCATCGCCGAAAAGCTTGTTCGCAACGATCCGAACAACACTGAACTGCAGAGCGAACTTGCCAACCGCTTCATCCACATCGGCGATGTCAGGTTCACCCAGGGAAACCGCACCGAGGCAGCAAGCGCGTATGAAAAAGGCAGTCTCCTCAAGCAGCAGCTTGCTCAGCGAGACCCGGCCAATGCCGAATGGCAAATCGATTTTGCCGTCAGCAGAGAGAAGCTTGGCGACATTGCCTTCATTGGGGGCGACTATCCGAAAGCGCTGGAAATCTTCGAAGATATTCTGGCGACCCGGCAACGATATCTCGCGCAAAGTCCCCACAACACCTCATGGCAACGCGACCTGTCGGTCGTATTCAACAAGCTTGGCAACGTACATGCTGCACGGCAGGATTTTGCCGCTGCGCTGATGGCATATCAGGACGGCCTGCAGATTATCGAAGGACTGGTCGCAAAAAGCACCAACATCTCGGTGTGGCAGAGAGACCGGATGGTCAGCCTCATCAGCGTCGGCGACATGCATCTGGCTCAAGGCGAATTGCCGCAAGCGGAGAAGGCCTATCAGGATGGCGTAGCAATTGCCGAGGTCCTGGCTGCATACGATCAGAACAACGCGGGATGGCAGCGCGACCTGTCAATTGGCTTCAACAAGATCGGCGACGTTCGCCTTGCTCGAGACGACCATCCGGGTGCCCTCGAATCCTATCAGAAGGCATCGACAATCATCGAAAAACTTGCAGCGCAATATCCCGATCGATCCGAATTGCAGCGCGACCTGATCCTCAGCGCCTACAAACTATCAACCGCAGGCGACAGGCCGCGCGAAAATCTTGAGCGCGCACTCAAACTTGTCGAAACCATGCAGGAAAACGGCACGCTCGCACCCGCCGATGACTGGATGCCGGATTTCCTCCACAACGAAATCGCGAACCTGAAGTAACCCTCCAACTGCTTGCAATTCGCCGTGTTCCGGCCAATATCCGCACCGACACATTCGGGAGGTAAATATGCAAGGTTTGATGCAACAGTGGCCACTCCTCTGCCACAAGATACTTGACCATGCGGCACTCAATCACGCCAACCGCGAAATCGTTTCAAGGTCGGTCGAAGGACCGATCGTTCGCACCAACTATGCGCAGATCAAGGACCGCTCGCTGAAAGTTGCGCAATTGCTGGCCCGTGAAGGTTACAAGCCCGGCGACCGCATCGCCACGCTTGCCTGGAACACGGCACGGCATCTGGAAGCCTGGTTCGGTATCATGGGCATGGGCGGCGTCTATCACACGCTCAATCCGCGCCTGTTCCCCGAGCAGATAGCCTGGATCATGAACCACGCCGAAGACCGCGCAATCTTCGTCGATCTCACCTTCATGCCGATCGTCGAGAAGATCGGGCCGCTTGTGAAGTCGCTCAAGAAGGTAATCGTGCTGACCGACAAGGCGCACATGCCGCAATCGGCGCTGCCAAACATCGTGTCCTACGAAGAGTGGCTGAACGGTGCGGATGGCGACTATAGCTGGTTCGAACCTGACGAATACGACGCCGCCGGCATGTGCTACACATCCGGCACGACGGGCGACCCGAAGGGCGTCATCTATTCGCATCGATCGAATGTCCTTCACGCCATGATCGCCTGCATGCCGGATGCGATGGGCATTGGCGCGCGCGACACAATCCTGCCGGTCGTGCCAATGTTCCATGCCAATGCGTGGGGTCTTGGCCAGTCCGCACCGATGATCGGCGCAAAACTGGTCATGCCCGGCGGCAAGATGGACGGCGCATCGATCTATGAATTGCTGGACAGTGAAAAAGTGACGTTCACAGCTGCCGTACCGACGGTCTGGCTGATGTTGCTCCAGCATCTTGAAGCCAATGACCTGAAGTTACCCTATCTCAACAAGGTGGTGATCGGCGGCTCGGCCTGCCCGCGCGTCGTGACCGAAAAGTTCGAGAAGAACTACGGCGTCGAGGTCATTCACGCCTGGGGAATGACGGAAATGTCGCCGCTCGGCACGCTTGGCACGCTGAAGCCGGAAGTGGCTGATTTGACCGGCGACAAGCTCTATGACCTGAAGGAAAAGCAGGGCTATGTCCCGTTTGGCGTCGAGATGAAAGTGACCGACGACGAAAACGTCGAACGCCCGCGCGATGGCAAGACGTTCGGTCGGCTGAAGGTTCGCGGCCCGGCAGTGGCACGCGCCTATTATGGCGGCGCAGGTGCCGAACAGTTCGACGAAGAAGGCTGGTTCGACACAGGCGACGTCGCCCATATCGACAAGTTCGGCTACATGCAGATTACCGACCGCGCCAAGGACGTCATCAAGTCCGGCGGCGAGTGGATTTCCACCATCGACATCGAGAACATGGCGGTCGGCCATCCCGACATTGCCGAAGCTGCGGTCATTGGCGTCTACCATCCGAAATGGGATGAGCGGCCTCTTCTGATTGTGGTGCGCAAGCCCGGCAAGGAGCCGTCGAAGGAAGCACTGCTTGAGCACCTGAAGGGCAAGATCGCCAAATGGTGGATGCCGGACGATGTGGCGTTTGTCGACGAGATTCCGCACACTGCAACGGGCAAGATTCTGAAGACGAAGCTGCGTGAGCAGTTCAAGGAATATAAGCTCCCGGCATGATCCCGAGCACGGAACGCAACGAGCCAGGCCGGCATTGCCGGCCTGAACTGTCCAGATGACGGCCATCTATGCCGAACGCCGCACCTCGCGTTCGGCTGAGTGGTCGCGCCGGACCGGCTATTTTTCAC
>Ga0209572_1002095_pt1 | contig 10183 bp, 7 predicted proteins | sample EBPBio232012_DNA_FD_185867 | JGI IMG/M metagenome (GOLD analysis project Ga0209572, IMG submission 185867) | Wastewater treatment Type I Accumulibacter community from EBPR Bioreactor in Madison, WI, USA - Reactor 1_1/23/2012_ DNA (SPAdes)... | ecosystem: Engineered > Bioreactor > EBPR >...
CGCTACCAGCCGAGGCGCCAGCGCCGGCCGCCCCCGCCCCGAGGTGAACGACATGCTGAAGTTGCGCTCGATCTCCGCCCAGTCAATCAAGGCGGCCAGGCGGATGAGGGGATGACGCATGTTCAGCAGCTCATCCAGGCGTGGGCGGAATAACTCGGCGGTTTGTGGTGGGGAAGGTTGGGGGCCCATCGGGATGCGTGGAGAAATTTGCAAGAAAACCAATATCTGACGTTCATCATCCTGCAAATCCAGCGCTTGGAAAACAGGAAATTCCCCATGTGAATCAAGAGGTTGGGGATTTTTCAGGGCGGACTCTATAGGGATTCGCAATCGGCATAGGGGGCAACCATTATCGGCTGCGCCCCTGCCACACCACCCGGCATGCGGATCCGCACCGGGCGGTTCGGGAGTTTGAGGTCATGGGAGTCAGGGCAATCCCAGGCGATCAAAGTAAGCGATGGTCAACACGCTGTTGAGCAGCTTGGCGCTGTTGCGCCACCAGCGACGGCTGTTGCCCGCCACCCGTTGGGCATTCCTTCCACATGCACATATGCGTGATGAAACGCTGGCTCGCGCTCTGTATGCACAGTCGGCCTCCCTCCAGTATTTGGTAGTACCGCTCGCGACAATCCCGCAGTGGAATGATGGCTCGTCTGTCATCGCAGGAGGTTCAGTTGGAAGTTATTGGCGGAAAGCAAGGTTTACCCGCAACCGATGGCAGACATAGCGCTTTCATGTCGATCCGATGTATGGGGACGCTCACGCTTCTCTGCTATGGGCTTCGACAAGGTGAGCAAGCACCCTATGAACTAGTTCTTGTTCCTGGTCACTTTGGGTCTGTAACGCCAGGCTCTGGATCTCGCTGCCATGCATGGCGTGAGCCCTCTGACCATGATATCGCGGCTTGGGGTGAAGTGATTCCTGCGGAGGATTGGATTCGCAACCTGCCGTGTCAATCCACCGCTTATGGTGAACTGGAAGTGGCCCTTCACATGCTGAATAGTGGGCAGGGATCACTTTCGAGTTGAGACATGCTTGCGCTTGATGCACTGGCAAGCCCATCGATTGCAGGGGGCACGATCGATACCATCAATGAAGCCATGATCCTCAATGGGGCCCAACGTATTGGGCTTCTAAGCTCTCATGCGCGCGAGGATATCGGGTTGTATTTCATGATTTTTGCTATTGCGGCCAGGCCCCTGGAGATTGCGCGCCTGGAGGTTCGCGATTTTCTCGATGCCGATGGGAATGTGCGTGTCGTTTCGGAGATGCGGGAGGAGGTTGCCATCAATGGTCGATCCCGGCCGCTGTACTTTCGCAGCGCTCGCCTGAATACGGCAATGAACGATTATTTGGCTGAGCGAGTGTTTCGGAAACTGGGTCTGGGTGTTCCAGAACGCTTTCGTGGTCTTGATTCGGAGAGCAGGTTGTTTCTGTCGTCCACGGGGCGGGGTTTCGAAATCACGGAATACGGCAAAAATGACAAGCGTCGGTACGACTGCAGAGGGATCCAGGAGACATATCGCAAGCTGTTCAGGTATGCCGATCTCAAAGGGGTGACCGCGTTGTCGGTGCGACGCATTGTGGCCGATCGCCTCTATGCAAGAGGAGCGGACGATTCCCAGGTCGGGTTGTTATTGGGAATCGCCGAGCGCTGTATGGTTCGTAAGCGGTTTCCGCGTCGACCGATTTCGTTAGTGGAACTGACTAGCGACCTTGTGTAGGGTGGCACCAAGACGCTGAGATAGCGATTGCTGGAGGTTCGATGAGAAAAGCCATCTTCCTCTTCTTCCTGCTGCTGGGCATCGGCCTCGGCTACCTTCCCGCGCGCCATGACGATTGGGGCCTGAAGATCGTCATGATGGTTGTCGGCGCGCTGTTCGGCGGTGCGATCGGAGGCGGTCTGTCGCAGATTGGCAAGCCGCGAGCACAAGGCAAGGTTCGCCACTGGCGGACTGAGGAAGAGATCGAGCCGATTCCTGGCATAGGCACATCTGGTCGGGATCTCGCTGCCAACTACTGGCGGGACGAAGGCCACCCGCAGTTTATGAAGCCGCCTCGGCCCGAGCATGGAAATCGAATGCTCGATGCTGACAAGAACATCTGACGGGGCTACTTCTTGAACGCGCCCTTGACCGCTTGCTTTGCCTCGTCGATGAGCGGTGCAGCGTCCTGCTTGACCTGCTTGCCTGTCTGCAGCATCAGGGAACGCTCCGACGCCAATGTGCCATCGGGTGTCTGCGTGATCTGTGCCTTGCGGTCGAACGCTCCCTGATCGACGGACGTGGTCGCGCGGATGCGCTCGCCTTCCTCGCGAATTGCGCTTCGCATGGGCGATGGCGCTCCCGCCGATGGAGCGGGCGCTGGAGTGCCACCGAATCGACGCACCTCTCCCTGGTTGATATGGTGGCGTCCCGTGAGATCCGGCGCCAACGCAGGATCGCCGGAGTTCCGCAGGTGTTGGGCCTGAAGATCACCGAATGTCGTAGGTACGGCGGTTCCATCCGAGAACACCCGTTGGGGCCGCAGGGATTGCCGCGCCAACTCCGCTTCCATCAACACGCGGGCGGAAGCGCTGCTGCCACCATACTGCTCCGCGTAGCGTGTGAACATCGTCAGGTTGTGCGGATCCTGGGCGATGTCGATGGAGATGGTCTCGCCTCGCTCATAGGCCGTTGAGACACGTTCCGCGAAGGCATTGCGCTCAGAGAGGCTGGCGTCAGCACGTTCCGATCGGGCTGTCGTCGACGCCAGGCGTGCCGAAAGATCCTGCGCTTCGCGTGCGTCGCTGGCGATGACACTCATGAAGCTCTTGTCCCTGGATGCGCGATCGCCAAACTGCTTGAACTCCGCAAGTTGCTCACTGTTCATTGAGGTCAGTATCTTCTGCTCGGCTGAGGAGAGGCCCGACACAAAGTTCTTGTCGGCTGAGGCATTGCCCCCAAGTCCGGCAATGGGTGTGCTGACCCCCAAGTGTCCAGAAGCCCCTATGGCAATGCGAGCCACCTGCGACTGTGATAGCCCCGTCGAGTCCGCCACGCTCTTGCTGATTTGATCCAACCGGTTGAGCGTTTCGCCGAACTGTTCGAAGCTGCTCGACGTGGAGCTGGTGCTGCTGCGTGACGAGCGCAACTTGGCCACGCCCTTCGTGAAAGCCTCCGCCAGTACGGACGATCGCTCGCTGCTTGCCGCAACGGCTTCGCTACGGGCCGCGTCCACTTGCCGGCTTGCATCTTGCACATCCTGCTCGGACACCCGCATCGACACGACGCGCGAGGCGTAGCCCTGATTGCGCAGCAAGCTGACTGCCGTCCTGCCGGTGAGCGCGTTGGACGAGAAGGTGTTACCGCTCAGGTCATGCTGCCAACTGCCCATGAAAGCCGAGGTGCGGTTTGGTGCGAGCTGCATCTGATCCATGGAGACATTACCCAGCGTCGTGTTCCCCACGGTGGACGCCGAGGTTGCGCCCGACAGCATGGCCTGCAGTCCCGACAGTCCACCCACCAGCGCTGTGCCGAAGTTCTCCATGCGCTTGAGGGCCGCCCAGGCAATGAACGGAATGCTGATGGCCAGGTAGCCCACGATGGCCTCGCCCGACAGTGCCCGCGAATAGATCACCGAGGCGGTCTGCAGGGCCAGCGCCTTCGCTCCGGTGCCGAGATCGGCGGCAGCCGCCAGGTCATAGGCCGCATAGATCGACGCCATGTAATTCAGGATCGCGTAGAGCGGTGGCCACAGCTGTATCCAGATCAGGATGGCCGCATACCCCTTGAAGGCCAGCATGGTCTCGCGCCCGCTGGTCAGCAATAGCAGCAGCACGAATAGCGGGAAGAGGGCGTAGGTCACCGCCTCGATCACGTTGCGGAACACCGGCAGCGCCTGTTCCGCCACCTTGCCGTAGTTGAGCCACGAGGCGTTCATCTGGGCCACGGCCTGGGCACGTCCGACGGCCAGCACCATCGCGGCCGGATCATTGACCTTCTGGCCCACGATCTTTCCCGTGTCTTCCAGGGCGTTGAGCATGGCGTTCTGGCGGATGATATCGGCGGCGGTGGCCGAGGCGTTGGCGATGCTGTTCTTGAGGTAGGCCTGCTGAATCTGCCCCGCGATGGCTGCCGCTGCCGCTGTGCCGGGCAACGTCGGGTTGAGCTGGAAGGCGAGCCGCCCCTGGATGCGCTGCAACTGTGCTGGCAGCCGGCCGTTCAGGCTGAGATAGACGTTCGGGCAGGTGTCCACACCCACGGCGCCGCCCGTGCCCGTGAGCGTGCTGAACCGTGCGGGGTTGGGCGAGGCCATCAACGGCCAGACGTCATTGGAGGCCGAGAAGGTCGCTGGGTCGAGCGTGCCGTCGATCAGGTCATAGGTCGTGCAGTTGTGGATGAAGTTCACGAGATCCGTGCGGAAGGCTGGATCCTGGAACATCACAGTGCCGGTCTCTCGCACGAGCCGGTTGCCGAACATCAGGCCGTTCTGCTGGTAAGACAGCTCGGCCGGCAGCGCGCCCGCGCCCGGGATCACCTGGAAGGCGGTCTCGAACAGGCCGGTGAGCGTGTGCCCGATGGTGCTGGTTAGGCTGCCCAGCAGCGCCACGCCGAAGGGTACATTGTCCACGACCTTGACGGCCGCGCCGCCGGTCTTGTCCACCACGCCCACCGTCACCTTGGGCACGATCAGGATGCCGAAGACCAGCACCATCGAGCCCAGCCACTTCCAGCCCTGCAGCTTCTCCGGGGCGAAGGCATAGGCGATCAGGGCCGCCACGAATCCGCAGAAAGCCACTGCCGCGACGGCCGAGGCATAGTCGTTGGACGCATGGATGGCCGCGGCCGCGTTGAATACGCCGAACAGGCTGTCGGCATTCTGGTAGGCGTAGATCTCCCACATGGCCGTGCCGCTCCATCGGTGTCAGCGCGACAGGTGGGCCGCCTGCTGGCCCAGCATGTCCATGACGTGCTGGGGCATGCTGGAGCGCAACTGTCGCTCCAACTGCTCGAGGTGGCTGGCAACGGCACGGAACGATCCGACCTTCTGGTACAGCAGGTTCTTTTCCTGCGAGATCTGCAGCAGCATGGCCTGCGCACGCTGCCGCACCTGGTTGGCCTGGTCGCGCTGGGTTTGCTGCAGCAGGTAGTCCTTGGACAGGGCCGCCATGCCCAGGCGCAGATTGCGTTCGAGGAAGACGTAGGCATAGTCCGCTGCGATCACGTCGCGGTACTGGCCGATCAGGCTGTCGGCCAGGCCCGAGCCCGGGATGCTGCTGCCCACAGAGAGCATCTTGTAGACGGGTTCGGTGGTCTGGTTCACGAAGCCGACCTCGGCCGAATTGTTCGGGATCGGTGTGCGCGTCGCGATCTTGTTCGCGATCGAGCGCATCATCGTCTCCACCTTTGCCGTGAAGGGGACGTGGCTGTAGTTGGTGTTGAGCGAGACCGCGTCGCAGTTCGTGTAGTCGTTGCAGCGCAGCAGGTGCTGGACGACGCTGGTGCCGGAGCCCGCGGCCTGGCCGTAGAGCAACTGGCTGATGGAGGTCAGCGTCGGAGCGATGGGCTCGGGATCGCGCTTCGACTCCTCCGGGTAGTAGATGATGGTGCCGACCATGCTCATGATCAGCTCGCGTTCTGCATCGTCCAGGTAGGCGCCGGTGTACTGCAGGGCCTTCCAGGTCAGGTTACCGACGAAGGGGGCTTTGTTGCGCACGTTGGCATCTCCCGAAGAGCGCGCTGACGAGAGGATGCTGGGCCGGTCGGTGCCGCAGCGCTTGCGCGCCGAGTCCCGGTCGCTCTCCAGGCCCATGTCGATCGCGAGATCGGCGCAGGTCTCCTGCGAGCTGTAGCCCATGGCCTCGGCCGCCGTACTGACGATGGCCTTCGCCGTTTCGCAGGAATTGATGCGGGCGTTGTTAATCCAGGTCTCCAGGCCCTTGGCCCATTTGGTCAGCCCGCCGAGCAAGGGCGAGACCGCTTCCAGTGCGAGCTGGAACGCGATGCCCGGCAGGGCCGCCGTGATGTTGCGTAGCATGTTCTTGAACTCCTGCGCGGAGATGTGCGAGAACGAGCCACCGAACACGTCGATCCCGCCGCAGCCGGCCTTGGCGCCCGGGAACTGGATCGCAGCCAGCTGATACACCTTGTTCGGCGAGCGCATCATCAGGTTGCCGCCGGTGTAGGTGTTGTAGGTCTGGCCGCGGAATGCGCCGGGGGCCGTGTAGTTGCCTATCGCCCCGAGGTTGTTGAACATGTCGTTCACTTCGCTGTTGAGGTCGGCGCGGCTGGGTATCGCGGTGCATAGAAGCGACAGGGCGACTGCTGTGGCGACCGCCTTGCGCGCAGGAAGAGTGCGGGAGCGGATGGACATGGAAACTTCCTATGGAAGCGCCAGGCGCCGGGCAGCGCCGGGCAGCATGGCTTCGCCCGCGGGTGAAGCCACCGTGGCGATCCGCTCCAGTAGTTGCGACTCGGACAGCACGCCAAAGCCGATCGAGGTGATTTTTCCGGTGAAGGGCTGGGCCAGAAACACGGCCGGCACCTGGGTCACCTTCAGCGCGGTGGCGATTCCGTTGTCGGGGCGCGCCTTGGGGAATCCCGGCATCGGGCCGCCGTCTACGCTCACGGCCACCACCTGGATGCTGTGGCGGGCCTCGAAGGCCTGCAGGGTTGGCGCGAACGCGTGGCAATAGGGGCAGTCGCTCCGGTAGAAGAAGAACAGCACGTGGTCGCGGCCCAGCGATTCAACGGAGGTGGAGCGGTCGGAACGCTGCTGCTGGTCGAAGACCTCCAGTGCCTGGGCATTGACCGGGCGGCCCTGCAGCGTCGGGTCGAGTTCCGGCGTGGCCCAGGCCACGCGCTGCGCCACGTCGGCGAAGTAGGAGGCGCGGTTCACCACCTGCATCTCCAGCTCCATGTAGCGCCGCACGTTGCGCTCGGTCGGCCGCATGATGGCGATGTTGCGCAGGTCTTCCAGGGTCTTCTGCAGGCGTTCGAACTCCACCAGCTCGGGTGGACGCGGCGGCGCAGGGGGCTGGATGGCCGGCGCGGATCGGGCGGCGGGCCCAGGCTCTTCTGGGGGCGGGTCCTCGTAGAAGTGCCAGCCGCGCCAGCCGTCGGACCAGTAGGGGCGCAGGGAGTCACCCGGGTGCGCGGGCGCAGCAACGCCCTGCGCGGAGGCCATGCCAACCACCATGGCGGCCGCAGAGACCACCGCAGCGGCCAGGATCGAGGGGCGGCGCGCGCGCATGGCCATCTCTTCAGAGAAGCGACTTGGGCGGCAGGCCCGTGGCGCAGTAGTTGATGCCGAACTCAATCGTCTGCTTGTGTGGCGCCTTGGCCTCGGGCAGGCGGACGCCCTCCTGCCAGAAGAGCACCTTCAGGCGGCTGCAGCCCGGCTCGCGGTAGCGCCGTTCGGTTGTGACGTCGATGTAGATCGGCGAGGTGGCCTCGAAGCGCTTCGTGATGGCGTCCACCATCTCGCCGGTGAGAACGCCATGGGCCGTGCCATCAGCGGACTGCAAGGCTGCCAAGAGGACGGGACGGGCGTCGGGGATCGGAGTGCGTGCCGGCTCGGCGTGCGCCGCCACGCAGCGGAGGCACATGGATGCCCACGCAGCGGTGCAGACGATGCGTGTACGGACGTTCATTGGCACCTCCCTTCCCCGTAGTAGCAGTTGCTCGCACGGCCTGCATTGCCGCCCTGAAGCGCGGCGACGTTAGGCAGCCTGGGCACGATGGAGGCATAGAACTCGGTCAGATCCATGCGCGAGAAATCCAGCGCCTGCAACTGGGCGATCGTGAAGCCCGAGCAGTCCGGCATCTCCGCCGTGCCCCACCACTTCATGACCTGCAGCCGGCCCTGCTCGTTGATGATCCGGGCCAGCACCGAGTTGAAGCAGCACTTCGTGGTCGTGTGTTCGATGCAGGACATGCACTTGCCCAGGATCCGCAGGCAGGAAGAGCAGTAGGTGCCAACCGTGTGGCACAGCTTCGCGCCTTCCTTCATCGCGAGCTTTCCCTCATCCTCGTTGCAGGACATCATCGACATCACGATGTAGATGACGACCGCGATCGCCAGGCTCCAGGGGTCGAAGGCGATCACCACGCTCTGGCCTGAATAGAGGACTGCGGATCCCGCCGGCAAGGCCGTGCCGTTGACCGCCACGGTGACCCCGTAGCTGGTGAAACTTCCGGAGAAGCCCCCGCTGGTCAGCAAGGCCGTCAGCCCCTGGTAGACGAACTCGCGGTTGCCGGCGTTCATGAGCGTGTCATAGACCAGCCGCGAGCCGACGCCGTAGACGCTCTGGTTGCTCATGCCCGAGCCGGCCGAGTCGGCGTAGCAGCAGTTCTTCAGTAGGCGGTCGCGGCAACTGTCGGCCTCGCCCTTGAACACCTGCAGGTTGTCGGTGTCGAGGTAGACGCCGGCCTCGCGCCCGGCTTCGAGGAACGACATGGAGCGCGCGAAGTCGGCGTCGTTCGTGTACGCCGTGTTGAAGCAGTTGCCCGCGATGCAGAAGACGTTAGCCGGGCAGTTGCTTGCCGTCACGGTCGAGCCCGGCGCCAACGGGCAGGTGTAGCGGTTCTCAGTGATCTCACAGGTGCCGGTGGCCGGATTGCTTTGCCGGCAACTTGTGCCCACCGGTGTGCAGCCGGCCGCGGCCAACGGCGTGCATTCGTCGGTGGGCGTGCCGTATTGGCACGACAGGGCGGTCTCGTAGCGCCAGCAGGCCCGGGTGACCGGCGCGCCGTCGATCTGCCGGGTCGCTGGCCCATCCACGCAGCGCGCCGCACCGGAGATCGCGCAGCGCCCATCGCCTTGGAGGGCGGGACATTGATCGTCCCATTGATCTGATTCCGTGACCGTGGTGTGCGGCCGCTCGTAGACCAGGGTCATCTGCGGGATCGGGCCGTAGGCCGGGTTCAACTGGAATCCCACGACGGGGCGGCTCGATTGCATCATCCAGTAGCTGCCCGAGACCGTGCCCGTGTCGTCGTAGCCGGGGTAGTCCGAGGGCCCCTGCGAGGGCGCGTAGCAGCTTGCCTTGTCCAGGTAGGTCGTCTGGCTGGATCCGCTGTCGCCGCCGCTGCTGGTGGTGTACGCGATGTGGTCGCCGCTTTGCGTCCCGGTAGGGCAGGCGGCATAGACCTCGAGGAAGGGCCGCTCGGTCGTGCAGGTCATGTCGCCCGCGTCCCCACCGCTGCCGGTGCAGACCTGCCGATACTGCTGGGCGATGAAGCCGGTCAGCCGGCAATCGTCGCCGTTGCAGCGGTTGTTGGCGACCCAGACCCCGTTGGCCCCGCCACCCCAAGGGGCGCTGCCTGGTACTTGAGCGACCATCTGCGGGAACACGTACGCCGCGCTCAGGTTCACGTCGAAGAAGGCCAGCGGCACGCCGTTGCTCGTGACCCAGAAATGCTGCGCCGAGGCCGGTAGATCCGGCTTGCACTGCACGGCCAGAGCGATGCTTCCCGTGGCCGCTTGGGCGAACCACTCGCCCGGCGAGCAGCTGCTGGCGCGCGAGATCGACACTGACAGGGTACGCGCGCAGGATTGTGCCGTGGCGCCGCTGTACTGTCGGCACACGTGGGTCTCCGTTGCCGGTGTGGCCACGGTGCCGACCTGGCAACCGCTGTAGTAGCTGGCAATGTCCTCCAGTTGCGTCGCGGGGTTGGCTGCGATACGCCGCGCGCCCAGCACGGCTGGGTCGTAGGGCGAGACAGGCTCCCGCGGCGTGTTGGCCGAAGCCCGGGTGCCCAGCAGTGCTTGGCACACCGGGTCGTTGGACGTGAGCGCGCAGGCGGCGAGCTGGGCGCTGGTCTGGCCCGAGAGATTGGGCTGGCCGTAGTAGAGGCGCTCGGGCGGTGCCGTCGTATAGCCCGGTACCACGGACGAAGCGCCGGGCGCGGTGATCGTTTCCCGGACCACCGGGTTGGCCGCTTGCCCGGCGGCCGTGCCTTCCTCATGCAGACCGGCCACTGCAGCCGTTTGCGTGGTGAGGAAGCTGAGCAGCGTGAAACCGACGACGATCCGGCGCAGCAGCAGTGCAAGAGCGGTAGGCATGCGGGGCTCCTAGTGTAGTGTTCGATTCTTGATTGAACTTAAAAAGTCGGCTGGTATCCCATGCTCAACTGGAGCTTGAAAGGGAGCCAATCCATGCGAGTTGCGCCAAAGATCGAATTGACGGATGAAGAGCGTG
>Ga0209572_1002100_pt1 | contig 10160 bp, 1 predicted proteins | sample EBPBio232012_DNA_FD_185867 | JGI IMG/M metagenome (GOLD analysis project Ga0209572, IMG submission 185867) | Wastewater treatment Type I Accumulibacter community from EBPR Bioreactor in Madison, WI, USA - Reactor 1_1/23/2012_ DNA (SPAdes)... | ecosystem: Engineered > Bioreactor > EBPR >...
TGGCTTATCCAAATCCATTTGCAGAGAACTTCAAGTTGGATGTGAAAACTAACAGCGAATCAAACATTCAAGTTAGAGTTTACGACATGATAGGAAAACTAGTAGAAGATAAAATGATAAACGCTTCTGATATTCAAAACTTTGAATTAGGAAGCCAATATCCATCTGGAGTTTACAATGTAATTGTATCTCAAGAGTCTAACACTAAAACACTACGTGTTATTAAAAGATAGTTTTTAAGAAAGAACTAAATAGTTTAAAACCTCCTCAGGAAACTGAGGAGGTTTTTTTATGGTAATTAATATATAAAAGCCTACTTTTAATTTAAAACCTACTACTTTTCTTATGATTTACTTAATTAGCTGTAATTTGATTGAGTAGTAGAAAATCTACATGGTTAAAGCTTTGTAAATTAAAAATTTAATGTAATTTTACAGGCTGAAAAAAGTGTGTTCATTCCCAAATGAATGCAACCCTAAAAAACTACTTAAAAACATTGATTTTTATGATTAACTTTACTCAAACGATTTTTACAAACCGTAAGAATCCTTTCAAAAAATTTGTCGCATTTTGTTGCTTTTTAATGATTTTATTATCTTCATCTGTAGGTTTCAGTCAAAGCTACCTTGGACTTGATGGAGGTTTTGAAGGCAGTGCAACAATTGATAATACAACTACTTATACTGTAGGTCAGTCTGGAAAGTGGGCAAAATCTAATGCTACACAAACTTTAGCAAGTGAAACTTCTGTTGTTAGGAGCGGTGTTAATGCAATGAGAATTAATAACTCTTCTACAACTGGAAGAAGAATTTATACTCCAACATTCACAACAACGACAGGTCAAAGATTAGTAATTCAATATTACAGAAGAGCTGCTAGTACAACAAATACACAACAAGCGCAAAGTATGATTTCGTTTAATGGTGTTACTAATAATGAAAGTACAGTAGGTAGTTATACTGCAGTAACAGCAGCAAATACATGGGAAAAAGTTACGTACGTTCCAACTGGTACAACATCAGCAACTACATTGTGGGGAGGATTGTTAAATAGACAAACTGGTTCTGGTGGTGATATGTTTATCGATGATGTTGTAATTTATGTTGCTACTGCTGTTGATAATACTGCTCCAAATTCTTCAGGAGCAATAACTTTTTCAGGTCAAACTACAAGTACTATTGATTTATCTTGGGGTGCAGCTTCTGGTGGAGTTGATAATGGTGGTTATATCGTTGTTAGAGGAACTATTGATCCTACAACTGCACCAAATGTAAATGGTATTTATGCAACAAGTAATACCCTAGGTTCAGGAACAATTGTTTATAGTGGAACAGGTACAAGTTTTACAGATACAGGTTTAAGCGCGTCAACAACTTATTTTTACAGAATCTATACTTTTGACAAAGCATATAATTATTCTAGTGCTACAACTGGAAGTTCTTCAACGATAAGTTCAGCTATCACTTCTGCAGGTTCAGGAAATTGGTCTTCAACTTCAACATGGTCTGGTGGTGTTATACCAACTTCAGCTGACAATGCTTTAATTTTAAACGGTCACGTTGTAGTTATGGATAGTGGTACTTATGCTACAAGAAATGCTGGTACCACAACTACTGTAGATGCTGGAGGTACTTTAGCAACTAGTCAAACATATGTTAATAATGGAACAACGACTATAAATGGTTCCTTTCGTTTGGATAATGGTGGTTGGGTTTCTGACGCTGGAGGAACAAATGCTCTAGTTTATGGAACTAATGGTACTTTAATTTTTAATACATCAGGATCTTATGGTGTAAATAATGGTAATTATTGGCCATCAACAAGTGGTCCGGTAAATGTGACCATCAATTCTGGAGGAATTAATTTAGGTTTCAGTAGAACAGTAACAGGGACTTTTCAAACGGCTGCCGGTGTAACACTTAGCAGTTCAACTTTAACCTTAAACGGAATTTGCCAATTGAATAGTGGAGGTTTCTTTAATAACTCACCAACTTATGGCGCTGCTTCAACATTGGTTTACAATACTTCCTATGGAGTTTTCAATGAATGGACTGGCAATGGTGCTGCAGGAGTAGGTATTCCTGCTAACGTAAGAGTGCAATCAGGGACTTTAACTTTGACAACTTCAAATAGAGGGATTCCTGGAAATATGACCATTGATTCAACTTGTTCTTTGGTTTTAAACGGTGCAAGCGGTGATTTATACATTGGAGGAAATTGGAATAACTCTGGTACTTTTACTCCAAGTGGAAGAGCGGTTTTCTTTAATGGAGCTGCCAATCAAACTATAACAAACGCTTCTGGTGAAACATTCAATTATTTAATCAATAATAAATCTGCTGGGAATTTAATTTTAGCAAATAACGTAACGGTGAACGCTACAGCAGGAAGTCCTTTACAACTATTGAATGCTAGTGCAATTGATTTAAATGGACAAACACTTACGCTTTCTAATAATGGTGGTAATCTTCAAGTTACTGGTGGAGCAAGATCAATTACGTCTTCAGTAGCTGGTGGTATTTTAAGTATCACAGGAACTAAAACAGTGTCCTCAACAAGTTCAGGAACTCTAACTATAGGTACTAATGTAACCACTAGTTTAACTAATGGAATGGACTTTGGGTCTTCGCTAACAACTATTGAAGGAAAACTTCAAGTAAATGGAGGAGGATATGTAATATCAAATGCGCCGATATATGCTGCTACAAGTACTTTAGAATATAATAGTGTAACAGGATATGGAGTAAATAATGAGTGGACTGGCAATGCTACAACAGCAGGAGTGGGTACACCTCAAAATGTTACTTTAACAAACAGTTCTGTTAATTTGCCAAACGCTGCACGTTCTCTTGCAGGTAATCTTACTATTGGAACTGGAAGTACTTTAAATTTGAATGGTACTCTTGGCGCTGATTTTAATATCGGTGGTAATTGGAATAATTCAGGAACATTCAATCCTAATAATCGTTTAGTAACTTTTAGAGGAGCTTTGGCTCAAACATTAACAGGAGCTACCACTTTTGATTATTTAAAAATTGATAATAGTGCTGGATTGACTTTAAATAATTCAGTAACAAATACCTTCACACTTGATTTAACAAGTGGTGTTATTACTTTAGGAACTAATAATTTAACTATAGGTTCAGCAGGAACAGTAATTAATGCAAGTGCTACAAGTTATGTTAGAACAAACAGTACTGGACAATTTAAAAGAACTGTTGGAGCAAGTGCTACTTTATTTCCAACAGGAGATAGTGCTTACAATCCTATTACATTTAATAACTCAGGAACATCAGATGAATATGGTGTAAGAGTTCTTGATGGCGCTTTAACTACTGGTGTTAATAATACTAAAACAGTAAGTAGAAGTTGGGTAACAACTGAAACAACTGCTGGTGGTAGTAATTTATCAGTAGTTGCTCAATACAATTCAGGTGAAGAAAACACTAACTTTATTGCAGGTACAAATCCTAAAATTGGATTTTACAATGGAAGTACTTGGGTAGAAACTGTAGCCACTGCTGCTGGGTCTAATCCAGTTACTTACTCTTCAAATACTAATGTTACTCCATCAGATTTAACAAGTGGAACACAATATTTTGCTATTGGAAAAGACAATGCGTTTTTATCTTTAGCTTCACAATTTGTAATTACATCAATTACACCAACAAGTCCAGGAGCTGGATATCCTTTTAGCGTAACAGTTCAGTCACAAGATGCTTTTAATGCGCCAACTAATGTAGTAACAAATACAAGTTTTACCTTATCTACTAATGGAAATGCTGGAGCTATCGGAGGTACTATTACAGGAACAATTGTAGCAGGTACTAACTCGATTGTTGTTTCTGGTGTAACTTTAGCAAGTGCAGGAACAGGAGCAACAGTTACCGCAACTCAAACTTCAGGTGATCCATTAACAGCTGGAACAAGTGCAACATTCAATGTATTAGCAGCGGCCTCACAATTAGCTTTTGTTGGAGTTCCTGCAACAGGAAATGTTGGGGTTAATTTAGCTTCTTTTACAGTAGAAGCTAGAAGACCAGATAATTCAGTGGATACATTTTATACAGGAAATATTATAATATCTAAAGCAAGTGGTACTGGAAATTTATCAGGAACAACTGTAACTGAAGCTGCTGTAGCAGGTGTTGCAACATTTACTACGGCACAGTTCGATGCAGCATCAACTTATACGTTATATGCAGATTCAGGAAGTTTTTCTCAAATTACAAGTGGTAGTATTGTTGTGACTTTGTTGCCAACGGTTATCGCTCAATTTGATTTTACGCCTTTTTCTCTGCCTACAGCTGCTGAGGTAACGACTAAAGATGCAAATGTAAGTGTGACTGATTTTGCAATTTCTTCTGGAACTCTATCAGTTGGACAAACAACAGGAACTGTTTTTCCTAACGAACCTTTTGTTGCAGGAACAGGTGGTTATACTTCTACTACTCAAGCAGGTGCTAAAAATTTCAATTTTACAATTAATGCAAATAATGGGTATCAAATAGAAGTAACAAGTTTTGAGTTTAATTCTTTAGCAACAGGTGCTGGTCCATCTGCTATTTCATTTGATATTGCGTCTGGAACTTCTACTTTCACTACTAATGCTCCAGATACTGTATTATTACCAGTTAACCAAACAATTACAGGTGTAGCCAACTTAACAACAATTCCAGTACTTATTCAAGGATGGTTAAATGGTTCAAGGGCATCAAGTGGTGCAGGTAATTTCCGTATAGATGACGTTATAGTTAAAGGATATGTTACTTGTCTTCAACCAACAGCTTACAATGTAACTGGCGGAGGAGCAATTTGTGTGGGTACGGCAGGAACAGTTGTTGGATTGTCTAATTCACAAGTTGGAATTAATTATCAATTAAAAGTTAATGGTTCTAATATTGGTTCGCCTGTTGCAGGTACAGGAGCTGCAATTTCTTTTGGAAATCAAAATACTATTGGAACTTACACGGTAGAAGCAACCAATACTAATGGAACATGTAATGAACTTGTTGCTATGACTGGAAGTGTGTCAATAAGTGCAGGCGCAACTACAACATGGATTGTTACATCACCAGCTACTACACCAGCATGGGATAATGGTACTCCAGACAGTACTATGACGGCTGTAATTTCTGCAAATTATTCGGAAGCTACTGCATTAAATGCTTGTACTTTAACAGTTAATAGTGGAGCTGTTGTAACGATTCCATCAGGAACAAATGTTATTTTGAATGGAGCATTAACAGTAGTCACTGGAAGTTCGTTTACGTTAAATAACAATGCTAATTTATTGCAGTCTAACCCAGCAGCGGTTAATACAGGAAACATCATAGTAAAACGTCAGTCAAATCCATTAATCAGATTAGATTATACGATGTGGTCATCACCAGTTACAGGTCAAGGGTTGTATGCTTTTTCACCTTTTACGTTTGATAATCGTTTTTATGTTTATAATACTACATCAAATTTATATAACAATAGTTCAATAGGATTTACTATCACAGGATTGAATGGTGCCGGAGTAAACGGAACGGATACTTCTAACGTACCTTTTACAACAGGAAAAGGATATTTAATTCGTTTGCCTTATAACCACCCAACAGCACCGATTGTTTGGAATGGTAGCTTTACAGGAGTTCCGAACAATGGAACAAAAACCATTACTTTGGCTAATGTAAGTGCTACACAACAGTTTAATGCAGTGGGTAATCCTTACCCTTCACCAATTGATATTGATCAGTTTGCAACCGATAATGCTTCTAATATAGAATCAACGTTATACTTCTGGAGAAAAACTAACAATGCTGCAAGTCCATCTTATTGTACATGGAATACTGCATCATCAACCTTTGGAGATAATGGAGAAGCTTATACTACTACACCAAATGGAGTAATTCAGACAGGACAAGGTTTTATTGTAGAAGCAAAAGATGGTGCTACGTCATTAGAATTTAATAATGGTCAACGTGTGGCTGATAATGCTAATCAATTCTTTAGAGCCAACACAACAGCTACACCAACCAATGAAGCACACCGTGTTTGGTTGAACTTAACAGGAACAGGCGCAGAATATTCTCAAGCTGTAGTTGGATATTTCACCAATGCTACCTCTGGAGCAGATGCTTATGATAGTAAATATTTTAATGATGGCGCAGTAGCCTTGAATATGGTAATTGGAGCTACAGAATATGTTATTCAAGGTCGTCCAACACCATTCCAAGCAACAGATGTAGTTCCGTTGAACTATAAAGTTACTACAGCAGGAAACTATACTTTTGCAATAGATCATGTTGATGGATTGTTTACAGGAGGAGCACAAGCTATTTATATTAAAGACAATCAAGATGGTTCTTACCATAACTTGAGTGCACCTTACACCTTTACATCGGCAGCAGGAACATTTGCAAATCGTTTTGAATTGGTTTACCAAACGGCATTAACAACAAATGATAACAACTTTACAGCTAACAGCATCAATGTTATCAAACAACAAAATGATGTAGTTGTAAGAACTGCAGGTACTACAATGCAAGAGGTAACTATCTACGATATTAGAGGTAGAGTATTGGTTACTAAAAACAATATCAATGCATCAGAGACTAAAATCAATGTAGGAACAACGAATCAAGTTTTATTGGTTCAAGTTACTACTGTTGATGGGGTTAAAGCTACTAAGAAAGTGGTTAATTAGTTATTAGTTTTTAGTCCTTAGTTATTAGTGATTAGTCCTTAGTTATTAGTTTAACTCGTTCTTTGGACTTGAGGAATATATAGAGAAAAGCTCTTTCGGAAACGGAAGGGCTTTTTTTGGTTATGAGTGTTGCGTTGTTAATTTTGATTTAAAAAAGTGATTTTATTATTAAATAAATGTAATATATAGATTACAAATAGCTTATTATTTAAACTTTATCGTTTAAAAACGCACTTTATCGATACTTTTTGTTTTCACTTTTTTGTTTTTTTATTAATTTTGAAAAATAAATAATGAAAGTACAATGATTTATATCATAGATTTCAATTTATTTATTATATAATTCACACTTATTTATAAAAATATGAGCCATTCATCGATTTTATTGGCTTATAGTCCAAGTTAATTGGATATCGTTATGAAGCAGGTGTAGTTTTGTATGAAAATTGTCTAAATTATATAGTTTATAAATTTCAAAATGTTGGTTTATGGAAAAGAAAATTACTAAGTTTAAAAAAAGAGGTAGCAAAAGTGTTTTTATAATGCTTTTATTTTTTGTTACTACTATAGCTTTTGCACAAAAAACGTGGAATGGTTCTGTTAATAGTAATTGGGGTACAGCAGCAAACTGGACACCAAGTGGCGTTCCATCTTCCTCAGATAATGTTACTATTCCTAATGGATTTGATGTCATTGTTAATGTAACAGCAGTTTGTAATGCATTAACAATTAGTGGTGGAGGAGCAACAAATACATTTACTATTACTACAGGACAAAGTTTAACTGCAAGTGGAGCTGTAGATATTGGTGCGCCCTCTACAAACAACAGGTCTAAATCGTTAATTGTTGGAGGCGGTACTATGACTTGTGCTAGTTTGACTCTAGCTAATACAACTGCAAACTCTAGGGATATTTATGTAGATTTAAATACTGGAACTTTGAATGTTACAGGGAATGTTACAATGAATGGTAATGCAAACAGAAATAATATTGGTTTTTTTGGAACTCTAAATGGTAATTTGAATGTTGGAGGTACGATAACTGGAGGTAGTTTGGATGCTGGTGCCGGTACCGTAAATTATAACAACACTGGAGCACAAAATATTGGGAATTATGTTTATAATAATCTTTCTATTTCTGGAAGTGGTACTAAAACTTTAACTGCTAATGCAACAGTAGGAGGAGTTTTAACCGTAAATGCCAACACGGTTTTGGCCTTGTCAACATTTACTTTAGGTACACCAAGTAGTGTAGTAATGTATGGAGGTGCTACAACAGCTTCTTCTATAACTGGTTCAGGCGTATTAACATTGGGAGCTGGATTATCAGTTTTGGATGCTACTACAGGTACAGCTGGAGCAACAATTGGTTGTCCTGTTGCTATGACAGTTGCTTCTACAACTGTTTCAGTAGAAAATGATGGAACATCAGCAACAGATTTGACCATCACAGGAATCATATCAGGAACTTCTTTTGGTTTGAATAAAACTGGTTTAGGAACATTATTGCTTTCAGGCGTGAATACTTATACTGGTACGACAACCATTTCAGGAGGTATTGTTGCACTAAGTGCTAATAATAGAATTGCGAATGCCTCTAATATGATTTTGAACGGAGGTACTTTCTCTAATGGTTTAACTTCTGGTTTTAACGAAACTGTTGGAACTTTAACTTTAATCGATACTTCTTCTATTGCTTTGGCAACAGGAGGTAACACTGTGACCTATGCTGCAAGTAATGGTACAAGTTGGACTTCTGGAAGATTACTTACTATCACAGGATGGGTAGGAGGATATAATGGAACTGGTGCCACTGGAAGTAATCCTAAACTATTTGTAGGTGCTTCTGCGGCTGGATTAACATCAGCTCAATTAAATCAAGTACAATTTTTTGATGGAACAAATAATTTTGGAGCTGTTTTATTAAGCACTGGAGAATTGGTTCCTACTGCTGAACCAAGAGTTCAATCTTTCTCTCCAGCATCTATTTGCCCTGGAGGAACAGTAACAATAACAGGACTTAATTTCACAGGAGCTACAGCTGTTCAAGTAAATGGAGCTGCTGTTTCTAGTTTTGTAGTTAATTCTAATACAAGTATAACAGCTGTTCTTACTAATACTAACACAACAGGTTTGGTTTCTGTTACCACTCCAAATGGTACAGGAACAAGTTCTAACAATTTAATAATTATAAGTGCACCAGTAATTAGTTCGACTACAGCTACACCTACAGCGGTATGTTTAGGAGATTCTTCACAATTGAATGTAGCTGCTACGAGTACTATTGCTGCCATCTCAGAAACTAATTCAACACCAACTGCAATTCCAGATAATAATCTAACTGGTGTAACTACAACATTGTCAGTACCCTTGACTTGTGCTACAGCTGCTCAAGTAGCCACTGTTTCTGTAAATATTACTCATACTTATAATTCGGATTTAGCTATTTATTTAATTGCGCCTGATAATTCAGAAATTGCACTTAGTTTAAATAATGGTGGTTCTGGAGCTGATTATAATGCTACTTTTCAAACAGGTGGAGCTGCTCTACCAACAGGAAATACAACTATTGTTGGAACTTTTGCTCCTCAAGCTGCTTTCTCTGGTTTGACAGGAGATGCTACTGGTACATGGGGATTGAGAGTAGTAGATAATGCTAATTTGGATGTAGGAACGATTAATTCTTGGGGTGTAACTTTTGCATCAACAACCTGTCCAGTTACTTATAGTTGGTCGCCATCAGGATCTTTAAATAATGCTGCTATTGCCAATCCAATCGCTACTCCAACGGCAACTACAACCTATACTGTAACGGTTACTTCAATAAACGGATGTACTTCAACAGCTACAACTACAGTAACAGTTAATCCATTACCAACAGCTAGTATTTCTGGCAATAATGGTCCAGTAGTTTGTTCAGGAAGTGATATTACTTTTACTTTAACAGGTACTTCAGGTGCTGTGGTTACTTATAATTTGAATGGTGGTTCTAGTGCCACTGCCACTTTAACAGGAGGTACTGCTACGGTCACTGTATCAGGAGCTACTGTAACACAAACTTTGAATTTGGTTTCTGTAACTGATGGAACTTGTCCGGTAACGTTATCAGGTTCTTCGACAGTTATTATTGAGTCAACTACTTGGGACGGAACTTCATGGAGTAATGGTACCCCAACAAGTACTAAAGCAGTGAGCTTTACAGGAAATTATACCATAGGAGCTGACTTTGATGCTTGTAGTATTTCAGTATCTAACAATGCTGTTGTAAGTGTTACATCAGGATTTAATGTAACTTTAAATGGTGCTATAACAGTAGCTTCTGGAAGTTCGTTTACATTAAACAATAATGCTAATTTATTGCAGTCTAACCCAGCAGCGGTTAATACAGGAAACATCATAGTAAAACGTCAGTCAAATCCATTAATCAGATTAGATTATACGATGTGGTCATCACCAGTTACAGGTCA
>Ga0209572_1002101_pt1 | contig 10156 bp, 9 predicted proteins | sample EBPBio232012_DNA_FD_185867 | JGI IMG/M metagenome (GOLD analysis project Ga0209572, IMG submission 185867) | Wastewater treatment Type I Accumulibacter community from EBPR Bioreactor in Madison, WI, USA - Reactor 1_1/23/2012_ DNA (SPAdes)... | ecosystem: Engineered > Bioreactor > EBPR >...
CGTGGTGCGCCATGGTAGAGTTCCTGCAGCTTTTGAATGATCGCGGGGCGTCCCTCGACAGCGGCTTTCAGCTCGGTGCGCAGTGTGTGTTCGTTCAAATCGGCCATAAATCCTCACTATTCCAGCCAAATTTACCACGCGCGCGCTGCTATCAGTGTGAAGCTTTTATGAAGTCATTTGGATAAACCCTGCTGGGTGTGGCTGTACTGCATCTTGAGTCAGGCCAGAAATTGCGCTAATACAAAGGCATGTTCCTCCGCCCTGCCACGATGAAAGACCACGATGCGGTGCTGGCGCTTGCCAAGCAGGCGGGCTTTGGCATGACGAGTTTGCCACCGGATCCGGCCGTACTTCAGGAGAAGATCGAAATCTCGGTCGCGAGTTTTTCAGGCACGCCCAAGAAGGAAGGGCAGGAGAGCTTTTTCTTCGTGCTCGAAGACCCTGAAAAGGACGGCCACATTGCGGGCACTTGCGGCATCAAGACACATATCGGCCTTACGCAGCCCTTCTATAGTTATAAGCTGACGACCATCACGCAGATCTCCAGCCAGCTCGATATATTCTCGAAACATACCATCCTGCAGGTGACGAACGACCTGACCGGATCGACTGAGGTTGGGGCGCTTTTCCTGCAGCCGGAGTATCGTCGTGACCGTATCGGCAAAATGCTGTCGCTGTCGCGCTTCATGTTCATCGCGGCGCATAAGAAGTATTTCTCGGAGCAGCTGATTGCCGAGATGCGCGGCGTGCACGATGCCGAGGGCAATGCCCCATTCTATACCGCGCTGCCTAAACAGTTCTTTAATATGCCTTTTACCGAGGCAGATTATATCAACGCCACGCAGGGTAACCAGTTCATCAACGACCTCATGCCCAAGTACCCCATCTATGTGAGCCTGTTGCCCAAGGCGGCGCAGCGCGTCATCGGGCAGGTGAATGCGGCGAGCGAGCCGGCGAAGGTGATGCTCGAGAAGCAAGGTTTCAAATATACAGGCTACGTGGATATTTTCGATGGTGGACCGACCATGATCGCTGAGCGCGACCAGGTGCGTACCGTCAAGGACTCGAAGCTGGCGAAGGTGTCTGAAATCACGGAGCTGCCGGAGGGCACACCCAAGTTCATGCTGACGAACGACAAGTTCGTCGATTTCCGTGCCGCAATCGGCCGAGTGGTTGAAGCGACGGACGGAACACTCCATATTACCCCCAGACTCGCTTCACGTGCGAACGTCTCGGTGGGCGATACGGTTCGCTTTATCCACATCTAGGGATTTAATATGCAGTATATCAATGGGTTATGGATTGCTTCGGGAAGCCATAGGTTCACTTCCATTAATCCAGCGACCGGGGTTGCCGTGTGGGAAGGGCATGCCGCAGGCGAAAAGGAAGTTGCGGAGGCCGTTTCGGCCGCAAAGGCAGCATTTCCTGCATGGGCAGCGAAATCCTACGCAGAACGCTACACCCTTGTGGATAAGTTTAAGTCATTGATTGAAGGCAGGAAAGATGAGCTGGCGGTACTTATTGCCCAAGAAACAGGCAAGACCCTCTGGGACTCCAAATCGGAGGTCGCCGCGGTGATCGCAAAACTCACCTATGCCAGTGAAGCGCATGAAGAAAGAACAGGGGTAAAAGCCAAGCAAGCCCAGGTTGGCCGCGCAGTTGTGAGGCATCGTCCCCATGGTGTGATGGCGGTCTATGGCCCTTATAACTTCCCCGCGCACCTGCCGAACGGGCATATCCAACCGGCGCTTTTGGCAGGTAATACAATTGTTTATAAGCCAAGCGAGCTCACGCCAATGGTCGCTGAATGGTGTGTAAAACGATGGGAGGAGGCAGGCTTGCCGAAGGGTGTGTTGAACCTCGTTCAGGGCGAAAAGGACACTGGAGTCGCATTAGCAAAACAAAATATTAACGGTCTCCTATTTACAGGATCGTCGGCGACGGGCAAAAAGTTGCATGAACAGTTTGCTGGAAAACCGGAGGTTGTAGTGGCTTTAGAGATGGGCGGAAATAATCCTTTGCTTATACATGAGGTGTCTAACCTCAAGGCAGCCGTCCATGAAACATTATTATCTGCTTATACTGGCACCGGACAGCGCTGTACATGTGCACGAAGACTTATATTATCTGATTGGAAACAGTCTGCCGAATTTTTGGAGTTATTGGTGAAATCTGCGCAACAACTTAAAATTGGTGCTTATACCGATACACCAGAGCCATTTATGGGGCCATTGATCTCCATGCGTGAAGTTGATAGACTTATAGCTGCTCAGGAAACATTGGAAAAATCTGGCGCTAAAGTACTGCTAAGAATGAAAAAATTACATGAGACTCTGCCATTCATCTCGCCGGGTATCATTGACGTTTCATCTGTCAAAAACAGGTCAGATGAGGAGTATTTTGGTCCATTACTGCAGGTAATACGAGTAAAAGACCTAGATTCAGCTATAAATGAAGCCAACAATACCCAATATGGGCTTAGTGCATCTATTTTTAGTGATGATATGTCAATTTTTGAGCGTTATGCGCCGCTAATACGGGCTGGTCTAGTCAATTTCAACCGACAAACGACTGGCGCGAGCGGCGCTGGTCCCTTCGGTGGAATAGGGATGTCTGGCAATCATCGCCCAGCAGGATACTATTCTGCCGACTATTGTGCTTACCCTGTCGCGTCCGTCGAGCTCGATAAATTAGCGTTGCCGAATACTTTGCCGCCAGGGATGACACTTTCATGAGCGCAGCGGAGTGGCAATTCGACGGCTTAGTGGGTCTCACCCACAATTACGCGGGATTATCGCCGGGCAATATCGCCAGTGCCAAAAATGCTGGTGCAGTCTCAAACCCGCTGAAAGCCGCGCTTCAGGGGCTGAATAAGATGTGGTTCGTAAAAAGCCTGGGCATGAACCAGGCTTTTTTGCCTCCACAGCCCCGACCGATCATGCATATGTTGCGTCATTTGGGTTTTGAGGGCTCGGACGCCAAGATGCTCGAAGATACCCACAGGCTTGCGCCTGATCTTTTGGCCTCGGTATTTTCTTCCGCATTCATGTGGGCAGCGAATGCCGCTACCGTGGCTCCCAGTGCGGATACTAGTGATAGTAGGGTGCATTTTACGCCGGCCAATCTGGTGAGTAATTTCCATCGTTCTATTGAACATACGTATACCACTTTTTCGCTTCGCAAAATCTTCCATAATGACCAGTTTTTCGTGGTGCATGATGCCTTGCCACCGGCCTTGAAATTCTCGGATGAGGGGGCGGCCAACCATATGCGGGTGGCAAGCACCCATGGCGCCCAAGGACTGCATGTCTATGTCTATGGAATAGCAGAAGATTCTGCTATTCGCCCTGAGAAATTCGTAGGTCGCCAGAACAAGCAGGCCTTTGAGAACATTGCGCGCGAGCAAAAGGTGATCCATGGGCTGCATATACAACAGCACCCCCACGTGATCGACCAAGGCGTGTTCCATAATGACGTAATCGCAATGAATACGACGCGTCTCATGATCGCGCATGAAAAGGCCTTTGTTACCCCCCTTAAAAACAGCATTCGTATACCCGGTTTCGAGTATATCGAAATCACCGAGGATATGCTGACGGTAGAGGAGTGCGTGCAGACCTACTTCTTCAATTCTCAGGTGCTGGAATTACCCTCGGGGGAGTTCGTCATCGTCGCGCCGAAGGAGTGCGAAGAACATACGCGCGCGAAAGCGCTTTTCGATTCACTTTGCTGCGGCAACGGCCCACTGCAATCGGTGCACTATATCGATGTACGTGAAAGCATGCGGAACGGCGGTGGACCTGCATGTCTGCGACTTCGTGTAGTGCTCACCGAAGAAGAATCAAAGGCAATGCACCAAGGCATTATCCTGACGGAAGAACGCTACAAAATGCTGCAGCAATGGGTGCAGCATTTTTACCGCGATCGCATGACAATCGACGACCTGCGCGATGTCGCGTTGATCGAGGAAGTGCACACGGCATTGAAGGCGCTCGAGGACATCATTTCGATGCCAAATTTTTACGGTTAAAAAGGGTTCCTGAAAGCAAGGCCGCACATAATGCCTGCTACCCCAAAATCATAGTTCTCATAATCAGTGTCTGCAGTGGCTGGGGTGCATGTATTCCAGCCTATGGCCCAGACGCTGCCTTGTGTCGCTTGACCATCGTCCATCTTGGTGTCGATGTTCCATGCTTCCTCAATAGTGAGTACCGGGTTGTAATTCCAATTGGCCGATGTCTGGCCACCGAACATCAACTTGTTGCCCGTCGGCATTGCGAAGGCATAACTGCCGCCGCCTATAACCGTGCTGACGTACCATGTGGCGTTATTGCCAAGTTTAGCGCGCGGGGCATTGCTATCGATCACGACATGGCCAGTAGAGCCTGTACCCGCCCTACCAGTATACGTGCCTTCGATGAGGCCTGCATTGGCGAGGTGCTGCCAGAATGCGTAGGACTCCCCATATTCGGAGGCATTGGCAGGTTGGTTCACTAGGCCGTCGGCATTGCCGTTACAGGTCTGCGTACCGGTACCAACCGTGGTGAGGCAGGTGGCAGGCGTTGCGTGTGCTGCGCCCCAGAAAGCAGTGGCGTTGTTGAGATCGCCGGGCAGCCCCATGTATTTGTCACGGAAGGTATGGGCCGCGGCAGTGTAGCGCTGGAATTCGGTGCTGACAGAGCGTATTTCCGAAGCGCGGATGAGCGACTGGCCTGCGAGGATGCCGCCCGTCAAAAGACCGAGGATGACCAATACAATCGAGAGCTCAACGAGCGAGAAACCACGCATGTATGAAGCGTAGCGTGGTCGTGCCCAAAGCGCAACAGGTTCACAGAATATAAGGCGAATTCAGAAGATTGCGTTGGCGAGTGCGGGCAAAAGCGCTACAGTGCGTTCGCATTCACATTCGCGGGTTCTCTGGCTGATGCTTCCTATTATTGCAATTGTTATCATCATGGCGTGCGTCTTCGGCGTGTATATCGTCTCGGGCGGCAATATGGAAATCGTGATGCATGCGTTGCCACACGAGGCCGCCACCATACTTGGCGCCTCGATCGGCGCTTTCCTGATCGCCAACAAGGGCGATGTCATCAAGGGCGCGCTCAAGGGCGTGAAGAAAGTCTTCGGTAAACCGAAGTGGACGGATCAGGACTATAAGGACCTGCTTAGCCTGCTGTTCGCCATCCTGAAGCTCGTGCGCTCGAAAGGCATGATCGCGCTCGAGCAGCATATCGAGAATCCCGAGCAATCCAGCATCTTCCAGCAATACCCAAAGATACTGCATGACCACTTCGCGATTGACTTCATCTGCGACACGCTGCGCATGATGACCATGAACTTCGAGGATCCGCACCAGGTCGAAGACATGATGGAAAAGTTGCTTGAGAAGCACCACCATGAAGTGCATGCGCCCGCGGCTGCCGTGCAGACCATGGCGGACGGCATTCCTGCAATCGGCATCGTCGCCGCGGTACTCGGTGTGATCAAGACCATGGGTAGCATCAACGCACCGGTGGAAGTGCTGGGCGCCATGATCGGTGGCGCACTGGTGGGTACCTTCCTTGGCGTATTCCTTTCGTACTGTTTCGTGGGTCCGTTCGCTTCCAAGATGGGCGCGATATGGGATGCGGAGCATAACTTCTATATCGTCATCAAGGGCGTGCTGGTCAGCCACCTGCAAGGCAACGCGCCGCAGATCTCGGTAGAGATCGGCCGCACCTGCGTGCCGACCAAGAACCAACCGACCTTCAAGGCGCTGGAAGAACATCTCTCGACCATCACCGTCGCGTAATTTATGGCAAAAAAAGACGACGATAAACGCCCGATCATCATCAAGAAGATCAAAAAGGGCGGGCATGGACACCATGGTGGTGCATGGAAGGTGGCCTATGCCGATTTCGTGACCGCGATGATGGCGTTCTTCCTGTTGTTATGGCTGCTTTCGTCGAGCTCGAAGGCGACGCTTGAGGGCATCGCGGAATATTTCACCCCGACCATCGGCGTAAAGGATAAAGAGGGTATCGGCTTCACGGGCGGTACCACTATCAGCGAAGACGGAATCCGCAAGAATGATTCGGCGCCCGTTGCCATCATGCCTGGCGCGACGCCGCAGGGTGTCGTGGCGGATGTGCCTGAACAGAGCATGACCGAAGCCGCGGAAGAGGCCGCACTGTTCGAGAAGGCGCAGGCCGCCGTGAAGGCGACGATGGCCGACAACGCTCAACTGGCCGAGAACATCTATATCGAGCAGACGCCGGAAGGCCTGAAGATCGATATCGTCGATTCTGAGAAGCACCCGATGTTCGTGCCCGGCCGTGGCGAGTTGACGCCCGAGGGTCAGGCCGTGCTGTCGCGCATGCTGCCGATCATCAAGAAAATGCCGAACTACATGTCGATCAGCGGTCATACGGATGCGAGCCCCATCGACAACAAGAACCCGAGCTATACGAATTGGGAACTCTCGGCGGATCGCGCGAATGCGGCACGCCGTTACATGATCGAGCAGGGCATGGAATCCGAGCGCCCGAAAAAGGTCGTCGGTATGGCGGATCGCGAACCGCTGGATGAAGAGGATCCCCGCAACCCGAAGAACCGCCGTATCTCGATCGTCATGCTGAAGGGTTCGCACCTTGCGCTGCCTACGAATTTCTTCCCGAAAACCGAGTAATTATTGCACGCTGGTAATGCAGCGTACATGCACCACGAACTGGCGCGATATGTCGCTCAAGCGTCCGTCGGCGTAAGCGACCATGCCGCTGGCCGACTGGTAGTAGCGCACCATGGCACGATCGAGGAAGGTGCGCAGCTCGGCAAGGGTCACCGCAACGTCTGCTTCGCGCACCAACTCAGGCACGCCGCCGGTCGAGGTGTTGGTGCGGAACATCTGTGTCTTGCCGGTGACGACGCCGATCACGTTACCCGTCGTGTCGAGCAGGGGGCCGCCGGAATTGCCCTTCTCAAGCACGGGCTTGATCTGCACCCATTGGGGTTCGCCCGTGGGGCCTTCAAGGCCGATGATCTCGGAGGTATTGTAGCGTAGCTGGCCTTGCGCACCTGCCTCGCCCGGATAGCCGAGCGTGGAGACCTTGTGCCCGACGCGCAGGCTATTCAGGTTCCAGCGCAATGGCGCAACCATGGGGGAGGGTTGCGGTATCCGCAGGATGGCAAGATCCTTCTCACTATCGACTGCAACGATGGTAGCACTATTGGTCACGGAGCCGTCGATATTGATGGCCTGACAGCCGCGCACCACGTGCGCGTTGGTGATAATGTGGCCGTCCTTGCTGACGAAGAATCCGGTGCCCGAGGTAAAACGGATGAGGCGTTGCTGCTGTGCGAATGACGCAGAATGTGCTGCGACGAACGTTACAGTGAAAAGCGCTAGAAGAGTGATGGGGCGAAGAAGCATTGGTGCCAGACTAACAAAAAATGTCAGCCGATGCTACTGTAGCATGTTGCCGGTGCGCGCGATGTATTGAAGGTGTGTATTATACTTGTGCGCCATGGCCGTGGCCTCGGGGATGTTCTCGGTGGGGAAGTCGAACTCCACACGCCAGACGTTCTGACTATCGGGCAGCAATGGGTTGCGTGTTTGGGGGTCGATGGTCTCCATGCTGATATCGACATGGCTGCCTATGCCTTGCACGCCTTCCTTATCCATCTGATCGAGGAACCTGCGCGTCATGGCATTGACCGCTTCGTTGCGTTCTCGCACCATAGGATGTGCAGCGACCAGCTTGCCTGGATCGAAGGTGAGGACGATCTTCGAGGTGATGTCATTATTATGTTCCACACGGAAATCTCGGGTGACTGCCAGCAGGTTGTCCATGGAGGCTCTGGGTGCGGGCGTATGCCCCTGTGATTTGGTGACGCGCGCCACTAGACGATACCGCCGCCGCTGCTGCGCCCTTCGTTACGTGCTACGCGGGTCATGGTCGCGAGGTCACGCATGATTTCACCATGCAGTTTTTCCTGCGCGGCCATATCGCCGGTGATGACAAGTGCGACGGGGGTATTGCTTTTCTCCATGTTGCCATCGGAGAAGAGGTAGCAGGCAAGATTGGCGTCATATCTATCGCCAAGAATACGCACCATGGCATCCGTGTCCTGCCGCAGCTCGGGAAGGCGTTTTTCAAATGCGCCCTGATTAGGGTTCCAGAAGTCACGCTTCAGCCAGATGACAAGGCCTTGCGTGCCGCCTTGGTCGTATTCGGGGTTGGAGAGCGCATCGCTGGAGAAGCCGAAGCCAGTATGCCCATCCATATAGTCGATCAGATGGCTGGGTGCATCGATATTCATGATGCCATCGGGCGTGATGGTCTTTGTCTTAGACATGGAATAGCTGTGGCGAAGCACATCCTTGAGAGCCATATCTTCAGCGGCTTTGGAGGCGTCGCCACCTAGCATCTTGTTGGGATCAAATGACAACTTAACCTACCAACTCGCTGTCATCTTCCTTGGCTTGTTTGGAGGCTTTCTTGGCCGTACCGAAGGTGAAGGTCACCTCGTCGTCCTTGATACCAATCTTCACCGAACCACCTTTGGACAGCTTGCCGAAGAGCACTTCATCGGCCAGCGGCTTCTTGATCTTGTCGGCGATGAGGCGACCAAGCGGGCGTGCACCCATGGCCTTGTCGTAGCCTTTTTCAGCCAACCAATCGGTCGCGGCTTCGGTAAGCGAGATGGTGATGTTGCGTTCTGAAAGCTGTGATTCGAGCGTGTAGATGAACTTGCTCACCACGTGCTTCACCACATCGCGGTCGAGATGGTCGAAGCCGATGATCGCATCCAGACGGTTGCGGAACTCAGGGGTGAACAGGCGGTTCACGGTGCTCTTCACCTCGTCTTCACCGCGGGTAGAAGCACCGAAGCCAATCGCTTGGCGTGATGCATCCGAAGCACCAGCGTTGCTGGTCATGATGATGATGGTATTACGGAAGTTCACCACCTTGCCGTTCTGATCGGTCAGGCGACCATAGTCCATGACCTGCAGCAGGATATTGAACACGTCCGGATGCGCTTTCTCGATCTCGTCGAGCAAGACAACAGAGTAGGGGGTCTTGTCGACCGCATCGGTCAACTGGCCGCCCTGCTCGTAACCCACGTAACCGGGAGGAGCACCGATGAGTGCGCTCACCGAATGCTTTTCCATGTACTCGGACATATCGAAGCGCACCATTTCCATGCCAAGGGTCTTGGCGAGCTGTACGGCAACTTCGGTCTTGCCCACGCCGGTCGGACCCGTGAAGAGGTAGCAGCCCATGGGCTTGGTCTCTTCGCGAAGGCCGGCACGTGCCATCTTCACCGCAGCGGCGACTTCGTCGATCGCACGGTTCTGGCCGAACACGGTGAGTTTCAGGTTCTTCTCGAGGTTCTTCAATGCCGCGGCATCGTCCATCGTCACCGATTTGGTCGGCATACGCGCCATCTTCGAGATCACATCCTCGATCTCTTTGACGGTGATGGTTTTCTTGCGCTTGTTGGCAGGCAACAGCATCTGTGCTGCACCGGCCTCATCGATCACGTCGATCGCCTTGTCGGGCAATTTACGGTCATGGATATAGCGTTGCGAAAGCTCCACCGCAGCTTCGATGGCGGCAGGCAGGAAGCGCACATTGTGGTGCTCTTCATAGTAGGGCTTCAGGCCGCGCAGGATCTTGATCGAGTCCTCGACGGTCGGTTCCATCACATCGATCTTCTGGAAGCGGCGTGCAAGCGCACGGTCTTTCTCGATGGTCTGGTTGTACTCTTTGAAGGTGGTCGAACCCACACACTTGAGTGAGCCACGCGCGAGCGCAGGTTTGAGTAAGTTGCACGCATCGAGGGCGCCACCGGAGGTCGAACCCGCACCGATGATCGTATGGATCTCATCGATGAACAGGATCGCACCCGGTAGCTTCTCAATGGACTTAATCACAGCTTTCATGCGCTCTTCGAAGTCACCACGGTAGCGGGTGCCCGCCAGCAGTGAGCCCATGTCGAGCGAGAAGATAACAGCGTTGAGCAGCACCTGCGGCACTTCGCCACGCACGATGCGCAAGGCAAGGCCTTCGGCAATCGCGGTCTTACCCACGCCTGCTTCACCCACCAGAAGCGGGTTATTCTTGGTACGGCGGCACAGGATCTGCACGGTGCGCTCGATCTCTTTTTCGCGACC
>Ga0209572_1002105_pt1 | contig 10124 bp, 9 predicted proteins | sample EBPBio232012_DNA_FD_185867 | JGI IMG/M metagenome (GOLD analysis project Ga0209572, IMG submission 185867) | Wastewater treatment Type I Accumulibacter community from EBPR Bioreactor in Madison, WI, USA - Reactor 1_1/23/2012_ DNA (SPAdes)... | ecosystem: Engineered > Bioreactor > EBPR >...
CTTTAATCTCATAAAACGACCGTTTTTTGGCGGTTTGAACAAGTATTAGTTTTCCATCGGGATGGGAGCTAACTTTAATGTCAAAATTATTGGAAATAGGCTCTCCTGTTACCTCATTTATCAAAACTATCGTGATCCTGATGTTTTCGGCAGGTGAAGCAAAAGATGCAAAATTAAAAAGCACAAGAAAGAATGCTATAAAACGGGACATTCTCTTCATTAAAAAACTGGTTATCTTTGTAAAAATATTATCCTAAAAAGGTACTATGATATACTCATCAAATTTTTTGCCATGTTTGGCCTATATGAGCTCCATTCTTAAAGAAAATGTAATTTTTATTAATATTAACGAACAATATCAAAAACAAAGCTACCATACAAGAGCAAATATTATCAGTCCCCAAAAGGTGGATTTCATTAATGTAAACGTAAAAAAGTCTTCAAATCACACCGCAATCAAAGATATTAAAATAGATTACAGTCAAAACTGGCATAAAATTGCCTGGAAAACTATAGAAAATACCTATAAAAAAAGCTCATTTTTCGAATATTACGATTATTTGTTAGAACCTATTTTTTCGAACAAAAAAGACTTTTTAATTGATCTAAATTTACTTTCACTCGAAAAAATATTTCAGATTTTAAAAATTAAACCAAAAATCTCGCTGGAAGAATATCCATTTTTGGAATATCAGCATGAATTTCTTAATTTTAATGCAAAAAACAGGCTCGATTTACCTGAAAATTACATTTCGGTACCATATTATCAGATTTTTGGCAACACTTTTGAACCAAACCTGAGTATTATAGATTTAATATTTTCAAAAGGGCCGGAAAGCCTTGAAATATTGTTAAAATCAAGCTTGAATTGAAAATTGAACATACTTAAACAAAAAACTGTTTAACTTATAAAACATTATTGAATGGAACCCAAATTTTCGCAAAGAGTTAAAGAAGTAATTTCTCTAGCCAGAGAGGAAGCTTTGAGATTGGGGCATGACTACATAGGCACCGAACATCTGATATTGGGTATGATTAGAGAAGGAGAAGGTTTGGGGCTTGAATTGATACAAAAAGCCGGCTTAAATCCTGAAGAATTGCGTACTTCAATTGAAAGTTCGACCAGAGGCACTGCCACCAATACAATTAAGAATCTGGCCAATATTCCGCTTACACGTCAGTCAGAGAAGGTTTTAAAAATCACCCATTTGGAGGCAAAAATCTTCAAATCGGATACTATTGGGACCGAACATTTGCTTTTAGCCGTTTTGAGAGATGACGACAACCTTGGTTGTCAGATATTGAATCGTTATCGGATTAACTACAAGCTTATCAAAGAAATGCTCGAATATCAGCTGACAGGGCAAGAGCCCACCATGGAACATCCCGATACCGACGATGACGATAAAACATACGGTGGTGCAGGTGGTTATTCGAGTCAAAGCCGTGATCCGAAAGGCTCAGAAAAGTCAAGAACTCCAATTTTGGATAATTTTGGCCGTGATTTAACAAAAATGGCCGAAATCGGTAAACTTGATCCAATAGTAGGGCGTGAAAAGGAAATAGAAAGAGTAGCCCAGATACTTTCAAGAAGAAAGAAAAACAATCCGATATTGATTGGTGAGCCGGGAGTGGGTAAAACTGCCATTGCAGAAGGATTAGCATTGAGGATTGTTCAGAAAAAAGTTTCCAGAGTTCTATTTGGAAAAAGGGTAGTCACGCTTGATTTGGCTTCATTGGTTGCCGGTACAAAATATCGGGGGCAATTTGAGGAAAGAATGAAGGCAGTGATGCAAGAAATTGAGAAAAACCCTCAGATTATTTTATTTATTGATGAAATACATACAATTGTAGGGGCAGGTGGTGCAAGTGGCTCGCTCGATGCCTCCAATATGTTTAAGCCTGCACTTGCTCGTGGTGATATACAATGTATTGGTGCCACTACATTAGATGAATATCGTCAGTATATCGAAAAAGATGGTGCGTTGGCTCGCAGATTCCAAATGGTGATGGTAGATGCCACTTCTATCGACGAAACCATTGAGATTTTGAATAACATCAAAAACAAATACGAAGATCATCACAATGTTACCTATTCTCAGGAAGCAGTGGTGTCTGCTGTAAAATACAGCGAAAGATACATTACTGATCGTTTTCTCCCGGATAAAGCCATTGATGTAATAGACGAGGTAGGAGCAAGAGTTCATATCAGCAATATCAATGTTCCTCAGGAAGTTTTGGATCTTGAAAATGCTGTTGAAGAAATAAAAGTTGAGAAAAACCGTGTAGTTAAAAGTCAGCGTTACGAAGAAGCAGCTCAGTTACGTGACCGGGAGAAAAAACTTTTGGAACAGCTTGAAAATGCCAAACAAGCCTGGGAAGAAGAAAGCAAAACACAACGTCATGAAGTAACTGAAGATCATGTAGCTGAGGTAATTGCCATGATGACGGGTATTCCTGTTAAGAAAGTCAACATGAATGAGGGCGAAAAAATCCTGAAAATGGGTGATTCGCTTAAAGGAAGAATTGTTGGTCAAGACGCTGCTGTTCAGAAACTTGTAAAAGCTATACAAAGAACCAGAGTTGGCTTAAAAGATCCTAAAAAACCAATCGGAACATTTATATTTCTTGGACCAACCGGTGTCGGAAAGACCGAATTAGCTAAGGCTCTGACAGAATATTTGTTTGACAAAGAAGATGCACTCATCAGAATCGATATGAGCGAATATATGGAGAAATTCTCAATCTCCAGATTGGTTGGAGCTCCTCCGGGTTATGTGGGTTATGAAGAAGGTGGTCAATTAACCGAAAAAGTAAGAAGAAAACCTTATTCTGTAGTTCTTTTAGATGAAATCGAAAAAGCCCACCCTGATGTTTTCAATATCCTTCTTCAGGTTTTGGATGATGGTATTCTAACTGATAGTCTGGGTAGGAGAGTGGATTTCAGAAATACGATAATCATTATGACTTCCAATATTGGAGTCAGAGATTTGAAAGATTTTGGGGCAGGCATAGGATTTGCAACCAAAGCCAGAGTGGAAAATCAGGACGATATGGTGAAAAGCACCATTCAGAATGCACTCAAGAAAACATTCTCTCCTGAATTTCTTAACAGATTAGATGATGTGATTGTATTTAACTCTTTGAGCAGAGAAGACATTCATCAGATTATTGAGATTTCTTTGAAAAAACTCCTTTCCAGAATTACCAGTCTGGGCTACAGTATGGAGCTCACCGAGAAAGCAAAAGATTATCTTGCTGAAAAAGGTTATGATCAACAATATGGAGCCCGGCCATTAAATAGGGCTATTCAGAAATATGTGGAAGATCAGTTGGCTGAAGAAATCCTGAAAGGGGCACTTTCAGAGGGCGATACCATTTTGGTAGATCATGTGGATGGAGAAGAAGTGTTAAGTTTTAACAAAAAACCAAAAGAACAGGCAATCGAACAATAAACCTTTAATACCATAACAGGCACGGAGTTTTTACTTCGTGCTTTTTTGTTTTATGAAAAAACTTTTTGTTTTTCTGATGTTATTGGGAAGTTTTGGGTTAAGTGCCCAGAAATTATCCGAAAAAGCCCAATTTGGACTAGTTACTATTTCTCCGGGTTCCTCTGAGGATGCCATTTATCAAATCTGGGGGCACACTGTTTTACATCTCAATGACCCTGAAAACAATATTAATGAATGTTATGATTATGGTACATTCAGTTTTGATCAGCCAGGATTTGTGGTAAAATTTCTGAAAGGTACTTTGCCTTACCAAATGGCCAAATATGATTTTCAACTTTTTGTAGATCATTATAAAAACAATGAAAACCGCTCGGCATCAGAGCAAATCTTAAATTTATCAGCATCTCAAAAACAAGATTTGTACGATTTCCTGATGCATAATTACCTTCCTGAGAACAGGGAATACCGTTACCGATTTTTTTATTACAATTGTGCCAGTAGAATCAGGGATATTCTGCAGCAGGTTTGTAAAGACTCCCTTCAATTTTCACCAACACTTCATGCCGACTCAAGCTACAGACAATGGATTAATAAATATGCGGCAGCAAAGCAACCATGGACAAATTTGGGCATGCAAATCGCAATTGGGATTCCTGCCGATGAAAAAACGAAAGAATCGGGTGCTATGTTTCTTCCCGACAATCTGGCCATAGGATTCGATTCGGCGGTTATAGTTCATAATAATATCAAGCTACCATTTGTTTTAGCAAAAAATCAACTCACTTTTGTGGATGAACCTCAGATACCAAAAGGAATCTTTAGTCCATTTGTGGTGCTAACCTTGTTTCTAATAATCATAACTATATTATCATTTTCACAAAAAGTGAAACCCAAATACCTCAAATGGTTTGACTATGCATATTTTGGATTTTTAGGTATTGCGGGATGGTTTTTAATGGGACTTTGGTTTCTTACAGACCATGGTGTAACTGAAAACAACATGAATGTCATTTGGGCATTTCCTCTGTTTTTTCCAATGATTATTTTCCTGAATAATAAAAAAATAATTAACCCTGTTTTTTATATTTATCTGATTATCAACATCATTTTACTGGTTAGCTGGAAATTTATCCCGCAGGAAATTCCTACCGCTATCATTCCGGTAATTTTGACCGCTTTTGTCAGGATTTATTTCAATATCAAAAAATAAAATGGATTTAAATAAGATTTGTAGTGAGGTAATAAATGTGGCCATTGCCGCAGGAGATTTTATCCAAAAAGAATCAGAAAGTTTTACTTCAGATAAAATACAATATAAAGACATTAACAATCTGGTGTCTTATGTTGATAAAGAAGCCGAAAAACTGATCGTAAAACATCTTTTGGAAATATTGCCTGAGGCGGGTTTTATTACTGAAGAAAATACCATTGACAAAGAAAACAAAGAAGGTTTAAACTGGATTATTGACCCATTGGACGGTACTTCGAATTTCATTCACGGTTTGCCTCATTATTCAGTAAGCTTAGCCTTAGCCCAGGGAAAAGATGTTTTGGTGGGTGTAATTTATAACATCACCAAAAAAGATGTTTATTCAGCAATAAAAGGTCAGGGAGCATTTAAAAACCAAAAAACCTTAAAAGTTACTCAAAATCAATCCTTAAGTCAGTGTCTTTTTGCCATCGGATTTCCGTATTTTAAATTTGATAATATGGAAAAATACATTCATATTCTAGAATCATTGATGCAAAAAACACATGGATTAAGAAGATTTGGCTCAGCCGCCCTTGATCTGGCTTTTGTGGCCGAAGGCTTCTATGATGGCTTTTTTGAATATAATCTCAATAGCTGGGATATGGCCGCGGGTGTTTTATTGGTAAAAGAAGCAGGCGGAATTATCACCGATTTCTCAGGTAACGATGATTATTTGTTTGGTGGAGATGTAATTGCTGGAGGAGCAGTACATCCCGAACTTTTAAAAGAAATCAAACGTTTTTGGTATAAAGCTTAAATAATGGAAGAATTAAAATACCCTATTGGAAAATTTGACCCTACTAAAGAGTACGATTATGAATCAGCACTTTCGGCTTTGGAATTTCTGAAAGATTATCCGAAAATTTTGCGGGGTATTACCGCTAATATGACCGAAAAACAACTGGATACCGCCTACAGGCCGGAAGGTTGGACCGCCCGCCAGGTAATTCATCATATTGCTGATTCTCACGCCAACATGTACATCAGAGTTAAACTGGCTCTCACAGAGGAAAATCCAACTATAAAAGGGTACAATGAAGCCGAATGGGCTAAATTGCCGGATTCTGCTTTGCCCATCGAGGACTCTCTTTTAATCATTGAAGGCTTGCATAACAGGCTATATCATTTACTTAAAAATGAGCCCGCGGCTACCTTTGATAAAACATTTTATCATAATGGCTATCAAAGAACCTACATTTTGAAAAGTGTTCTGAATCTTTACAAATGGCATTCTCAGCACCATCTTGAACATGTAAAAATCTGTATCAAAAATGCTTAGATTTCTTGAAAATATTGCCATCATCGTAATCTTTGGGATTGCGATAAGATACATAATAGTGAAATTATGGGGCAAAAAAGGAAGCTCGAGCCCAAGTTGTAGCACCTGCAGCTCGGGCAACTGTAATACTTGCCCAACTGCAAACAGCACTAATTGAAAGTCGCTTTCTCGATCATCTGGTGAGAGGCTTCGTCTCCCAGATATTTGTCAATTATATAGTGCAGGAGGTAAATTAGCGGCGTGAGAGCTACTGCCATTGTAAATTTGTAAATGTAATTGACTCCACTCACGGCCATCACCTGTGCAAAATCCCATTTCCCGAATACATAGAAAGCAATAAATAGCACTACAAAGCTATCAATCAGCTGGGAAATTATCGTTGAACCTGTAGAACGCAACCAGATCATTCTGTTGGAAGTCCATTGTCTCAACTTGCTGAAAACCAAAGCATCCACCATTTGCCCAATTAAAAAAGCAATAATACTACCGGCAATAATTCCCATTCCCTGACGGAGAATCATACTGTAGGCGTTGTTAATATCAAGTGGTTTTCCCTGCAGGTCGAGCTTATTGATATCCATCCAAAAGGCTGCAGGAGGTAGGGCAGAGGCCGCATATAAAACAAAAAATGCATAGACAATGAGTATCGCAGTCAGATATGAAATGTATTTTACGCCTTTTACCCCGAAATATTCATTGATGATATCGGAAATAATAAAAACTATAGGCCAATTAATGGCACCGGCGGTCATATTAAAATCAAGTGAATAACCAAATATCTTGATACCGGCTGGAGGGAAACCGAGGGTGTTTTCGAGCGAAAATATCTTTCCGCCAATAATTTCAGCCACAATGGCGTTTGTCAAAAATATCCCGCACAATACGATGAACAGGATTTGTTTCTTAGTAAAATTCATAGTTTTATTCTTCCATCAATTAGTTCAATTACCCGGTCCGACCTCTCGGCCAAATGTGGATTGTGTGTAACGATAACAAACGAAGACCCGAATTTGTCCCTCAAATCAAAAAATAAACTGTGCAATTCTTCTGCATTTTTCGAGTCCAGATTCCCGCTGGGTTCGTCGGCAAATACATATTTGGGGCTATTAATCAATGCCCGTGCCACGGCTACCCTCTGCTGCTCACCGCCCGACATTTCAGAAGGTAAATGGTCTTTTCTATCCAAAATATGCAAAGCTTCCATCAAAACCAAAGCCTTTTCTTTGGTTTCTTTTTCATCCTTTTTTCCTACCCATGCCGGTAAACATATATTTTCAAGGGCAGTGAGCTCAGCCATAAGGTTATGAAACTGAAAAATAAAGCCGATTTCGCTATTTCTCACCCTGGATAATTCCTTTGAATTTAAACCACTCAACTCTATTTTATCCAAAAATACTTTTCCTGAATCGGCCTTATCCAAAGTACCCAAAATGTGCAGTAAGGTACTTTTTCCTGCTCCTGAGGCTCCCACTATCGACACTATCTCTGACTCCTGAATACTGAGCGAAATATCCTTTAAAACCTCTAAAGAGCCGTATTTCTTATTAATATTATGTGCTTCGAGCATTTTTTAAATTTAAAATTTCTTTGCAAAAAAACTATATTTGTTTCATATTATTTTTCTAAAAACCAAATATTTGCTAATTTGGCAAAAAATTAGAAAAGTTCAATTTTTATTTAACAATTTATGAATATTCACGAGTACCAAGGGAAAGAAATTTTATCGAAATATGGTGTAAGAGTTCAACAAGGAATCGTTGCCTCTACAGTAGAAGAAGCTGTGGTGGGTTATCAGCAAATCGCTGAAAGGACTAATTCTAAATTTGCGGTGGTGAAGTCGCAAATACATGCCGGTGGTAGAGGAAAAGGGAAAATAGTAGGTACCGATCAAAGAGGTGTGGCTCTGGCCAAGTCAGCGGATGATGCCAAAACCATCGCTACCAATCTGCTGGGCAACACGCTTGTGACTATTCAAACCGGTGAAGAAGGAAAAGTAGTAAATAAAGTTTTGATTGCCGAAGACGTATATTATCCGGGTGCTTCTGAGCCGAAAGAATACTACGTATCGATATTGCTTGACAGAGGTAAAGCCTGCAATGTAATCATGGCTTCGACTGAAGGCGGGATGGACATCGAAGAAGTAGCTGAGCATACCCCTGAAAAAATCATCAAAGAGTGGATTGACCCAAGAGTGGGCTTTCAGGGTTTTCAGGCACGTAAAGTAGCCTACAAACTGGGCTTAAGCGGTGCGGCACACAAAGAGATGGTGGCCTTCCTTACTGCTTTGTACAAGGCGTATGAAGAAACTGACTCCTCGATGTTTGAGATTAACCCGGTTTTGAAAACTTCGGACGACAAAATATTGGCCGTGGATGCCAAAGTAAACCTTGACGACAACGCTTTGTTCCGTCATAAAGATCTGGCTGAATTGAGAGACAAAGCAGAGGAAGATCCTATGGAAGTTGAGGCCTCAGAAAGTGATCTTAACTACGTGAAACTGGACGGAAACGTGGGTTGTATGGTAAACGGAGCCGGTTTGGCGATGGCTACCATGGATATTATCAAGCTTAAAGGCGGTGACCCTGCCAACTTCCTCGATGTAGGTGGTGGTGCCAATGCCAAAACGGTGGAAGCGGGTTTCAGATTGATATTGAAAGACCCTAACGTAAAGGCGATATTTGTGAACATATTTGGTGGAATTGTGCGTTGCGACAGGGTGGCTGCCGGTATAGTAGAAGCCTATAAAACCATTGGTGATATTCCGGTGCCGATTATCGTGAGACTACAAGGAACCAACGCCGAAGAAGGAGCCAAAATTATCAACGAATCAGGCCTGAAAGTATATTCAGCTGTATTACTCAAAGACGCTGCCGACTTGATTACTAAGGTGTTGGCGTAAGATATATTTAGTATTTGTTTTGAAAAACGACCTCGAGAGGGGTCGTTTTTTTGTATAAATTACAAGGAAATATTTCTTGAGACTTTGCTGTGATATTTGATTTATATCTCCATTTTTCTAAATTAGAAATATTAATTAAGAATAAATACAAACTTATATATTTTCAGCCTTTGGTTAAAGGCTTTCCCAAAGGTTTCGTACTAAGTCAGTTGGAAAATATGAAAAAAAAATTTACATAATATTTTGCTTTTTTCTCTCATTCAATTCTCATACCTCATCAAACTCCATTGATAAAGCAAAATTTACAATTTTAAAAACAAATAAATCCATTAGTTTGAATAATGAAGACTTCCATCTTGCCAAAAAACTTGCAAAACAAAGAATTGAAATATATAATGCAGAAGAGATCGCCTCTAGTGTTGATCGAGGTTAATTTTTTGGGCGTCTCATTACATAACAAAGGCAGAATAATTGAATTTGGCAAATACTATAAATAATGTGAAGCTTTTACAAATGAAAAAGGTGAAAAATTGTAAGTTTTAATTGTCTTTGTCACTCAATGCCAAATTGGGAAACAGAAAAAATTATTGTAGAAGATGGAGGGAGTTGAAATTTTCAAATTGCAGTAAATCTCGACAAAAAAATAGTTTTTGGATTTATGATAAATGGAGAAGCATAAATAGCTTATTACAAAAGATCCTTCTAATCACCCAATCTTTGGGAACTTCTAAATTCTTGGGTGATTGTTTAAATTTTCATTTTGTTCCTATACAAACATGTTTTGGAGCGACAATTTAATGTAGTTTTTAAAAATTTCTAGTTCTTTTTTTTGCATATTCGTTACAGCTTATGTAAGTTTGTTTTGTTGTTTTTGGGGCTAAATTTTAGTTTTAAGTTAGAATTTGTTTCTTTACAAATTCCTCGAGCGACTGGATTCTGAGGTGGATTGCAAAATCCTGCGGTACAACATAATCCGTTATTAAATGTTTTAATTTTAAACAAAAAACTCAACTTTCTGCCAAAACATCGTTTTGCACAGCGTTGGAACAAAAATCTTTAATTTTAAATGAAAATGAAAAAAATCCTCCTTCTGTTTTGTTTATTTTATTACAATAATTCATTTACTCAAAATTTTGAAAGTGGTAAGATTTTCTTTCAAAATGGAGATTCCCTTGTTGGCTTTATCAAAGATAATAGACTAGGAAAAATGACACAATCTTGTATTTACAGAGATAAAAT
>Ga0209572_1002110_pt1 | contig 10100 bp, 8 predicted proteins | sample EBPBio232012_DNA_FD_185867 | JGI IMG/M metagenome (GOLD analysis project Ga0209572, IMG submission 185867) | Wastewater treatment Type I Accumulibacter community from EBPR Bioreactor in Madison, WI, USA - Reactor 1_1/23/2012_ DNA (SPAdes)... | ecosystem: Engineered > Bioreactor > EBPR >...
ACAAAATCTTGGTCTCAACCAATTGCTAACTGGGGACAAATCCTCAACCAATTTATCATTATGTTTGAAAATAGAATAATAACCTAAATCCTCAACTTACACACTTCGTGGGATAGTGTCATATTAGGAGGGTATCTTATACATATAAGAAGGGTCTCTTGTACATGTAAGAGGGGTATCATACACCTATATAATGGGTTCCAACGATTGTTTTACCTCTCAAACGATTGTTGACGACCTCCAACGATTGATGATGACCTCCATACGACAGATGAAGACCATCTAACGACAGATGTACTTCATACCACGTCCTAGTATGACCTTCCAACGACAGATGATGACCGTCTAACGACAGATGTACCTCGCACAACGTCATAGTATGGCCTTCCAACGGCAGATGATGGCCACCCAACGACAGAAGACGACCTTCCAACGACAGATGATGAGCATAAAGCGACAAATGATGAACAACATCTGACGATTGATAACCAAAAACGATTGGATGATGGTCGTAAACAATCGTTTGATATCCTATGGCGATTGGATAAGTTGCCGATTAGCGGATGAAGAATAAGCTTTTATCGGTGCAAGGGTGTGTGGAAAAGTTTGGGGTTTGACGGGTTGTAGTTAAGCGGTTACAAACCGCTTGAATGATGCACATTGGTTTCCGCTGCGCTTAAAGGAATGCGAGGGGGAAGCTATTTTCCTTTTTCTTTCATTATTTGAATATTTTCCATGATGTTTTCAATGTCATCATGACCATCCGGATATTTCTCTTTTAAGATTTTAAGGGCTTTTTTATAATATGAAGTCGCTTGAGCAAAGTTTCCGTTTTGTTGATACACAGCTGCTAGGTTAATGTAGCGACCAGGTAAACTTGGATGCTTCTCTCCAAAAAAATCAAGATGTATTCGTAATGCTTCTTTAAGATTAGTAATGGCATTATCGTAATCGCCTTTCAGCATAAAGGCATTGCCAATATTATGAATATTGATTACTACATTAGGATGTTCTGGTCCGTAAACCTTTTTATTTATCTCAAGTGCCTTTTGATAATATTCAATGGCTTTATCGAAGTCTTTAAATTCTTGCCAAACGGTACCCATATTACCATATCGCAATGCTACATTAGGATGGTATTCACCGAAATTATGAAGGTCGATTTTTAGAGCCAGTTCAAAATATTTTTCGGCCTTATTGAAGTCTCCTTTGCGTATCCATACCACACCAATATTATTGTAATCTCTTGCTGTATTAGGGTGCTCGTCTCCAAATGCATTACGGTCTATTATTAAGGCTTCTCCCATATATGATAGGGCCTTATCATAGTTTTTTTTAAATCCCCATGCCAATCCAATATTATTGAGATACGCGGCCAATCCAGGATAATCACTACCAAAAGTCTCCTTATCGGTCTGTATTGCCTTCTGATAATATTTGATTGCTTTGTCATAGTCACCTTTATCGTGAAATGAACTTCCTATTTTATTAAATATCGTTCCCTTAATTCGTCTTCCAGACTCATGGTCATCAACATAGATTAGAGACTGTTCTAATGTGGTGATTGCTTCATCATTTAAAGCCATTTCATTTAAAAAACTCCCAAGCCACATTAGATAAAAAGAATTCTTGGGTTGTAATTCTGCTGCCTTTCGAAAATGAATTAGGGCATCCGTGTATCGAAGCTGCTCTTCATCAATTCTTGCCAATTGATAAAAAGTACGGGCACTTTCAATTCTCTTTGCCACCGCTACCGCCTCGGTAATCTTTGCAATTTCTATATCCTCATTTGCAGCCTTTAGCAGTAAGCTACGAGCATTTTCAATATTTCCCTCAGCCAGTGATTTAGCCGCTTCTCTTTTTAGTTCATCATTTTCGGCATCGGCAACAACTTCAATTTGAATTTTTCTGACGCTTTCAATACGCTCCCTTTTAAGTATATCGTTCTGCTGAATTAATTCTTCGAGAGACTGCCTAAGACTTTGAATTTCTATCTCTAGTTCTCCATATCTTGGATTAGCGGTATCATGATTCTGTAATAAATTAAATCTTTCTGATTCCAGTTCTTTAACCCTTTTCTGTAAAGCGTTTCTTTCATTTGTCACTTTCACAAATTCATTTTGCATTTCAGGGGTCATACCGCCTCCAATAGAAATATTAGCGCCTGGACTACTCGACACATTAATGGGTCCTGTAATGTTGCTGTTTGGAGAGTTCTTAATGATTTGGCCATTATCGTTAGAGCCCTTCTTCTTTTTAACAAAAAGATATATAAAGGTGAATACAGTGGCCATACTGCCAAGTACTCTCCAAATTATGTCCATGTTATTCCACCATTGGACCAGGTCAAAAGCTTCGATAAGCAAAAAGAAAGTTAGCATAGTTAATTGAAGGTTGCGGCAATAAATTTACGGTATTCCCAAATATTAAAACGCTACCCATTGGATAGCCTTTTTTATTCTCCTGCACGTGGCAGGATTGTATTTCTTATCCAATCAGGCGGCTATCATATCACCCCTCCACCTCTTCTTGCTTCGGCTTGTGTTTGCGTTCCTTTCTTTCTTTTACATTCTTGAGGCGAATGTTTAAGGACTCTACTATCATGGAGAAGCCTAGGGCCACATAAGCATAAGTCTTGATATTGATGCCTTCAGGCAGGTGAAGCACGTGTGCATCTTCCAACGCTTCTACCACCAATATGATACCAATCACTACCAAGAAGGCAAGTGCCAACATTTTGATGGTGGGGTATTTCTCTATAAAGTCGCTTACATAAGGTGCAAACAAAAGCATACATATCATAGCCACTACCACGGCCATAATCATAGTAGCCAGTGCCATGGCCGAATCTGGGTTGTCAGAAGTAACACCCACTGCGGTGATAATGGAATCAAAAGAGAACACCACATCTATCAGTGCAATCTGAAGGATGGCTTGTGTCCAAGTCATCTTGCGCGCACTCTCCGGCTGGTTGTGGTCGGCCTCTCTGAACTTGTGGTAAATCTCTGTAATGGTTTTTATAATTAGGAAAGCTCCACCACCAAAGAGTATAATACCCCGCCCAGACACCGGTATATGACCTATATGGAACAGCGGCTCTACGGCTTTAGAGATAAACGTAATGGTGGAAAGCAGGATGATGCGGATAATCAGCGCCAATGCCAATCCAATAAAACGCGCCTTCTTTTGCTCCTTCTTATTGGAGATATAGCTGCATATAATCGCAATGAAGATGATGTTGTCAATCCCCAAAACGATTTCCAAAATGATGAGGGTAAACAAACTCAATATGCCCCCAAACGAAGAAAAGACTTCTAAATATGCTTCCATAGTTATTCTCCCTAAAAAGTGGGAGTGGTAATTAAAGTGGGCGAAGATATATCAACCCCACGGGTGCTTGCGGGTTGATTAACTAAAACGTATGGCGCGGATAGGCGAAATGCGCGAAACGTATTGGGCAGGAATGACCATAAACGCAATACAAATGAGGAGGACAATGGCATTCAACAGCACAATGCCCCATACATCAAACAAGACAGGTACGCTATCCACGTAGTAGTTGGCCGGGTCTAAACGAATGAGTTTGAACTGCTTTTGCAGCAGGATAAAACCAATGCCTACCAAGTTGCCATAGAGTACTCCTTTGCCGATAATGGCAGCCGCATTGCGCAAGAAGATATTGGTCACCAGTCGGTTCTGAATGCCCAGTGCTTTTAAGGTGCCAATCATGGTTTGCCTTTCCAAAATAAGAATGAGCAAGGCCGAAGTCATGTTCACCACCGAAATAATAATCATCAGGATAATGATGATGATGACATTGATATCGAGCATCTCCAGCCACGAGAAAATTTCCGGACTGCGGTCGGTTATCTTTTGGGTTTGTAAAAACTTGGTGGTAAGACTTCCGAAGATGGCATCGTCTGTGTCAATCAGTTTTTCATAATCGTTGATGAGCACTTCATAACCCCCAATGTAACCGCCATCGCTGTCGGTGGATGTTATCTCCACGGTATAAGGACGGCAAGCTTCCGTGCTGTTGTCATCCGCATAGTTGATGCTAATCCAAGTCGTATCAGGAATAGTTTCGCCAAGGTCGGAAGCAATAACGCGAATTGTTGTGTCGTGTTCGGTAGTTAAGAAATGCGGGCCTTCACCTTGCCAAGTGTCATCGGTCCATTGGTAATGATAGCTCCCATTGCCACCAAAGGCTTGTGCTCCCATGGGAATCATTCCTGCCACACAAGCAGAGTCCACCTGTGCTTCCAGTCGGATTCCCCAGCCTGCCAAGCGCTGCACATGCACCAGATTGACAAATACAAATTGCTTATCGAAGTCTTCGAGGCCTGTGTCGTAAATGCCTCTTACCAAGAAATTTCGCTGACGTGGATCCGCATCTTCATTAAAAAAGTAAAGACTTGTCTTGTCGCCAACTTTTAGTTTTAACCGATTGGCGAGGTAACCACTGATTAAAATCTCATACGCCTCGCTGGTATCAGAAAGTATCTCGCCTTCCTTCATCATGCTCTTGAGGAAAGTCCAGTCAAAGTCTTTCCCCACCCCTTTGATGACTACACCCTGCAACGCTTCGTTGGTTTCAATAATGCCGGGCTTGGTGGCAAACACCTGCACGTGACGAACGCCTTCAGTATTCTTTAGGCCGGTATAAACCTCTTCATCAAAAAGCAAGCGTTGTGAATCGCGGCTATAGTTTCTGTCATTGCTGATGACTTGAAAATGTGAACCAAAGCCGATGACTTTATCTCTTATCTCCTGTTGAAAGCCTTTTACAATAGCAATGCTCACTATCATGAGTGCTACTCCCACTGCTATGCCGATAGTTGCAATGCGTACAATGGGCCGTGATATGCGGCTCTTGTCATCGCTGCGCAAAATGCGGGCAGATATAAAGCGGGATAAATTCATGAATCCTTGTGCGCCAAAAATAACTTGGGCTTGGTCTTTGAAATGCTTTTGCGAAATTCAAAATACATGCACCTTTGCGCGCTATGATAAGATTGTTCATCTTCCTGCTCATAATAGTATTTCATTCGTCTTGCTCACAAGCACAGCCTAATGTGCAGCCTGTAAAAGTTAGCGTTCCGTTGGAGGTAAACCCAAACATTATTACCGGAGCAGAACGCACTGCGCAGTATTTGCCTTTATTAAAGGACAAGCGCGTGGCAGTAGTGGCCAATCAAACTACAGTCATCGGGAAAACGCATTTGGTGGATTCTTTGCTTTCACTAAAAGTAAATGTGGTGAAAGTGTTTGCACCGGAGCATGGCTTCCGTGGCGATGCGGAAGCGGGTGCTACCATCAAAGATGGCAAGGATGTCAAGACAGGTTTGCCGCTCATTTCACTTTATGGTAAAAACAAAAAGCCTGCAGCAGATATGCTCACCGATGTGGATGTGCTGTTGTTTGACATCCAAGATGTAGGAGCGCGTTTTTATACTTACATCTCCACAATGCACTATGTGATGGAAGCCGCAGCCGAAAACAATAAAGAAGTGCTCATCCTTGACCGACCCAATCCCAATGGCTTTTATGTAGATGGCCCTGTGTTGGATTTGAAGTATCAGTCATTTGTAGGAATGCATCCTATTCCTATTGTGCATGGTTGTACGGTTGGTGAGTTGGCAGGCATGATTCAAGGAGAAGGATGGTTGAAAGATGGAAAGAAGTGCAAGCTCACGGTGATTTCTTGTGAGAACTACAAGCATGCGGACTTGTACAATTTGCCCATCAAACCATCGCCCAATTTGCCCAACATGTCATCGGTGTATCTCTATCCATCGCTTTGCTGGTTTGAGGGAACAACGGTTAGCGTTGGTCGCGGCACCGATTTACCGTTCCAGTGCATTGGCTATCCCGGCAATCCATCCGGCAAGTTTGAGTTTACTCCAAAAGATATTCCCAGCATTGCAACCGACCCACCGCATAAAGGGAAACTCTGCACCGGTCATAACCTCCATGAGTTTGGCTCCTTCTACATCACCTCTTCTCGCCAGCTTTATCTGGACTGGACCGTAGGCCTGTATGAAGTTTGCACCGATAAATCTACCTTCTTCAATACCAATCTGTTCTTTGACAAACTTGCCGGAACAGACAAGGTGAGGAAGCAAATCATAGCCGGAGCAACACAAGAGCAGCTTCGTCAGTCATGGCATGAGGAACTGGCGGCCTACAAAAAAATGCGTGCCAAATACCTGCTTTACACGGATTACGAATAATTACTTACCTTCGGGCTCTTATTTTTTAAGCCATTGCTTATGAAGCTTCAATACATCTTCAGTCTTTTTGTTCTTTCAGCTTTCGCTTTCAGCGGTTGTAAAAAAACACCTGAATATGTGCCTACTCCTTATGTGTGCCAGTGCGGTACATTGAATTGGCAGAGCGTTGAGTACCAATTACTAGATGCAGAGCACATTCGTACAGAAGAAGATTCCACATATTCTAGAAGGTATTATATCACGGCCAATGTGGCTTTGGAAGGAGAAGAACAAACGCACAATGTGAATACGTGGATTGAGATTCCTAATGTAACAGCGCACTCCAATGGTCTTTATAACATTGATGTAAATACGTCACTCGTTGAATTCTTAGCCAAAGTGGATGAGTTTAATTTGAATGACCCATTCTACAGCCTAAGACAATATGGAGTAAGACAAGGGGTTGTCCGTGTTTCACCTGCACCATTGCTTGGTGGAACTGAGTCTGTTAGTTTTCAGCTCATACTGGGTGAGCTCAATAGTTCAGGAGTCATGTATGGTCCGGATATTACCTACAGCGGTTCATTCGCTGTATCTGCTTCCGGAATCTGAAACTTTCTTTGGACAGTTCCGTTTTAGGAATTCGTTTTAATCCCACTACTGGAAGTTCTTGAAGATGTTATTACGCTTGTTGTTTATAATCCTGTTTCCTTTATCTGTTCGGGCACAAGTACCTGAGCTTAAAGAGGTTGTAGCCAAAAAACACAGTAATGGCAAGCCCAGTGTAGTGCTTTACTTCGATAGCGCATATGGTGACTTGGTAAAAGAGCATGTCTATTATGCCAATGGAAAGACAGCCTGGTTAGGATTCTATAAAAACAACCTAGAGCATGGCCAATGGGAGTTTTTCTGGGAAAACGGCAGCATTAAATCCCGGGAAACTTATGTAAAGGGTAAGGAGCATGGGACGTCCACATCCTTTGACCAAAAGGGCAAAAAAATCAAAGAGTCTTATTGGAAAAACGGGAAGTTGATTAAAGAAGTCAATCTTTAATAAAACCCTCATTCAAGATTTATTAGTGCTTTAGTGTATCCAGTGCACCGCTTTGGTCCACTGTGTCACGCTCGGTAGGAATGTTCAAATCCGGAATTTCAACGTCTTCAGGTTTTACTTCTTCTTCAGATTCCATTTCAGGAATGGCTGAAGGCGGTAATTCATCAATTTTCTTCTCTATCTCGCGCTCCTTTTTCTCGCGCTCTGCCTTTGGCATATCTGCACCATAGCGTTCAAAATAGCTATCGCCAATCAATCGCATCAACCCTACTATCTGACCTTGCCTGCGCTTCATATAATTACCGGGACGACTCACGCTGTATTTGGAAGGATTGGGTAAACATGCGGCTATCAATGCAGCTTGGTCCTTTGATAGCTTTTTAGCCGAAGTATGAAAATAGTCTTCTGCTGCTGCTCCCACTCCAAACTTACAAGGCCCCATCTCGATGACATTAAGATAAACCTCCATAATGCGCTCCTTACCCCAGATGAATTCTATCAAGTAGGTGAAGTAAACCTCAAACCCTTTGCGAATCCATTTGTTCCACTTCGCTTTGCCCGGCCACAGAAAAACATTCTTTGCCGTTTGCTGCGTGATGGTGCTGGCTCCACGATACTTTCCTTTCTTCTTACCAATGGTCTCGTTGTACTTCTGGGCCTTCTCTACAGCGCCCCAATCGATGCCGTTGTGCTTCATGAAGTTGTTGTCTTCGCTGGCCACCACCGCGAGTTTCATGTTGAGCGAAATTTCATCGCCATCCACCCACTTTTTGTGAAACTCTGTACCTTCCGGACAATCACAAGTCAATTGCAAATACGTAGTTGGCGGATTCACCCATTTATAAAGCAATACCCATGAGACAGTCACGATGAAAAACCACATCGTGCCTTTCCATACAAAACGCCAAATCCTTCTAGGTAATGTACGCTTAGGGGTTGAAGCTTCAGCCATTAAAAGAAGAAATTATGCGATCCCTAGTTTCTTTTTAATTTCCTTCGGCAAAGCATCTTTGTGAACCATGATGCTAATGGTTTTCATCTGGAAATAATTCTTCGAAACATATTGATAACCACCATAAAGATTGCCTGTACCCCATGAGTTCTTCATCATATAGTATATAGTTCCGTTTTGGTCTTTGGCCTTTCCGGTGATATGCATCAAATGGTCATCGGTGGTTTTGAAATTGTCAAACTCCTTTTGACGTGCAGCTTGATCCACGCTCTTCTCGGGAACAACTCTTGTCCAAAGTTCTTCTTTCGTTATCTCATCGGTAGGAAGCACAGCAGCACCATGCTTGAAAGAGAAACCACGTTCGCTTACGTCCGCATCCCACGCAACGGTATAACCATTGTCAATGGCATTGTCCATCACTTGCTGAAGCTCGTCTAATGGCAAGTTATAGAAGCTGCCTTTCGCCCAGTTGTCGGGAACTTCCAATACAAATTGAGAATAAAAAGGGTGATGACTAAAAGAAGTCAAGCTTACATAATCAACAGGATTAATTTTCATTGCATCGCGGAAAGATACCGGAGTATATTTCTTTCCATCAAATTCAAACTCTGTTGGAAGCTTACCAATGGCACCATCCAAAATGCCTTCTACACCATTCTTCCAGTCGTTACCACTCTCATTGAGTTTGCTATCAATCGTGGCCTTTACAACCGCTTCCAACGTTGCATCAAGCGCCTTGTGGTTGTATTCCGTTTGACCATTTACAAAGCCGGAGAAAACACTCTCCGGAACAAGACCATATTCTTGGACAGCAATCATTACATCATGGCTTAGACCGCCCGGTCCAAACTGTTGCTTGCCTTGATAGCGCACATACGAATCCGCCTTTTTAGGATAGATAATCCTTGCATTCACCATCTCAGACAAATCAACTGCTTTGCCGCCTTTGCGAATAATTTCAGACTCGATGAAAGAAGTGGTCGCAAAACTCCAGCATGTCCCGGTTTGGCATTGATTATCCACACCCACAATCGCGTTTTCCTTTGTATTCGTGAACTTGTATATCGGCTCGGTATTAAGGGATTGCTGCGCAGCCATCATCAGAGGAAATGACATGCAGGCGAAAAAAAGGAATTTCTTCATGAGTATTTTTTTTGGTGTGCAATGATAAAAAGGACATCACTTGCTTTCAACCTTTACTTGTTCAAATGCCAATAGTTTTTAAGCATGAAATAAAAAGAGATGTTTCACATTTGAGCCACAATAGAAAACGAATACTCAGGAGCGAAATATGAAAAAGAACATAGCGGTAGTTTGTGGCGGATATAGTGGAGAAAAAGTAGTGAGCATGCGCAGTGCCAACATGGTACTTAACAACATTGACCGTCATAAATACACTCCTTATAAAGTAGTCGTTACCCGCGAAAGATGGTACGCGGAAATTGATGGCTCAGAAACTGATATAGACAAGAATGACTTCAGTTTTACCGCTGGCGGCCACAAAACCAAATTTGATGGCGTGTTTATGATCATTCACGGTACTCCCGGTGAAAATGGTTTGATGCAGGGGTATTTTGAAATGCTTGGAATACCGACAACGACAGGCGACACTCTATGCATGGCGCTCACTTTTAATAAGAAACAAACTACCCGTTCATTAGGAACCATGGGATTGAAGGTGGCCAAAAGTCTGGAGTACAAATCCACCGAACCATACTCAGCCACTTTCATAACACAAAGCGTTGGATTACCTTGTTTTGTAAAACCTAATTGTGGTGGAAGTAGCATTGGTACTTCACGTGTCGAAAAACAAGAAGACCTTCACATCGCGTTAGAAAAGGCTTTTGCAGAAGATAGTCATGTAATTATAGAAGAGTTTATC
>Ga0209572_1002113_pt1 | contig 10078 bp, 13 predicted proteins | sample EBPBio232012_DNA_FD_185867 | JGI IMG/M metagenome (GOLD analysis project Ga0209572, IMG submission 185867) | Wastewater treatment Type I Accumulibacter community from EBPR Bioreactor in Madison, WI, USA - Reactor 1_1/23/2012_ DNA (SPAdes)... | ecosystem: Engineered > Bioreactor > EBPR >...
ATGATCTGCTCTTCCGTGAACTTCGATCTCTTCATGTCCGGTCCTCTCCTTGGGCCGGACTCTAGCATCAGATGGACGAATTATCGGGGGTCACAGCACATTCTCGACATCCTGCAGCTTGTTCCGCAGCAACTGACGAGCAGCGAGAACGGCTCGCAACCGGCGGCTGGTCGCCGTCTTGACGTGGACGGGCTTGAACAGGCCAACCCGCATCATCTGTGCGATCCCGCGCGCATCATGTCGATCGGTCTTGTTCAACTGCGCCGCCAGGGCAGCCTTCATGTGGCGGGTTTCGACGCAAATCGCGGCGAGACCGGCTTCAGCGAGTCCGCCGTATATGTGCTGAGAGAGCATCCCGGCCTCGAGGCCGATACGAGCGACCGTGAATGGGAGCGCCAGGACATGACGGGCGATTTCGTCTGGATTCGACGACAGCTTGGCTTCGTGGACGACTTTGCCGTCCCCGTTCACCGCGCAGAGGTTGACGCTCCGAGCCGAGACGTCCAACCCGATGAAGTGATCTTCAGGCATACCGAACCCTCCAGAATCAAGGATCGGTACTTCTCTTAGCCGATGTCCGGCGGCCTTTGTAAACTACGGCTAATTTAGTCGCCCTCGGCAAAGATGAAGGCGCTAAGCTTGAGAACTCTGACAGATTGACGTGTCGTCCGCGCTGACACACAGGCCGATCTGCCCTGCGCAGCAATCCTCCATCAGAAACCGCACCAGACCGTTCAGGGCCCCGAAATCGACGCTGTAGAGGATCGACCGGCTTTCGCGGCGGGCGCTGACCAGCCCGGCTCGTTCCAGTTCCTTGATGTGGAAGCTGACATTCGAGGCCGATACGCCCGCCTGTTCCGCGATCAGCCCGGCGGCCAGCCCCTCGGGACCGGCGACCACCAGCAGCCGCAGGATGCGCAGCCGGGTTTCCTGGGACAGCGCTGCGAAGGCGGCGAGGGCTTGACGCTCTTCCATATTTTGATGATCCTACAAATGTCGAATCGAAAGGTATCGCAGATGACCATCCAAGGCAACCTCGGCGCGCTGACCGGCGCGCCCGACCCGGAAGACATTACCAGCGGCGAGCTTCTGGCGGCGCTGGACGGCGCGGCCGATCTGCCGCTGGTGTTCAGCTATGACGGTCGGGACGTGAAGCCGGGCTATCACGTCACCGAGGTCAAGGCAGGCCGCTTCGAGGCGCTGGACTGCGGCGCGAACCCGGAAAGCTGGACGGAAATCTTCATCCAGCTCTGGGACGTGAACGAGGACCGCGCCCATATGCCTGCGGGCAAGTTCGTCAAGATCATCGGCAAGGTGATCGAGCATGTCGGTCTGGATCGCGGCGCGAAGCTGACCTTCGAGGTCAGCGACGGGGTGCAGCCGATGCAGCTTCACCGGGCCGCGCTGCCCAGGATCGAGGGCGGTCAGGTCCGCGTGGCGCTCTCGCCGCGACCGGCGAGCTGCAAGCCCCGCGACCGCTGGCTTCAGGACCAGAAGAGCTGCGCCGCCCCGGCCGGGGCGCAACCCTGCTGCGGGTGAACACCATGTCCGACCAATCCTCGCGCGTCTTCAACGTGCTCTTCCTCTGCACCGGCAATTCGGCCCGGTCGATCATCGCCGAAAGCGTCCTGCGCCAGGATGGCGGCGGGCGCTTCCGGGCCTTCTCGGCCGGAAGCCATCCCAAGGCGGAAGTTCATCCGACCGCCTTGCAGGTGCTGGAAAACTTCCACTACCCGACCGATGGCCTGCGGTCGAAGAGTTGGGACGAGTTCGCCCGCCCGGACGCGCCGGCGATGGATTTCGTGTTCACGGTTTGCGACAACGCCGCCGGGGAAGCCTGCCCGCTCTGGCCCGGCCAGCCGATGACCGCGCATTGGGGGATCGAAGACCCCGCCGCTGCGACCGGCACCGAGCTTGAGCGCAAGATGGCCTTCGTCAATGCGCTACGCTACATGAAAGCCCGCATCGCCGCCTTCTCGGCGCTGCCGGTGGCCTCGCTGGATCGGTCGAGCCTTGCGACCAGGCTGCGCGAGATCGGTCGGGCCGAGGGCGCGACCCGGCCCCGGCCGGATGTGGCGTGAGGGCGGATCATGGATGTCGTGATCTACCACAACCCCGACTGCGGCACGTCCAGGAACACCCTCGGGCTGATCCGCAACGCGGGCGTCGAGCCGCATGTGATCGAATACCTGAAATGCCCGCCATCTCGGGAAATGCTGGCGCAACTGATCGCGCGCATGGGGCTGACCGCACGCGATCTGCTGCGCGAGAGAGGGACGCCCTTTGCCGAGCTTGGCCTTGGTGATCCGGCGCTGTCCGAGGATCAGCTTCTGGATGCGATGATGGCGCATCCGATCCTCATCAACCGGCCCATCGTGGTCAGCCCCGAGGGGGTGCGGCTCTGCCGTCCCTCCGAGGCGGTGCTGGACCTGTTGCCGCCGCAACGGGCCGCGTTCTCGAAAGAGGACGGGGAAGCCGTCGTGGGGGCTGACGGCCACCGCCTGAAACCCGCCGCAAGCTGACCGGAGACGAAGCCCATGACCGCCCCCGCGCCGCCCTCGCGGCTCTCCTTCCTCGACCGCTGGCTGACGCTGTGGATCTTCGCCGCGATGGCGCTCGGCATCCTGCTCGGGACGGTGTTCCCCGGCCTGCCGGGCGCCCTCGATGCGCTTTCGGTCGGCACCACGAACATTCCTATCGCCATCGGCCTGATCCTGATGATGTATCCGCCGCTGGCGAAGGTGCGCTACGAGGAGCTGCGCCGCGTGTTCCAGGATCGCCGGGTGCTGATCCTGTCGCTGGTGCAGAATTGGATCATCGGCCCGGTGCTGATGTTCGCCCTTGCCGTGATCTTCCTGCGCGATCAGCCGGAATACATGACCGGCCTGATCCTGATCGGGCTGGCGCGCTGCATCGCCATGGTGCTGGTCTGGAACCAGCTTGCGCGCGGCGATGGCCAGTATGTCGCGGCGCTGGTCGCCTTCAACTCGGTGTTCCAGATTCTGTTCTTCTCCACCTATGCCTGGGTCTTCCTTTCGGTGCTGCCGCCGCTCTTCGGGCTGGAAGGCAGCGTGATCGACGTGAGCTTCTGGAGCATCACCGAGGCCGTGCTGATCTATCTCGGCATCCCTTTCGCGGCGGGGTTCCTCACCCGGCGCATCCTCGTGGCCCGCAAGGGTGAAGGCTGGTATGAGACCACTTTCCTGCCGCGCATCAGCCCAATCACGCTGGCGGCGCTCCTCTTCACCATCGTTGCCATGTTCAGCCTAAAGGGTGGCGACGTGGTGCGCCTGCCGGTCGATGCGCTGCGGATCGCGGTGCCGCTGGCGCTCTACTTCGTCATCCAGTTCATCGTCAGCTTCGCCATGGGGCGGCTGATCGAAGCCGACTATCCCCGCACCACGGCCATCGCCTTCACGGCGGCGGGCAACAACTTCGAGCTGGCGATTGCCGTGGCCATCGCCGCCTTCGGCTTGGGATCAAAGGTCGCCTTCGCGGCTGTGATCGGGCCGCTGGTCGAGGTGCCCGCCCTGATCCTGTTGGTGCATGTCGCCTTGCGGCTGGGTGCCCGATGGTTTCCAGATGATGTAAAGGTCCGCGAGGCGACGGATATGGCGAAGGCAGGATGACAGCCGCAGGAATGCCAAGCGTCCGGCGCTGGCCGGTGATCTCGGCCCTGGGGATCGTCCAGATCTTCGCCTGGGGCAGCTCCTACTACCTGCTCGCGGTCTTCACCGCACCCATTGCCGCCGATACGGGCTGGCCGCTGTCATGGATCGTCGGTGGCCTGTCGCTGGGCTTGTTCGTCGCCGGTATGGCCTCGCCCCGCGTGGGTGAGGCGATCCGGCACCATGGCGGCAGACCCGTGCTGGCGCTGTCGAGCCTCCTGCTCGCCGCCGGGCTGCTGATCCTCGCCACCGCGCCGGTCCTGCCTGTGTTCGTGGCAGGCTGGATCGTTCTCGGGATCGGGATGAGCGCGGGTCTCTACGACGCGGCCTTTGCCACCCTGGGCGGCATCTACGGGCGCGAGGCCCGATCCGCGATCACCACGCTGACGCTGTGGGGCGGCTTCGCCAGCACGGTCTGCTGGCCGCTGTCGGCGCTCTTCATCGAACATCTGGGCTGGCGCTGGTCCTGCGTGGCCTATGCGGCGATCCAGCTCGGACTGTGCCTGCCGCTGATCCTGTTCGTCCTGCCGGGGAACGGCCGCGTCGCTCGCGCCCCCGAAGATCGGCACGGCTCGATCCGGCTTACCGGCCCGGAGCGGCGGGCCTATGTCACCATGATGGCGATCATGGTCCTTGCGGGCCTCTCCGTCACCATCGTTTCCGTCCATCTGCTGACCATGCTGAAAGGCCGGGGCCTGTCCCTGGCCGAGGCCGTCGCCCTCGGGGCCTTGATCGGACCGGCCCAGGTGACGGCCCGGCTGGTCGAGATGGCGAGCGGCGGGCGGCATCACCCGATCTGGACACTGGCCGGAGCGGCGGGCCTGTCCGCCGTGGGCCTGGTCATGCTGGCGCTCGGCCTGCCGCTCGCCGGGGCTGCGATCTTCCTCTATGCAGCCGGAAACGGGATTTTCTCGATTGCGAGGGGCGCTCTGCCTTTGGCCCTGTTCGGGCCGGACCGCTACGCCCCGGTGATGGGCAGGCTGGCGCGGCCCTCGCTGATCGCCCAAGCAGTGGCCCCGACAATCGGGGCGACCCTGCTTGTCGCATGGGGAACCGACGTTACGCTGTGGGCAATCGCCACGCTGGCTGCTGGAAATCTCGGATTGACCGTGGTGCTGTGGAGGTATTGCGTATCGTTGCGGGCGCGCAATTGATATGCATCGCACCTCAGCGAAACACTCGCCTGTGGGGCGCCGAATACCCCATCTATAATAGTCGGAGTATAGCACGAAATCGAGCCATAATCGGCGACGGATGCCGTCCGTTCTCTCGGAACAGCCTCCCCGATTCGCGGGCCCTCGGGCCGAGTGTCGCCCGTCATCGACCGGAAAGGCCACCGCCGAATAGGCCGTAACCAATGTGCTTTCATTGAACCATCGTTGACATGATGGACCACGACCGCCATATTGCCAGCATCGGAGGAACGTCAGATGCCCAGAGCCGCCACAGAGAACACCAGCCGCTTCCCGATGCAGATTCCGCCTGCGGAGAAAGCACGCCTCATGCGCGCCGCCGCGCTGGAGCGGACGAGCCTGAAGGATTTCGTGCTGCGCAATGCTCTGATCGCGGCGGAAGCGGTGATTGAGAAATCCGAGCGTCTGGCGCTGGACGAAGAGCAGACGCGCTTCATGATGGATCTGCTGGACAATCCGCCGCCACCGAACGCCCGCCTCGTGGCCGCGGCCAAGGCCTACTCGTCGCGTAAATGACCTTCGAGGGTTGGCAGGAAGAGCCCGTCTCGAAGGCGCATGACCGCAAGGGATTCGATTGCGGTCAGCCGGAGTTGAACGATTATCTCGCGCGCCACGCCCGTCAGGCCCATGAGAGTGGCGCCGCCAAGACCTATGTCGCCGTCGATGCCCAGGATGGCACGACCGTCCTCGGCTACTATACGCTCAGCCCGGCCCAGGTCGAATTCAGCCTCGTTCCGGTGGCGGCACGACCGGCGGGCGGTGGGCGTCATCCGGTCGGCGGATTCCGGCTGGCCCGGCTCGCCGTCAGCACCGCGTTTCAGGGACGGGGCCTCGGCGGCCAGCTCCTGATCGCGGCGGCGCAGCGCTGCATCCAGGTCTCGGCGCAGGTGGGTGGCACGATGCTGCTGATCGACGCCAAGGACCGGCGAGCGGCCGAATGGTACAAGACCTATGGCGCGCTCGAACTGCCGAACGCACCGTTGGCGCTGGTGTTGCCCTATGCCGTCTTCACGGAAGCGCTGAGGCAGGCGGGAACGCCCCGCGCCTGACCGGCGCCCGGCACGGGAAAACCCGGCGGCTTGCGCCGCCGGGCCTCTGGTCTCGTCAGAGCGGGATGTCGTCGTCGTCGATGAACTTCCCGTCCTCGTTCTCGGTCGCCTTGGCCCGGCTCAGGAAGTCCACCTGTTCGGCGATGATCTCGCAGCCGTAGCGGTCGACCCCGGCGGCGTCGGTCCATTTGGTGTAGTGGATGCGGCCGCGAACCATGACCTTCATCCCCTTGCCGCAGTGCTGCTGGACCGTCTTGCCGAGGCCGTTGAAGCAGGTGATGCGGTGCCATTCGGTGTCCTGCACCCGGTAGCCCTTCTCGTCGCGCAGGACCTGGCCGTCCGAGTAGCGGGGGCGGGAGGTGGCGAGGGTGAAGTGGGTGATCTTGGTGCCGCCCTGGGTGGTGCGGGTCTCGGGGTCCTGGCCGATGTTGCCGGCGAGAATGACGATGTTCTGCATTTCTTGTCTCCGTTGCTCCGAGCCGGAGGGACCGTCCCTCCGACGAGCCCCGGAAAAAGGCCGCCCGGAGACACCTGCACTGCCGCCCTTTCAGGCGGCAGCTCGACCCCCAAGGCCCGGGGTGGAGCGGGCAGGCGCGGCACGCGCCAACACGGCCCGGAGTCCGCGGGGGTTGCTGGTGGAAACGGAACGGACTTAGGGGTTCGCCAAGGAGGAGGGATGGTCTTTCCGCCGAAAGCCCGACGGAGACGGATGCAGCCGATCGTCCTTGCCGGCACCATGGGACCCCGACCCGCCGCGCGGCGCCGGGACGGCAGATCGCCCTGCCCTTCACCCGCCAGACCGAGGCCCCTGCCGGACAGGCCGATTGCGCAAGAGAGGGACTGCCGGGGCGGACACCCGGCACAGCCAGTGCTTCACGGCCACGGCGCGGGCCAGCCTTGCGGGAAGGGGAGTGAGGTTCGCGTGCCCGCTCCACGCAACCGGACCGATGCCGCCGGGACCAATCGCCGACCCTGCGGAGATCGGCCGGACAGGTGAGACTCCGCCGGGTAATCGACCGGAACAGGACGGGCAGCGACGCCGCACCTCCCCGCCTGATCGAGGACAGGACCGGCCTGCAAAGCCGCCGGTTTTCCCATGCCGTCAGGGGTGGGCGAAGCTCAGCGCAAGGGCGTGGAACTGCCCACCGAGTTGAGGTTGGCCATGGCGGCAATGCCCACGACAAGACCACCCAGACCACTGAGCAGGGTCAGCCCCAGGCCGGGATCGAGCGCATTCTTCGTGACGCCGTGGATCAGCGCATAGCCCGCGATGGCGGCCGGCACGGCGAAGAGCGCCAAGGCCGAGACCCTCAGCCAGGGGTTCCGCGACAGGCTGATGGCCGCCATGACGAAGGCGACCGAGAGACAGGCGGAAGCAAGGGCGGCCAAACCGGAAAGCAGGACGCCGGCTCCGGCCGCATGGATCCATTGGAAGGCCGTCAGGCCGACCATGACCGGAAGGGCATAGATCGCCAGGTGCCAAGCGATGATGCAGAGCAGGATCGTGCCGGAAATCGCAAGCAGGATGAGGGTCATGGAAACCTCCGCAGGTCCGCGTTGAGAGGGATCACGACAGGCCGATCAGGGAAACGCGCGCCTGCGACTGAGCTAATTCGCCGGTTCTTCCTAGGGTTGAAGGAGACATGGAAAGGAGGACCGCGTCAAGACGTCCGCTGCCGGCGCCCCGCTGTCGGCCGATGATCCGCCGATGAAGTTGAAAGGTGGCGCTCACGCGCCACCCTTGCCCCGGCAATCCCACAGCCGAAGGCCGAGCTTCTTCGCCTTGTCGGCCAGGTTGTCCTGGATTCCCGTGCCCGCGAAGACGATGACGCCGAGCGGCATGGTATCGAGCATCGTGTCGTTCCGCTTGAACGGCGCCGCCTTGGCGTGCTTCGTCCAGTCGGGCGCGAAGCCGACCTGCGGGACCTTGCGGTGATCGGCCCAACGGGAGGCGATGAACTCGGCACCCCGCGGCGATTTCCCATGCAGCAAGACCATGTCCGGGTATTTGGCGCGCACCTTGTCGAGCAGGCTCCAGACCAGCCGGTGATCGTTGAAGTCGAGGCCGCCGGTCAGGACGATCTTCGGACCGGCCGGCAGCAGCACCTCCGCCTCGGCCCGGCGCTTCGCCGCCAGGTAATCGCGGCTGTCGATCATCGCTGCGGTCAGGTGGCGATGGTTGACCATCGAGCCGGACCGCGGACGCCATGGCGTGCCGGTCTGGCGCTCGTGGTGTTCGGCGGCTTGGTCGCGCATCAACTCGAAGGCGTTGCGCCGCTCGATCAGGCTCTGGCCCTCGGCGATCAGGCGCTCGAGTTCGACCGACTTCACCTCGCTACCGTCCTGTTCGCGCTGGAGGCGTCGCTGGGCCTGCTCGTTCATGTCAAGGTCGCGTTCGATCCGGGCAGAGGCACGATGGAACAGATTGACCGTGCCCCAGAGCAATTCGCCGAGATCGGGTTCGAGGCGGGTGTCGCCCAGGGTGGCGATCAGGGCGTCGAAGATGTCCGCAATGGCGCCGGCGACCATGTTGCCCTCGGGCAGAGGCCGGGGATCGGGTTCATCCTCGAAGGGACGGTAGCCGTAGAGCTGGAGTTCGGTGAGGACGTGATCGGTGGGGGACGAACTGTGGACCGGCTCGAAATCGTCGTCGTGATGGGTCATCCCGGATGCTCCTTGTTCGGGAGCCGCGACCGTCGCGGCCTTCGTGGCGACGACAAGCCCACGGGCGGGATGGTCTGGCAGCCCTCGCCCGCTCCGCGAGGGCCTTGATGGCCGGGTGCGGACTATTTTGACTTTCGCGATGCAAAGCGCGGCTTCAGCCGCGCGGCGGAAAATAGTCCGCACCCGGCCATTGCCTGGCCGGCCCGTTTGTGGGCCGCTCGCCCTCTAGAAGGCCGAGGTTGCAGGCCTCTCCGATCAGGAAGCATCCGGGTTTCCATGACCTGACGACGCCAGAGCCGGTCTCGAAGCCCGTCTCCGATCCCTGCGTCTCACGCGGCCCAGAACCGGCCGACATCTTCCGGATGAAGCTGCTCCCGAAGCGCCTCCCGCAGGGCATCAAGGCCGAGCGCCCGCAGGTCGTCGTTGAAGTCGCCCAACCGCGGCACCAGCGCCACCGCCTCGACCCCGGCCGCGCCGGTTCTGGCGATCAGACTGTCCCGCGCGCCCTCCCCGGCCGGATCGCGATCCCTCAGGACATAGAGCCGGCGCAGCGCCGGCGGAAACAGGACGGCGGCAAGATGTGCGGCCGAGAGCGCCGCGATCATCGGCATGAGGGACAGGGCCGAGCGAACCGACAGCACCGTCTCGATGCCCTCCCCCGCCGCCATCACGGCGCCGGAGGGGCCGAACCGGACGCTGTGGCCGAGCAGATCGCCCATCGCCCGCCGCGGTGTTTCGACGGACGCCTTGCCGGACCCGTCCGGGGCGAGCCAGGTGCGATGCGCGCCGGTCAGATCGCCCGACAGGTCGGTGACGGCCGCGATCATCGCCGGCAGGGACTGCGTGATACGCGAGCCCTCGGGCCGGTAGTAGCAGCCCGGGTGGAAACGCAGACTGCCGAGGTCGTGCAAAGCCGTAATCCCGCGCTTGCGCAGATACGTCTCCGCAAGGGTCGCGGCGATTGGCCGGGACATCGAGAAGAGCCGCCGCGCCGCTTCGCGCGACGCCGATGGCGCAGGCCGGTCGCGGGGTCGCAGCCCGGGCGGATCGGGATCGGGCAGCGCCAGGAAGCTGCGGGCTTCCGCGGCGATGTCGCGGAAGTCGGACAGCCCGAGCGCCTCCCTGATGACATCGAGCAGGTCGCCATGTTCGCCGGTGGCGGCATCGGACCATTTCCCGGCCGCGCCCTTGCCGGTCTCCGGACCGACAAGGCGGACGAACATGGAGCGACCGGGCGCATTGCGAACATCGCCCACGAGCCAGTAGCGGCCTTCGCGCCGGCCGTTCGGCAGATACCGACGACAGAACGCCTCGGCCCTTTGGCCGAGACGGATCGCCAGATCGGTGGCGTCCTGACGGGACACTACGCCACCTCCCGCTCGCCGATGCGCAGGGCGGGCCAGCGGCCGAGAACCTTGGCGAGGACGGCAGGGCCGGCGGCGTCGGCGGGCACGAACATGCGCAGCTTCCAGGAGATGATCTCGTGGAAGAGGCCATAGGCCCG
>Ga0209572_1002115_pt1 | contig 10071 bp, 9 predicted proteins | sample EBPBio232012_DNA_FD_185867 | JGI IMG/M metagenome (GOLD analysis project Ga0209572, IMG submission 185867) | Wastewater treatment Type I Accumulibacter community from EBPR Bioreactor in Madison, WI, USA - Reactor 1_1/23/2012_ DNA (SPAdes)... | ecosystem: Engineered > Bioreactor > EBPR >...
GAGGCCTTCGCGCTCGGCAATGCCCGCACCATGCTCGCCATACATGCCCACGGCATGCACTTCGTCGAGGTAGGTGAGTGCGTTATATTGGCGTGCCAATGCACAGATCTCTTTGATAGGGCCGATATCGCCATCCATCGAGTACACCGACTCGAAAGCGATGATCTTCGGTGCCTTCGGATCCGCCGAAGCAAGCAGCTTGGCGAGGTGGTCGATGTCGTTGTGGCGGAATACCTTTTTCTCGGCACCGGACTGGCGAATGCCATGGATCATCGATGCATGGTTCTGCGCATCGGAGAAGATGATTGCGTTCGGCAGCATCGCACCCAAGGTCGAGAGTGTCGCTTCATTGGCGACATAGCCTGAAGTGAAGACCAATGCGGCTTCCTTCTGATGTAGTTCAGAAATGGTGGCCTCGAGCTCTACGATCGCATGGTGCGTGCCGGAGATATTGCGCGTGCCACCGGCACCTGCGCCCATGGTGTCGATTGCATGCTTCATCGCGCCACGCACGCTCGCGTGCTGACCCATGCCAAGATAGTCGTTCGCACACCACACGGTGACTTCATGATGGGTGCGCTGGCAAATAGCTTTCGGGAATGCTCCGACCTGACGCTTCAGGTCAGTGAACACACGGTAGCGGCCTTCTGCTTTGATATCAGCAATCGCCGCATCGAATATGGCATCGTAATTCATCAATTCCGTAGTAGTGGTGTTTTTTGTTGTTGTACTTGTCCTAAGTCAAGTCACCCACACGGGCAAGGAAAAATCTAAAAATACTAAGCCTGCGGCTTGGTTATTGGCAGGGCGTAGATAAGCCGCACCACCACCGCTACCAGCAGCAGGGCGGCCATTTGATGCATGCTGGCAACCGCGATATTCACGACCGTAAGCAGGGTATAGATACCCAGGCCGAATTGCGCCAAAAGCACCCACATCAAGTGTTTCAGCCGCTCGCGCTCCTGCACATGCATATGGGGGTAGGCATAATACATGAAGGCGAAGCTGGCCATGACCAGCAACACCGCACCCACACGATGCTGGAATTGTACCAGCGGCACATACTCGAAATGATTGATCCACCATGGTACGCTCACATGCAGCGGGGTAGGGGCGATCTTGCCATCCATCAGCGGGAAGGTGTTATAGACGAGCCCGGCGTCGAGCCCTGCGACCAGCGCGCCAAGGAACATCTGCACGAAGACTATCAATAACAAGCCACGTGCGAACACGCCGCTGCGACGATGGAAGCTGATACCGCGCGCCGTAGTGACCTGCAGGTACGTGTGGATGAGCCATGCGAAGATGGTGGTCGCTAATATGAGGTGCAGGCCGAGCTTGATGGGCGCGACACGCGGCTGGTCGACCAGTCCGCTGGCCACCATGACCCAACCGACCGCACCCTGCGCACCGCAGAGCGCTGTAATGGCCGCCATGCGCGTGACAAGCGGAGCAGGTAGGTAGCGGCGTACGGCGAAATAGACGAGGGGTACGAGGAACACCAAGCCTGTGATACGACCGAACAGGCGGTGGATATATTCGAGCCAGAAGATGGCCTTGAAGTCGGCCAACTCGAACGAGAAGTTTTTTTTCTGATATTCAGGGCTGGATTTGTAATTGTCGAATTCCACACGCCACTGCTCGTCGCCGATGGGAGGAAGGATGCCCGTAATGGGTTTCCATTCGACGATCGACAGGCCGGATTCAGTAAGGCGCGTGATGCCGCCGATGAAGACCATCATCACCACGCAGGTAATACAGGCCAAAAGCCAAAGTCGGATGAGCGGTAAGTGTTTCGCATCGGGTTGCATGTTGACCCGCCTATAACATAGCGTATGGTGTGGCGCTATGAATTCTCACATAAATAATCTTTGGGCACGGCGCTGGCTGATGCTTGGTGTCAGTGCACTCGCCATCGCCGGCCTGTTCTCGCTCATCCTTGTCATCGCGCGTACACCACAGCTTGCGGCCTTCAAGGAGCTGTTCTCCGTCGCACTCGTCGTGCATGTCGACCTGTCGGTACTTGTCTGGTTCATCGCGGTGATGGCCACGGGCATGTCGATGTTCATCCAAACCTATCAGCGCGAGCCCATTCCTGTGGTCGCGCCGGCAGCGTGGTGGGCAGCGGCGATCGGCACTGCGATGATGACGCTTTCGCCCCTGACTGGTGAGTGGGAAGTAGTGAAAAGCAATTACGTGCCGGTGCTGTATAACGGCTTGTTCTTCTTTGGCCTTGCGCTGTTCGCTGCGGCGACCCTGTTGGTCAGCCTGCATGCGGTTTGGGTCTGCCTATCGACTTTGCTCGGTGCATTCCACGGGGCGGTAATGCGGGAGAAGGCGCGCCAGCAAGCGGCGCTTGCCTCGGGCGCACCAGAACCGGAACTGGATTCGCGGCTCGATCACACCATCACGGTACTCGATATAGGATGGATCATCACCGCCTTGATACTGCTGCTCTCGCTTTTCATGTTCTTCATGAGCGGCCAAGGAATGCCGGCAGGACTCCCGCATGAGGAATTCTACGAGATACTGTTCTGGGCAGGTGGGCACACACTGCAGTTTGCATATACCATGGTGATGATGCTGGCATGGTTGGCGCTTGCTTCAAGAATCCTAAAGAAACCAGTCATCAATTCGTGTTTTCTGCTCGGGTTCTGGACGATTGTGCTGGGTGCGGCAATTTTTCCTCTATACGGCTATCTCAAATATACGGTGGATGATCAGACATTCATCAACCTGTTTACCGATGCCATGATCAAATGGGGCGGTCTTGTGCCCACAGCACTCTTCGTGCTGCTGTTGCACGGATTGCTGAATCATCGTGTGAAAGACAGGACGCAGCGTGCGCTTACGTCGTCGCTTGTCATGTCGATGATTCTGTTTGCTGCAGGCGGCATACTAGGTTTGATGATCCAGGGTCAGAATGTGACCATTCCCGCCCATTACCATGGCGCCATTGTGGGCGTAACGCTGGCACTCATGGGGTATGCCTACTTCCTGCTGCCGCATTTCGGCTATAAGGCCGTTGCTGGGTGGCGCGCCGCATATTGGCAGCCTATCCTTTATGGGGTCGGGCAGCTTATGCATATCGGCGGTCTGGGGTATTCGGGCGGTTATGGGGTCTTGCGCAAAACCGCAGCCGAAGGGCAGGCATTTGCCCCGGAAGTCAAGGTAGCTCTCGGAATCATGGGTCTTGGCGGGGTTTTGGCCATTATCGGCGGGTTCCTGTTCGTCGTAGTCATATGGCGTGCGACCCGCAAGTAGCCTCATACACACGTATAATAAATTTATGCCGCAGGTGTTATGCGTCTTGAACGTATAATGGTTACGGGGTAAAACCCAGTGGCATTAAAAAACAGGAGATAACTAATGCGTATGAAAAATGTAATCGCCGTAGCGGCCGTAGCAGTACTGCTCGCGGCATGTGGTCAACAGAACGCCGAGAATGCACGCCAAGGCGGCGTGATGGGCGGCGGCGGAATCACCAAGAGCGACATGGGTACCGTGGGCGGTGCGGCACTGGGCGCGATTGCGGGTTCGAACGTGGGCAAAGGCAAAGGCAATATCGCGGCGATCGCGATCGGTACCTTGATCGGTGCTGGCGTTGGCCATGAGATCGGCGCGTCACTCGACCGTGCGGACATGACCTACTACAGCGCGACCCAACAGCGCGCGCTTGAGACCGCACAGCCCGGCCAGACCCTGCCATGGAGCAATGCGGAATCGGGCAACTCGGGCAGCTTCACCCCGTCGAACTACTACCAGACGGCAGAAGGCACCTATTGCCGCGAATATACGCAGTCCATCAACGTGGGCGGCAAGAACCAGCAGGCCTACGGCACCGCATGCCGCCAGCCTGATGGCACCTGGAAGGTAACGCAGTAGCCTTTAAGGTTCAAAAATAAGTAAAAAAACCCTCATCCGGACTTCTCATTTCAAAAAATGGGTGGTATCGGATGGGGGTTATTTTTTTACGCAATAAAAAGACCACGAGAGACCAGATATGACCGACAAAGAAGTAGTTATCCCCCAAGGTACCCTTATGAAGGGTAAGCGCGGCCTGATCATGGGCGTCGCAAATGATAAATCCCTCGCATGGGGCATCACCCAATACTTGGCCGCCCAAGGCGCCGAACTGGCCTTCACCTATCAGGGCGAAGCGCTCGAAAAACGCGTGCGACCGCTCGCGACCTCGGTCGGGGCGAAACACATCTTGCCGTGCGACGTGACGGACATGGCGTCCATCGACGCGACATTCGACGCGTTGGCGAAAGACTGGGGCTCGCTCGACTTCGTCGTGCATGCCATCGGCTTCTCCGACAAGAACGAATTGAAGGGTCAGTACGTCGACACTTCGCTTGAGAACTTCCTGATGACCATGAACATCAGCGTCTATAGCTTCACCGCCGTTGCAAAACGCGCGGCTGCCTTGATGCCTAATGGCGGCTCGATGATTACGCTGACATATCTGGGTGCCGAGCGCGTAACGCCGCACTACAACGTCATGGGCGTAGCGAAAGCCGCATTGGAAACCTCGGTGAAATATCTCGCTGTGGACTTGGGCGCAAAGAACATCCGCGTGAACTCGATTTCCGCAGGCCCGATCAAGACGCTCGCGGCTATGGGCATCGGTGATTTCCGTTACATCCTGAAATGGAACGAACTGAACTCGCCGCTCAAGCGTAACACCACCATCGAAGACGTGGGTGGCGCTGGCCTGTTCCTGCTGTCCGACCTTGGCTCAGGCACCACGGGCGAAAACCTGCACGTCGATAGCGGCTACCATGTCGTCGGCATGAAGGCGATCGACGCGCCGGACATCGCGCTGGTGTAGCATGGCATCTAACTCCTTCGGCAATCTGTTTCGTTTCACCACCTGGGGCGAATCCCATGGCGAAGCGATCGGATGTGTCGTCGATGGTTGCCCCTCGCTGATTAGCTTGAGTGAAAAAGACATCCAGCCGTTTTTGGACAAGCGCAAACCCGGCCAGAATAAGTTCACGACACAGCGCCGCGAAGCAGACGAAGTGAAGATCCTTTCGGGCGTGTTCGAAGGCAAAACGACCGGCTCGCCGATTTCGCTCATCATCTATAACGAAGACCAGAAGTCGAAAGACTATGGCGACATCAAAGATAAATTCCGCCCCGCACACGCCGATTATACCTACGACGCGAAATACGGCATTCGTGATTATCGTGGCGGTGGCCGCGCCAGCGCCCGCGAAACCGCGATGCGTGTTGCCGCAGGTGCGATTGCCCGAAAAATTCTCAAAGGGGTGAAGATTACCGGTTACTTGGTTGAGATGGGTGGTGACGGTATCGACCGTACGAAAATCGACCTGAAACAAATTTCAAAAAATCCCTTCTGGTGCCCGGATGCAAAAGCCGCCGCACGATGGGCGACCTCGCTCGATAAAGCCCGCAAGGATGGTTCGTCACTCGGCGCGGTCATTGAAGTGGTCGCTGAAGGCGTACCTGTGGGCTGGGGCGATCCGGTCTATAATAAGCTCGACGCGAAATTGGCGGAAGCGATGATGAGCATCAATGCTGTCAAAGCTGTCGAAATCGGTGATGGGTTTGCCGCTGCGAAATTGCGCGGTGAAGAAAACGCCGACCGCATGCGTGCCAAAGGCAAAGACGTTGCGTTCCTCAGTAACCACGCAGGGGGCATCTTGGGTGGCATCTCATCCGGCCAACCTATCGTGGTGCGGTTCGCGGTGAAGCCGACCAGCTCGATTCTCCAATCGGTCGAGACCGTGACCAAGTCGGGCAAGAATACCGATATCATGACCAAGGGGCGCCACGACCCATGCGTGGGCATCCGTGCTGTGCCGATTGGCGAGGCCATGATGGCCTGTGTGCTGGCCGACGCGTTCTTGAGTTTCAAGGCCTATAAGCGCTAGTCTTGTAATTCATTCAATGCGTGCCATATAGCCTCTAGAATAACGGAGTACCTATGGCCAAAACTGCAAAGAAAACCACCGACCCACAACCCGAGCAACATGCATTCGATGCCGAGATCGCACGCGTCCTGCACCTCATGATTCACGCGCTCTATACCAACCGCGATATTTTCCTGCGCGAACTGATTTCCAATGCGTCCGACGCTTGCGATAAGCTGCGCTACGAAGCCGCGCAAAATGACGCACTGCTGAAAGACGGTGCCGATCTTGAAATCCGCCTTTCGTTCGATGAAAAGGCCAAGACCATCACCATTGAAGACACCGGTATCGGCATGAACCGTGAGGATCTGATTTCGCATCTGGGTACCATCGCAAAATCCGGCACGCGCGAATTCTTCGAGCAAGTCGAGAAGAACAAGGACGTCAATCTCATCGGTCAATTCGGTGTGGGGTTCTATTCGGCCTTCATGGTCGCCGACAAAGTCACTGTGACCACACGTAAAGCAGGCGAGGATGATAGCTGGCTGTGGGAATCGGAAGGTCTGGGAAGCTATACCATTTCACCAGCCATGATTCGTCCGCGCGGCACCACCATTACATTGCACCTGAAGGCCGATGCGAAAGAATATCTCGATAAGCACAAGCTAGGTTTCATCACCAAGACCTATTCCGACCATGTGTCATTCCCCATCAAACTCACCGACGCGGAAGGCAATGTCAGTACGCTCAATGACGGCTCCGCCATCTGGACGCGCAACAAAAGCGACGTGAGCGAAGAGCAGTATCAGGAATTCTATCGCCATATCGCGCACTCACCCGAGAAGCCGTGGATGGTCTTGCACAACAAGGCCGAAGGCAAGGTGGAGTACACCAACCTGCTGTTCATTCCCGGTATGAAACCATTCGACCTGTTCCACCCCGAGCGCAAACGCCGCGTGAAGCTCTATGTAAAACGTGTCTACATCACCGACGAAGGCGTCGATTTAGTGCCTGCCTACCTGCGCTTCTTGCGCGGTGTCATTGATTCATCCGACCTACCTCTCAACATCAGTCGCGAGACATTGCAGAAGAATGCCGTGCTCACCAAGATCCGCGAATCCATCACTAGCCGCGTGCTGACGGATCTGAAGAAGCGTGCCGAGAAGGAACCGGAGGAATACGCAAAGTTCTGGGCGAATTTCGGTTCCGCACTGAAGGAAGGCCTGTGTGAGGCCACCGAACCGCGTGACAAGATATTCGATGCGTGCCGCTTCTATTCGAGCACGTCAGATGGCAAGCTCATCTCGCTTGCGGAATATAAATCCCGCATGAAAGAGGGACAGGAGGCGATCTACTATATCACCGGTGATTCGCTGAAGGCCCTGGGCAACAGCCCGCAACTCGAAGGCTTCAAGAAGCGCGACATTGAAGTCCTGCTGCTTACCGACCATGTCGATGACTTCTGGACGAACGTGACATTGAAGTACGGTGAAACGCCGTTACGCTCGGTACTGCGCGCGGGTGAAGACTTCGACAAGCAAGAAGAGAAGGCGCCGGATGCGCCAAACGTAACAGCGCTGCTGGAAGCGATGAAAACGCTCTATGGCGACGAAGTGCGCGATGTGCGCACCACGCAAAAGCTTGCCGATAGCCCAGTGTGCCTCGCGATTGGTGAAGGTGATATGGATATGCGCATGGAACGCTTTCTGGCCGACCACAACCAGTTGCCACGGCGTATGCCCAAGATATTGGAAGTGAATGCCGAGCACCCGCTAATCCAGAAGCTTGCCGAGAAGCATGATGATGATGCCTTGTGGCTATTGCTCGATCAGGCACGGATTGCAGAAGGCGAGCCGGTCAGTGATATCGCTGCTTTCACCAAGCGTCTGAACGCGAAGCTTCTTGGCTAGCGGCTTGGGCTATTCAGCACGACTGCAGGCACGTACGTGTCTGCCGGTGCACGCGGATCTTCATCAGGGTCGCGTGACCAGACACCGTTCTGGCGTTGCAGGTCATGCGCTTCGGTAAATTCTGCAAGGAACGAGGTGACATCGCCTCGCGTCATGCGGTTGCCGCTGACGAGTTCGTTAAGTGCAGTGATGAGATGCTGCCATTCTGATTCCAGACGCGATGATACAGGCGCAACTTCCGCTGCAATCTCTTCCGGGGAAATGACGGGGTTTGCGTTCTCACGCAGGCGACGCTCGAACTCTTGGCGCATCGCATCGCGGTGCTCGGGCGGCACGACCGCAAGGGCTCGCGTTATAGTTTCATCATGATCGATTTCGGGCGTGACTTCATCGGTCACGGTACGAATTTCGCGCGCCAGTGAATTCACGCTCAACATTGTCTGCGCGAGGTCGAAGCTGATTTCACCACGCTCAACGGCGGCCTGTAATGCAGCTTGGGCGGCTTCCTGATTCGTTTCGGTTCCGGTCGGCATGTGAATGGCTCCGTTAGGATGTGTGATCCTTAATACCCTCATTTCTAGCGGAATACCCTTAAAATTACGTTACGATTGCTGCACTGCATGCCTGTTTACGGACTTTTAACCATTTTGTGGTTAAGCTGCCTTCAATGCCACCAAAAGGCGAGGTCACTATGGCGAAGGCGCACACCAAGAAACACAAGACACACAGTGCCGCCTCCGTCCTCACGAGATTACTCAAACGCAAAGCGAAGCGCGGCCTAAGGCAAGGTCGCCAGGCCATCGAGCATCTGGCCACCATTCAACAGCTTAAGGAAGAGCTGGAGCTGCTTTCCAGTTTCTCGACCGACACGGTCTATCGCCTCGATTACAGCACCATGACCTATAGCTACGTCAGCGCCAGCGTGACCAAGCTGCTCGGCTACTCGACCGAGGAAATCAAGAAAATGAACGTACGTACACTCATCATCGAGACGCGTTTGATCGATGACGGCATGAAGCAGGTGGAGTCCTATGCCGGCCTCGAACTGATGCGCAAGAACCGTGAAGTCGCCAAATGGCAGGCCGATTACCTGATGCGCACCAAGGATGGCCGTAAGATATGGGTGTCGGATATTTCCTACCCGTGGCACGACAAGAACGGCAAATTATTGGGCTCGGTAGGCTCGCTGCGCGATATCACCGACCGTGTCTATGCCGAACAGCAAATGAAAGAGGCCGTGACCGAACTGGTAAGCCGTGACGTGCTGACCGGCCTGCCGTTACGCAAACAATTCTTCGTGAAACTGGAAGATGAAGTGAAACGTACTCGCCGCAGTGGTAAGGACGCGTCATTGCTCGTCATCGATATCGATAAGTTCAATGCGCTGAACCAGAATCATACGAACGAGTTCGGTGACTTCGTGCTGCAGGAACTTACGAAGCTGATTCTCTCATGCCTGCGCGAGACCGATATGGCTTCACGCGTCGGTGGTGAGGAATTCGCAATAGTGCTGCCCGACACCAGTGCAGAAGGCGCCTACTGGGTGGCCGAGCGCATTCGCACCACGGTGAATAGCCACCAGTTCACCTCACGCCATAGCACCAAGCCTGTGCAGGTGACGCTGTCCATCGGTGTGGCGACAAGCCGTGAAACGCAGGAGCCGGATGCAGCACACTTGCTGTCGCTGGCCGACAATCGCGTCTACATGGCCAAGCAAATGGGGCGCAACCGAGTGAGCACGGGCGATACGCACGCGCATACCAGCGCTAGCGGCGTTCTGCATTAAGAGAATATCGGAATCGGCTAGGCCGGTTGGTCGGGGAACATTTCGCTTTCGAGCGTCATGATCATGTCGCGCATGCGAAGCTTTTGCTTCTTCAACTGGGCGAGACGGAATTCATTGTCCGAACCCATAAGCGCTGAAATCTCGGTATCGAGTTTGCGGTGCTGTTCTTTGAGTTCATCCAGTTGTTTGAAGAGAACGACGTCGTCATTCATAGATACTTGCCATTGACTTAACATGTGTTGTTGCCTTACCGAGCTGTTATTAATCTTTTTTTAATTTCGTCCGGAAAGTAGCACAAAATTTAGGCACTTCCAACAGCTTTCAGAAGCGTGTGGATAACCAATTGATAATGAATCAAATTATGATAGCTGCGTATCCGTTTGAACTATAAAGGATTTCAGTGTCTCCACCGCACTCATCCTCGTTTTGCTGGGGCGTTGCAGCTCTAAAATCCTAATCGCCTGCTTATCTCCACACTGCACCAAGAGCCCTT
>Ga0209572_1002116_pt1 | contig 10071 bp, 5 predicted proteins | sample EBPBio232012_DNA_FD_185867 | JGI IMG/M metagenome (GOLD analysis project Ga0209572, IMG submission 185867) | Wastewater treatment Type I Accumulibacter community from EBPR Bioreactor in Madison, WI, USA - Reactor 1_1/23/2012_ DNA (SPAdes)... | ecosystem: Engineered > Bioreactor > EBPR >...
CCTGCTATTCCATCGGTAGAAACACGTCCACTAAAGACACGCATTTGTGTTGGCGGATTGGTAGTACTGCTTATTTCATCTACGGTAATGCGACAATCCTGACTGATATAAAATTCGCGATATATCAACTTAGTATAACCGGCACAAGGAGCAAGACCCGCAATCGTCACAGCATTATCTCTGCAAGAGAAGGTATCCGCAGGACTTGTTACATTCAATCCTTGAGCGATTATATCGCCCATGCCATAAGCATTGGCAGGGTCCCAGTGATTGGTTGTACTTTTTGTAAAACGAAAACGTGGGGCCATGATAGCACCATTCTCTGTACTGTCACCCACATTCACTAAAGTGTATGTACCGGGTGTAACGCAAAACTTCTTTGGATTGTGCGGCACGGTATAAGGCCATGATGGGCGGAAGTAAGCGTTATACATATTACAGCCTTGATATGGATCGAGCCCATCAATCTGTTGAGGCCAACTGTATGTGTTTTGCGCAGCTGCCAATTGTTCTGCATCACCACGATAGAAAACGGATTTTACTAAGTGGTTTTGTATTTCATCATAGTAATTGAAATTCTCTATGGTAACCATTCCGCTGTCCGGAACAGCATCATTATCAGCATCACCTATAATGAACTGACGGTACATAGCTCTATCTACTAGGTTAGAGCAGATAGCAGTGTCGGGAATAACTGTTTTATCACAAGAGAAAGAAGATGAGTCGGCAGTGTAAAGGATGTTATCCATCAGTGGATTTGCGGTGTTAATCCAATCCACATCGCCCGCGCTCAACAATGCGTACTCCGTAGTGGGAACACCCATCAAGTTGATGGAGAAATTAACTCTTCGCCCAAACTGTGAGTTGGAGCAATGGTATGGGTCAGCCGCGATGTTGCTTCTTCCCAACAGTTGAATGCTATAATTACCCGCAGGCAAACAGTTCATCACAATAGCACCGTTGGCATCAAAAGGGCCTTCGTAGTAAAGACTACCCGGCAAGACAAAGTTTACACAATCATTGTCCGGTGTTTGATTAAATATGCGGACATACATATAGTGATTGTAATACTGCGAATTGCAATATTGATTTTGTACATACGCGCGTAACAACACGTTGGCAGGATTGGGAACATCTATAGTGAACCAAGTGGTGAGGTCATAATTGGTAGCACCAATCGTTACTGCATCAGGTGGGTTTACAACACCACATTGGATAGAGTCATTGGTAAGCAATGCTTCGCAGGAGAAATAATCCTGCCTCGTAACGGTAACGCCCGGACTTGGCACAGGCACTACCGTTCCAAAATCGTTGAGCGGATTGAATGCTGCTTCCTGCGGATAAGCACCTGTCGTAATATTTTCACCCAAATGACGCAGATAAAAATTGGAGGTGCCGGTGTAATCTATTCTTCCCAAAATCTGAACATAGTATTCCGTATTGGGTTTTAACTCACAAAACAAATGGGTATAGTTTCCATTCATTGGCCTCACTGTGGAATAGATAGCGGCCGAGGTATCCATTGTTGCGAGGTCAACTGCGCCTTCAAAAATGCGTACCGATACAGGAGCATTGTTCAACGCCCAAACAGGATAGCCCACAAAAAAGGAAAACAAATCGATATGATTATCGGTAGTGAAACGATACCAAATGCTCTTGGTAAAATTGATAGAGTCTGCTGCGAAGTAAGAGTTGTATTCCTGTTCCGATTGAATGCTTAAACAATCCCATGAGAAACTTTGGTAATTGTTGGCCACCAGCGTTCCAATGTTAGCAGCACTTTCCACTTGGTCATTGGCATAGCCTGTAGAAACGGGATAGGTATAACTAACATCCAGTTCCACAAACAGTTCGCTATTGGCTGCGTTCTTGGCTATCACTTGCACATAGTACTCACCTTGCTCAAGGCAAACATTTTCCGAATAGCTGGCTATACTAAACATAGCGGTGTAGGTAGCCAAGTCACCTGCTCCCGGTATGGATGGTGTGGAGTGATAAACGAAGAAACCTGCATCGGTGCTCTGCATGATTTCCGTTGGCTGCATCACTTTTACACGCACCAAGCGATGGGCAGGAATAGAGAACTTGTACCAAACCGTTTTGTTGTAAGTAGGATTTTGCAAATACTCCCCGGGTTGGTTAGTCGCTCCGGTCATGTTCACCATAGGGCTTTGGATGACACCCACACCAAAGTTGTTATTGGGGATAGGCACCGAAATAGCGTTGGCCCAGTTGTTATTGGCGGGTTGCGCTAAGGCTTGTTTTGAAAAAAACAAAAAGGTGACGAAAAGAGCGAAGACAAAAGCCTTGATACCGACAGGAAAAAGGTCAATTCCTGCCAAGCGCAAAAAACACCTGATTAACGAGGGTTTAATCTTCAAAGTAAAAATGCTCTTATAGTTTAAACATCTAACTGGTTGCAAGATAAGCCATACGAAGCTTTAGACTCTATCCCCAAATAGGGGGTTAAAAAGGCATCAACGACCACTAAGGTCTCCACATTTGACATTGCCTTAAAAACCTGATTATCAGGCCGCCCAAAAACGGGCGCCCCACAAAATACTTATGGAATATGGAGGGAACTTTCGGGCTACCCACAAAATACTTATAGTGTGGCAAGCCCGTTTTTGGGCGCTTTGATTATGAGCGCCCTAAATAGAATAGGCGAAGATTGCTCCTCGCCTATTATCATTTGCTTAATCGCACATGATTATTCACGCGCGCCTTTCCCTAGGCTATCTCCCCAGGTAATATTTCTGGACAAATACATCGCTACAGCAAGCACAGCAAAGAGACCTATACTACCTACAAGCAACGAGTATTGTTCCAACTGAATTATCACAAACACGAAGAGATAAATCAAGAGCATGAATAAGAAGTTGAGCAGGCTAAGTCGGTTGTTTTTAAAGATGGCCTTCACATACAAACTGACCAGCCCAATGGTCATAATACATGAAAGCAAGTAAGCAATGTTGAAACCGACATGCTCCGTGAACGACAATAAGAGCACATAGAACAAGCAAAGCGCAAGTCCCACAAGTACAAACTGAATACCATGCACACGGACTTTATTCAATACTTGCACAAAGAAGAACACCATAAACGTAAGCGCAATGATGAGCACCGCATACTTGGCAGAGCGTTGGTTCTTCTGATAATCGGACACAGGTACGAACAGGCTCATACCAAAGCGAGACTCGCTAAATCCTTCCGGTACACCACTGAACTGTTGGGGATAATTTCTATTGAGAAAAATGACTTTCCAATCGGCAGTGAAACTATTGTCTGTAATCTGATGAGTTGGGAAGAAAGCACCCTGGAAACTAGGGCTTGCCCAGTTACCCGCAAGATGCACATTGGTTTCTTTGCCAAGGGGCATAAAGTAAATGCCTTGGCTACCGCGCAGGCTAAAGGTGATAGAGAACTTATATTCCTTACCGGCAGATATAGCTTCCAGTTTCAAGGGAGAACTCACTCCGCTTGCAATCAACTCCGAGTTACCTACACCGGGTGAGAGATTTATCTTCTCTCCGTTCCAGTCAAGTACCAGCAAGTCGCCAAGGTTATGCAGGTCGGAGATACCAAGGGATACTATTGCCTCATTCCATAAGGCAGTATCAACACCATTAAGAATACTGATGTCAGGGCTTTTGAATACCCCGTCCAAGGTGACTTGCGTAGTATAAACCACCACATCATAAATACCACGGGAGCGGGTTTCGGTATTCACTTGGGCATTCATCTGTAACTTCTCAGGCAGAAAATGAGCGAAAGACTTCTCCAGACTCACACTCTCTTGACCATTGGCCAAGCGCACGTTTTGATAATATGGAACCGTGATGAAAGGACCGGAAACAGTTTGCTCCTGTCCCCAGGTTTGGCTTACCTCGTTGATGGCTTCAAACTGCCTGTCGCTACGTTCGCGCATGAGGTCTTGCACCAGCGCAAGCGGAATGAGCAATAACAGAATGATGAAACCGATGACAATAAGTTTGATGGAAGCGGATTCGGACACGAAATTCTGGAAGCGTTCCCAGCCGCTGAGTTCTTGATTAGAATTGGACATGTGTAAAATGGAATTGGTATATTAAGGATACGGATAACAAGCAATTGGACGGCTTATTTCGTGCAGCTTGGTTAACGGTTGTTAAACATAAAAAACTCATTTTATTCCCTTTTTAATCACTGACAAATATCATAACAGCGAGTGAGGTGCATCAAAGAATGTCCTCACGCAAATTCTGAGTTTCGCATTTCCAAATTCATACCCTGATGAAAACCATTATTGCAGCAACGGATTTCTCCCCGGAGTCAAAAAATGCAGCGCGCTATGCAGCTCAATTGGCAATTGCTACTAACTCCAAATTGATCTTGTTACATACAACCCAATTCTCTGTCATCGACAATGCTCTTCTAAACGTGAAGGAAACGATGAACAAGATGACTCAAGAAGGCAATTCGCGCATGAATGAATTGGAGTCGGCACTTAAAGCCAAATTCGAAGGGTTGAAACTGCAGAAATCCGTTCGTGAAGGATTCACTTTGGACGTACTGAAAGAATTGGTGAGCACTAATAAGGTAAGTATGGTAGTTCTAAGTATTCGCAACACAGACAACCTATATGAAGCCATTTTTGGAAGTACGGCTATTACCGTTTCCGGCAGTTTGAAGTGCCCTGTACTTATCATCCCCGAAAAAGCGCGTTTCAGAGAATTGAAAAAGATTGCCTTTGCTTTCGATCAAAAGAACATTCCGACAGGCACAGGACTGCATGTGTTATCTGAGTTAAAGAAGACTTATGATGCAAACATGCGCTATGTAAATGTGTTGAACAGTATCATTCCACAAGAAGACGACAGCTCGCTAAAGCCTGTCTATAGAATATTAAACGACAATGAACCACGCACTCAATTCTTGATGCAAGGCACACGTTCCGTCCCAGAGATTTTGACGGAGTACGTGCGCAACCACAAACCAAATATGCTGGTGATGGTTTCAAGAAAGCGCTCCTTGTTTTGGAAAATATTCGGAACAAGAAACACTAAGCAAATTGCATTCAATACCACCGTTCCACTTTTGGTATTATCGGAAACGGGTAACAATTAGTTTGACATGACTATAAAGATATACGCTAATAAAACCATCAAAGAAATTCAAACTGAATTCTCTTCTGTATTTCCTTATTTGAAATTAGAATTCTTCTCAAAACCGCACACAACGGGGAAAGGAACAAAGAAGGAATACATGAAAAGCAGTGCGCTTTCATTACGAGAGGTGAGCAAAAAGGAAACCATCGGGTCGTTGAGTTTTGATGACACAACAATTGTAAGTGACCTTGAAAGAAACTTCAGAGAAGGCTTTGGTTTGAATGTCCAAGTGTTCCGCAAGTCAGGAAGTCTTTGGCTTGAAACAACGGCAACGGATACATGGACACTCGGCTATCAAAACAGCCAAGGCCAAGAATTGGACAAGGCCAACCTTTCCAACGACCAAGAGGAAAACGATTATCACGAGCAGTTATAGAGTAATTGTGCTATGACGGGTACAACGCAAAAAGTTATACTAAAGTGCTATCACTGCGGTGATGTTTGTGTTGATGTTTCTATAAGAAAACAAGAGAAGATATTCTGTTGCGATGGTTGTAAAACGGTACATGAACTGCTATCGGAAAACAATCTATGCACCTACTACGAACTGGAGAACAATCCTGGTATTGCTGTAAAAGCCAAGCCCTTCAAAAACAAGTTTGCTTATTTAGATGATGCGCAAGTGGTGACACAACTTCTTTCATTCACCGATGGCAAAACCTCGCATGTGACTTTCAGCTTGCCGCAAATCCATTGTGCATCGTGTGTGTGGCTGTTGGAACATCTCTACAAACTCAACAGTGGCATCTCGTGTAGCCGTGTTGATTTTGTGCAGAAACAAATCACCATTCATTTTGACAAAGCACAAACCAATCTGCGCAAAGTGGTAGAGACGCTCGCGATGGTGGGCTATGAACCCGTTCTTCATCTCAACGATATTAGCGGCAAGCAAATAAAAACGGTTGATAGAACACGAGTATATAAACTCACCGTTGCAGGATTCTGTTTTGCCAATATCATGATGCTTAGCTTTCCTGAGTACTTCGGTTTAGGCTCTGCATCAGATGCGTCTATGCAGCGGATGTTCAGTTATCTCTGCCTTTCCTTGTCTTTGCCGGCTTTGCTTTATAGTGCTTCTGAATTCTTTGTTTCATCATGGAAAAGTCTTCGTGCAAAGTTTCTAAACATTGATGCACCCATTGCATTGGCCATCACAGTCACTTTCGGAAGAAGTCTTTACGAGATTATCTCAGGCACAGGTGCAGGCTATCTCGACTCCATGACGGGCATCATTTTCTTCATGCTTGTTGGAAGATATTTCCAAGACAAAACACATTCGACAATTTCATTTGATAGAGATTACAAAAGCTTCTTCCCTATTTCGGTTGCCGTAAAAAAGGGTAGTGAAGAAGAAATTATTTCCATCTCTGCGTTGAAAACAGGTGACAGAGTTGTAGTGCGCAGCGGTGAAATCATTCCTGCCGATGCTGTGCTTTTGAAAGGAGATGCTGCTATTGATTACAGTTTTGTAAACGGTGAATCACAAGCTGTGCCTGTGCTTAAAGGTGAAATGATTTATGCTGGCGGAAAGCAAACTGCTGGAACCATCTTGGTCGAAACAAAGAAACCTGTTGCTCAAAGCTATCTCACGCATCTTTGGAATAAAGATATTTTTCAAGAAGAAAAAAATGAGCAAGAGTCATTCATTCATAAAGTATCCAAGTATTTCACGTATGTGCTTTTCACCATTGCGGCAATTAGTTTTATTTATTGGCTGCCAGTCAGTTCTTATAAAGCATTGGACGCGCTAACAGCAATTCTTATAGTTGCTTGTCCTTGCGCATTGTTGCTTTCTGCCACTTATACCAACGGCAATGCGTTGCGTTTGTTGGCGCGCAATCATTTCTTTATGAAGAATGCAGGTGCGATGGAAACCCTAGCCAACGCCAATCATATTGTATTTGATAAGACAGGAACCATTACTCGCAGTCGGTTAAAAGAGGTTGTGTTCAATGGAATTTTAGATATTGATGAAGAAGAAATGATAGCTTCTGTTACAGCACAAAGCAGCCATCCATTGAGTAGAAGCATTGCACAGCACTTGCATCGTTCAAAGCAAGTGAAGATTACTTCATACAAAGAAGAATCGGGAAAAGGAATTGTTGCAAAAACAGAAAACGATGTTGTAATAAAAATTGGCTCGCGTCAATTTGTTGAAGGCACGATGCAAAATGGAAATAACGCTTCTTCGGTGTGGGTTTCCATCAATGGCGAAACGAAAGGTTTCTTCTCCTTCAAAACAGAATATCGGGAAAATCTTGAAAGCATCTTGGATGACTTGAAAGCATCGGGGAAAAAGCTTTCGCTTATCTCGGGTGACAATGAAAGCGAAGCGGAAATCATGCGTGAGAAATTTGGCAAGGAAGCCGTCCTTCTCTTCAATCAATCACCCGAAGAAAAACTACAGTACATCGCATCCTTACAAGAAAAAGGAAACAATGTTGTAATGGTTGGTGATGGTCTAAACGATGCGGGCGCACTGCGTCAAAGCAATACAGGAATTGCTGTTAGCGATGAAGCCAACAACTTCTCTCCTTCGTGTGATGCCGTTTTGAAAGCTGAGAATTTTTCTCTTCTACCCAACTTTATCAAGTTTTCTAAAGACTCTAAAAACATCATTGTTGGCAGTTTCATTTTATCCATTTTCTACAACATAGTAGGACTCTGGTTTGCAACCCGTGCTGAATTGCAACCTGTGATAGCTGCCATTTTGATGCCCGCAAGTTCCATCAGCATTATTCTGTTCACGACACTTGCAACATCCTTCATGGCGAAGAAACGCGGCATGAGATAAACTTTGTATTTGTTACAAAATGGTGTTTGATAAGTGAACAGTTGCAGAATAAATTCGCCAAATGCATTCGTCCATAACTGAGAACAACAGCATGGAGGGTAGGTTTGAAACTATCTTCAATCACGTCAATGAGGGAATCTTGATTGCCAATTCCAACGGTGAAATTGTTGTGGTCAATCCTAAGTTAGAAACGCTTTTTGGTTATGAAGGGAAAGAGTTGCAAGGAAAAAAAGTAGAGGAACTTATTCCGCACCGTTTTCAAGAAAGACATGTGGGTCATCGTGAGAAATACACAGAGGCTCCAGTAAAACGATTGATGGGCAAGAACCTCACGCTTTTTGCATCGCGCAAAGACGGTTCTGAATTTCCTGTCGAAATCAGCTTGAGTTATTACAATGCAACGGATGGCGTCTATGTCATTGCATTTATTATCGATATCACAGAGCGCTTTGAACAACAGGAAAAGATTAAGAAAATCAATCTTGAACTTACACAGCTCAATGAAACGCTTGAGCGAAAAGTGCATGAGCGAACGCTTGTTTTAAAAGAAGCTTTAAACTCGCTGGAACAATCGCGTAATGATCTTTCACAAGCTTTAGATAAAGAAAAGGAGTTGAACGAAATGAAATCACGTTTCATATCAATGGCATCGCATGAGTTCAGAACTCCTTTAAGTTCTATACTGTCTTCTGTTTCATTGATAGGTAAATATGAAAAGGAAGAGGATCAAGAAAAGCGTGAGAAGCATGTAAACAGAATTAAAAAAGCAGTACATAATCTCACCGAAATCCTCAACGATTTTCTATCCATCGGAAAGTTGGAAGAAGGGCTTGTGCGCGCGAATTTTTGCGAACATAACATTTGCGAAAGCTTGAATGATATCATCTCAGAGATGCAAGCCATTACAAGGACTGGACAAAAGATTCATCACACACACACTGGTAATTGCACGTTCAATCTGGATCCTCAAATGTTTAGAAATGTGATGATTAATCTGACAGCAAATGCTATCAAATTTTCACCTGAAGAAAGCATCATAGCTGTATTGACATCCATTGATGAAAAAGGACTGAATATCTCCGTAAGCGACCAAGGAATAGGTATTTCAGAAGAGGACCAAAAGCATTTATTCGAACGTTTTTTCAGGGGAAAAAATGTCACCAACATCGAGGGAACAGGACTTGGATTGAACATCGTTACTAAGTATCTTGAATTGATGGAAGGCATCATTGATTGTAAAAGCGAATTAGACAAAGGCACTACATTTTCCATCTTTATTCCAGCACATTCAAACATTGAACATCCATAATAATTTGCGATTGATATGAAAAAAATATTGCTCATAGAAGACAATCAAGATGTTAGAGAAAACACGGCCGAAATATTGGAATTGGCAGGCTATAAAGTTTTCACTGCTGAAAACGGAAAGGTGGGCGTAACAGCTGCACAAACGAATAAACCCGATTTGATTATTTGCGATATAATGATGCCTGTTTTGGATGGTTATGGCGTATTGCATTTGCTTGGAAAAAACCAAGAAACCGCCTCTATACCATTCATCTTCCTTACCGCTAAAGCGGAACGCAGTGACTTGCGCAAGGGAATGGAAATGGGCGCGGATGACTACATCACCAAACCGTTTGATGATATTGAATTACTCAATGCTGTTGAGAGCAGATTGAAAAAAGCGGAAGCATTGCGTTCGGATGTTTCTCCTACTCAAGATGGTGTTAACTCCCTGTTGCGCTCAGCAAAAAACATGGAAAGTTTAAAAGAACTTTCTGCCAAACAACAAAACAAATTTTTCCGAAAAAAAGAAGTTCTTTTTACCGAAGGTGATACTGCACATTCGCTCTATCTGCTGAATAAAGGAAAAGTAAAGATTTATAAAAGTCATGAAATAGGTAAAGATTTTATTACGCGATTGCTTCAACCAGGAGATTTCTTTGGTTATCTTCCATTGCTTGAAAATACTGATCACACCTCATCGGCAGAAGCTCTCGAAGACAGCGAAATCACCATTTTTCCGAAAGAAGATTTTTATACATTGCTAGAACAATCGCCTGCGGTAATGCAGCAATTCATAAAGCTATTGAGTGGCAGTCTTGCAGAAGAACAAGAAGAGCTTTT
>Ga0209572_1002118_pt1 | contig 10064 bp, 11 predicted proteins | sample EBPBio232012_DNA_FD_185867 | JGI IMG/M metagenome (GOLD analysis project Ga0209572, IMG submission 185867) | Wastewater treatment Type I Accumulibacter community from EBPR Bioreactor in Madison, WI, USA - Reactor 1_1/23/2012_ DNA (SPAdes)... | ecosystem: Engineered > Bioreactor > EBPR >...
GGAGAAACTTATGCTCGTGTCGTAAAAGAAAAAGGCCTTAAGCACATTGCCGCCATTGAATCGGATGGTGGTGGTTTCACTCCTCAGGGTTTTAATACCGACATGACCGATGAACAATATGAAAAAGTCAAATCATGGCTGCCGCTGATGGAACCTTATAACCTTACGCGCATTCGTAGAGGTGGAAGTGGTGTGGATATTTCTCCGCTTAAAAATGGCACCACAGGTTTGTTTGGTTTAATGGTGGACGGCAATCGCTATTTCGATTTTCATCATTCTAATAATGACATCTTTGAAAACGTCAATAAACGTGAGCTGGACTTAGGAGCCGCTGCTATGTCAACGCTCGTTTATTTGATTGATCAAAAGGGCTTGGAATAGATTGGATATTTACCCCTGCGGACCAAACCATTTCACGCCACTCTTCCAAAGCATAGAGATGCCCATATATATCATCAATAGTGCGAAGATGAATTTCACTTTATAGTCAGGAAGTTTTAGCGCGTACTTTGAACCAAAGAAGCTGCCAATCACAAAGCCTGCAGCTATGATAAGTGCATAGTTGAAGTTGACATTCCCCGCTTTGTAATAATTCATCACACCGAGAATTCCCACCGGCATCACCAGCACTGCAAGCGTTACGCCTTGTGCCTGCAATTGATTAAGACTTAAAAAATAGATAAGAGCCGGCACGATAACTACGCCACCACCAATACCTACAAATCCACTGAGCACTCCGGCCATCAAGCCCACTAAAACGAGGACGATTAACTGCGATGTAGAAAGATCCATTTTCATCTGTTTATATCGCCACGAAAGTATAGGACTTGTCTCATAGGCCGTTCTTGGAATATGCAATTGCCTTTATTTCAGTGCAATTCATTTCATTTTTGGAATGGAAAAATCTGATAGCAATTCTGCTACTTTTGGACGCAAATTCAAAACAAGAAATACAATGACTTTTCCTGCAGATTTGAAGTACTCCAAAGATCATGAGTGGGTACGTGTAGAAGGCGATATCGCAACGATTGGAATTACTGAGTTCGCTCAAAGCGAATTGGGTGACATCGTTTTTGTTGAAATAGAATCACAAGGACAAACGCTTGCTGAGCATGCCATCTTCGGAACAGTAGAAGCGGTAAAAACCGTAAGCGATTTGTTTATGCCTGTAGCAGGTGAAGTAGTAGAAGTGAATGCAGAGCTTGCCAACGACCCTGCCGCTGTCAACAACGACCCTTATGGAAAAGGCTGGATGGTAAAAGTGAAAATGGCTGCCGGTGCAGACCTTAGCGCTTTGATGGATGCCGCTGCTTACGAAGCATCTCTATAAAAGAATATTCTCCCGATTGAATAAGAAGTTTATTTCAATAGCCGCCTCCATTGTGTGGGCGGCTATTGTTTTTTATCTCCATGCTGTTCGGGTAAGTCTGCCTAAAGACAATTCACTGATTCAAATACCGCATTTAGATAAGGTAGCACATTGCTTGATGTTCGCGGTGTTTGCATTCATCCTTGTGAGAATGCTGCAAGCACAAACAGGCAAAAGAGTAACCACTGCACAATGGCTCATCGTGCTTTTGTTCTGTTCTTTCTACGGTGCTTTTATGGAATACTTGCAAGCGATACTTCCATCGCAGCGTGATAGTGATGTGCTGGATTGGGTTGCTGATTTGATAGGAAGTTGTTTAGGAATCTTCCTTGCCTTGCGAAATGTGCTGCCTTCAGTCTTTGAGGCGCAGGGTTGGAAATAGTTGGAGCAATTCGGCCAAAGCACTTTCATAACGCGCTTCATCATTTCCTTTTACTATAAAATAATTCGCGTTGTCCTTCTTCAACGCTTCTTCATACATCACAAACAATCCATCACGGTTGTATTCATCTACGCGCAGTGGGTCGTAACTCCAAGGTATATCAGGTGCGCAGAGCAGATAAACATCAAATGGATGTTGCTTCTTAAGTTCATTGATGCGTTCATTTTTTTGATCAAACACCACTTGATTCCAAATGTCCAACACATAAAAATCCGTGTCGCATATCAGAACTTCTGTTGAGGTATTCAATGCTTTTTCTATTTGTTCATGCGTTTGTTCCGCGCATAAAACAATTTCATTGCTCGTGTATTTATAATCTATCGGCTTTGCCTCAAGGTACTCACGCGCATATTCAGGTATAAGAAAAGCACCTTGCAATTTGGATGCAAGCCACACGGAAAGCTCTGTCTTGCCGCTGCTTTCAGGACCGGTGATAGCAATTTTTATCATCAGGAAAAAATACCGAGCACAAAGTAACCATCACATGCCATGATGAAGTACAGAACAAACATCAAAGTACCTAAGAACATTTTTCTTCTATAATAAATGAAGATAGACAACGCGTTGATGAGAATAAAGTACAGCCAATTCTCATGCACATAGTTCACCATAATCCATGTGCCTACGATACCGAACACGGTAACAAAACTATCGAGGTAAGGGAACTTTGCATCAGTTTTATTGCGCAGGTAATAGCCCGCAATGGCTGTAATGCCTAAGCCACCAATGATGTATGGAAGATGCTTTGCCAAAGACCAATGTTCTGTGCGCCACTCGCCACCCCAGTTGAGCCAGCCATAAATAGCAAAGCCTACATAGAACAATTGCAACACAGGTTCTGCATAGAGTTTCTTTCTATAACACAGCACCACAAACAACAACGGCCCTATGATGCCAAACAAATAGCACCACACATTGCTGTTGAGGTATAGAAACGTATAAAGCAGATTGAACACCACAGCGAATACTTCAAGAAAAATGTTGATTGAAGGCCTAGATACTTTCATGGTTACAAACGAAATAGGTTATATAATGACCCCTTCATTATTATAGATGAACACTATAAAAGCAACCATACTATTTCGTAATATCAAGCATCTCATTTTGCTTATATAGGTTCGGAAGATGTTGAGATTTAATTCTAAACTGGCTACGCTTCTTAATTTTTGGCTTTGTAGAAACGTTTTCCATTTTAATTCCTGGGTCGTAATAAATGTTCCCGCTTGCCATTTGTCCGAGGAATAATTGAAAGTCTGTCCCTGAACCAAGAATGATTTTGTTGCCGTATTTATACTGTCTTGCGTTCTCTGTTTCAGAGAGTGAAGGAACGTAACACGCTTGATTGTGCTTTCTATTCCAATGCAAAAGCATTGAAGAAAAACTCCAAGATGCTGTTTCATTTCCTTTGATGTCCACCAACGAAATGCGTCCGTTACTGTTTCGGATTTTTCCGCTTTCGGCATCAAATCCGATTAGTTGCATTTCCAAATTTGTCAAGGAATGTCGAACACCCGTTTTATGAACACCTCCAAAATTTATGCGGTCTTCTCTTCCTGTTTTGTCTGCGTAGCCATACGTTTTCAAAAATTCTTCTGCACCTTTTGTTTTGTATATGCCGTCTGTTGGCTCGGGTGTCATTAGTGTAATAACAGCAGAGTTTATTCTTTCAAAATTTGTAACACCAAATTGTTTGACTTCCCAACCTAAAAAGTCCGGCTCTGAATATCCGTTAGGAGTTATTCCTAATTCGGCTTCAAGTGTGTAACCTCCACAGTTAGGAGCTTCACACGGTAAAAGATTTCCGTGTCCGTCAAGTCGTTTAGATTTTATCCAGCCTAATTCGTGAATGCGAAGCAACTCACCAATGAGTTTTGCTCTGTTGTTTGCCACTGGTGGCAATTCAATAACTTTAAAAACGCCATGTTCTGAAACTGATTTTGTTTTTGCAAACTCGTTTGCAATTTCAGAAGTCGGTGAAGCAACATAACCTAAAACAGTTCCATTTTTTGCAACTGCAAAAAATAAAAGTCTGTCAGCAAGTCGCTGTGTCATCAACTCTGAAGGTGGGTTTTCACACTTGGCTAAGAAACCTGAAAAGCGAACTTCAGGATACTTTGGATATAAAATGAGTTGTGAATTTGGTGCTGGATACGAATTTCCGTCATCACTAATCCAACTAAAACTTATTGTCGCCTTAAATCTTTCTTTGTTCCAATCACCTGCTTCTTCGGTCTTGATTTCCGAAATTGGTAGGATGTTTAAAATCTCAAAACTGCCTCCGAAATAAACTTGATTTTTCGAGTTGTCGTTGGGCGAAAGTTTCTTTATATAGATTTTTTGACAACCGTTATCAGTAAACAGCGACTTGAGATTTTTTAGGTTCATTGAGTTTTACTAATTCTTTTACAATGTTTTTCCCAACCGCTTGTATTAATGGGGTTACAACTGAATTTCCAAATTGTTTGTATGCTTGATTGTCAGAAACTGGAATTAAAAAGGTATCTGGAAAACCTTGAAGTCTTGCACACTCTCGTGGTGTTAATCTTCTTGGGTTTTTCCCGTTTTGAGGGATTAAAATTTCGGCTCCGTCCTTGTAATATCTTGCGCTCATTGTTCTTGAAATGCCGTTCAAGTCCGTCAAACCGAAGCCAAAGCCATTTCCTTTCGCTTTGTGCTTTGCGGCATACTCTTGCAAATAATTCCAAAGATGATTTGACAAAGTGTATTTTGAATCAACTTCTTTTTCTAATATGTCTTTGATTGCAAATTTTACATCGTTCATTTTTGGAAACTGAAAAGTTTCTTTTTTGTTGAAGATCGAATTTCTGAAACCGACTATAATAATTCTCTCACGGTGTTGTGGCACAAAGTGTTTTCCGTCTAAAACTTTGAAATGAATATTGTAGTCCAACTCACGAAGAGTTTCGGTAATGACTCTGAAAGTGTTCCCTTTGTCGTGACTGACAAGGTTTTTGACGTTCTCTAACATAAAAGCCGAAGGCTTTTTATGTTTAATAATTCTTGCAATATCAAAAAATAATGTTCCTTGTGTTTCATCTAAAAAGCCGTGTGCTCTACCTAATGCATTCTTTTTTGAAACTCCTGCAATTGAAAATGGTTGACAAGGAAAACCGCCCAATAAAATGTCGTGGTCTGGTATTTCCTTTTCCGAAATTTTTGTGATGTCGCCAAAAGGAACTTCTCCAAAGTTGGCTTCATAAGTTTTTTTTGAGTAGGTGTCCCATTCGGAAGTAAAAACACATTTACCGCCTAAATTTTGGAATGCAAGTCTAATACCGCCAATTCCCGCAAACAGGTCAATGAATTTGAACTTAGGATTGGTCGGTGGTGGAAATGGGATGTCCCATTTTATTGGTAAATAATACTGAAAGTCTGGTTCTTGAACGATGTTTAATTCTTCGTGTAACTCTGTCAAATAAGCCTTGGCTGTCGGCTGGAAGTATTGCGAAACGCCATTTTTATGGTTCTGAAAATAATGTGTCAAGTGAGCCAAGTCGTTGTCAGTCGTCTTGGTTACTTCAATTTTCAGCTTGGTTTTTATCTCAGAATACTTTTTGTTCATTCGGTCTGCAATTTCATTAAAAGGAATGCAAAATCATTCATTCGTTTTGATTGCAGTTTTCAACAGTATCATTTGTTAGTTTTTCATTCTACCTCTTATTACGCCTTATATACTCACCTGATACTGCAAGATGAACGAGTTCAAGCGAGTAGTCTGTTCATTGGTGACTATATCAAACACCGGTCGGTTTTGCACACCCAGCGTCAGCTTCGATTTGGAGCCATCCAAATACCACGAGCAGCCGCCATCTATAAAGAGCATGTCATCGCGCAATCTTTCATACATGCTGTATTGTGCGGAGATGTAGGGCATCAATCTGCCTAATGATTTTGTATCAGAAAGTTTACCCGTGAGATAACCCACTTGTGCATACACGCTGCTGCCGGTGCCAACCATGGGGAATGCCACGCCCGTTCCGTTGAAGGTGGCTTCACTTGGCTTTACACCATCGGTGGTATTCATAGGGCCCATGTTGCGCGCATAGTTTTTACCAAAATCAAAATAGGTAGCCACGGCATAGATGGACAGCGCATTGCCCTTTTCCTTATTGATGGGCGCATCGTAAAACACATCCACGGCAGCCAGCATCATATCATGCTGGATGGTATCGATGCCTTGCTGATACCACATGGCATCTTGCTGGTATTGAAATCCTGCACCGACATTGAGCACCGATTTTTTACCCAAGTAAGTACCCAACATGTAAGGCGTGTCGTTGCTCTCCTGGTCTTTGAATTGGTAATTGAGATAACCACTTGTTTGAATGTTAGGCGGCAACGGACTTAGTTGCGCATTGCTGCTGATGGCTGTTGGCGCATTGTAAGCCGAAGAGGTAGTGAACATAAACGGCTTGGATACAATCAAACGATAATCGAGCTTGCCCAATTTTCCTTTTGCATAAACGCTCAACTTGCGCAGGAACTGGTCGTTGGCATCGTTGGTCGCTTGCAGAAAAAGTGGAGCATCCAATCCCATAATACCCGCCACGGAAGGCGAAGAGAACCTTGAAAAGCCCGTCCATGCAGTTAATCCTGCACCAAGCGAAAGGTGTTTGTCCACTGCTATTTCACCCAAAGCATCGTGGATGAAGAAGCCCGTCTTGCGTGCGCTCAAGTAGTTGAAGTTGTTCATCCCCATTTGGAGGTAGAAGAAAGTGCGGTCGGATATTTTCCCAAACAATTGCATGCGCGTTCTTCTAAGACCGATGTCAAAAGTCTCGCTTTCATCGGTGCCATTCACGGTGCTGCCCGGGTTGTTCTCGGCATACCGCACCCATGCCTGATTGGCAAAAGTGAATTTCACATACTGCGTACTATCCTTATTGAGAAAAAAGCGCAGGTCTTTGACGGGCGATTGCGCCAGTGAAATATTTACCAAAAAGAAAAACAGCAACAGGGTGCCGATTTTTTTGGCTATGGTCAAATGAAAAAAAGTGTTCGCAGATGAAAAATTCATGGGCAAGCAAAATACAGATTGCGGGATAAAGCTATCCATCAGATGCCGTTTGCAAGTGCTAGAATGGGGTAGAAATTGGCCATTTCCTGCTATTTTTTATTAAAATGAGCTGTTTTGGAAGAAAAAACGGTCCTTTTTCTTCCAAAAGGGCACTTCAAAAAACCGAGTGACCTACAAAACCCTTATGGCTGTAGGCGCCCAAAATCGGGCGGCCTACAAAAGGTTTCGGGGATGGCACCTGTACTTTCGGGCTACCCCCAACTGATTCCGGTTGGAGGCTCGGTAATTTCGGGCTACCCCCAACCGAAGTCTTTAGCCACCCGCCCAGTTTCGGGCTATGGCCAAAAGGTTTCTGGAGGAGGCCGCCCGATTTCGGGCTACCTCCACCCGATGTCTGAAGTGGCATGCCCAAAAGTGGGCGCACCCAAAAAGGAATCTTTTGGGCATAGCCCGAAACTATCGATACGCCAAAAGGTTTCTGGAATACCCCGCCCGTTTTTGGGCGGCCTATTCCTGCTGCAAAAAATGGCAGTTGGAAAATAGATGTCTGAAAAATGGAAGGGATTAGCCCTTGAGGCTATCGCGAATCTCCTTCATGAACTCCGATGGGAAAACGAAGTCGTTTATTTCCTGGTTGGTGGTGTGCAAAATCTCGCGTTTGTTGCCGCTCCACCACATCTCGCCTTTGTAGATAAAGTTGATGTGGTCGCCAATCTCAATCACCGAGTTCATATCGTGGCTTACCACCACGGTGGTCACGTTGTATTCGTAGGTAATCTCTCGGATGAGGTTGTCAATCACAATGGCCGTTTGCGGGTCGAGACCGGAGTTGGGCTCATCGCAAAAAAGATACTTTGGGTTCATGGCAATGGCGCGGGCAATGCCTGTGCGCTTTTGCATTCCACCCGATATTTCACTGGGGTAAAGGTGATTTTTACCCTCCAGATTGACACGCTTAAGGCAGAAATCCACGCGGTCTTTCATCTCCGACTTGCTCATGTTGCTGAACATGCGCAGCGGAAACTTCACATTCTCTTCCACCGTCATGGAGTCGAACAGCGCAGAGCCTTGGAAGAGCATGCCCATCTCTTGGCGTATCTCTTTGCGCTGCCATTTATCAAGGCCTGTAAAATTCCTTCCGTCAAAAACAATTTCGCCCTTGTCCACTTCTATCAAGCCCACGATACACTTGGTCAATACAGATTTACCTGAACCGCTTTGGCCTATGATAAAGTTGACTTTACCTGGATGAAAATTGACGCTCACATTTTTCAAAACGTGGTTGCTGCCGAAAGTCTTGGATATGTTTTTTACCTCTATCACAGCAGCAACAATTGAGTGAGCATGTAGTTCGTAATCATCACCAGCACGATGCTGTAGACCACCGCACGCGTGCTGCTTTGGCCCACTTCCAGCGCACCGCCACGGGTGTAATAGCCGTGGTAAGAGCTTACGCTGGTTATCACAAACGCAAACACTACGGTCTTTATCAACGAGTAGGAAACTTGCCATAGCTCGAAGTAATACTGCAGGCCGTATTCAAAATCCGTAAGCGAGATAACACCCGAAGCCGTTCCCGCTACTGCTCCTGCGGCAATGCCTATAAACATCGACAGTATTACCAAGAAAGGGAAGATGAAAACAGCGGCTATAATTTTTGGAAGAATGAGATAACTCGCAGAGTTGACACCCATAATGTCCATCGCATCTATCTGCTCGCTGATACGCATAGTGCCTATCTCAGAAGCCACATTACTACCCACTTTTCCGGAAAGGATAAGGCAAACTATGGTGGAAGAGAATTCCAAAATCATTGTTTGGCGAGTAGTAAAACCAATGGTCCACTTTGGTATCCAACCACTATCAATGTTAGCAGCCGTTTGCAAAGTCACAACCGCACCCATAAACAACGACAGCAACGCAACGATACCGATGGACTGAATCCCGATTTTATCAATCTCCTGAACAATCAGCCTGCGGTAGAGCTTCAGTTTCTCTGGTCGGCTAAATACCTGACCCAGTAACAGGAAGTACCGCCCTATATGTGTGTAGACTTTTACCACGAGGCGCAAACTTAACGTGCAATGCGCTTCTTAGATTTTATACCATTCGGGAAAAAGATGACAACCGCGCGTTGAAAGCTTTTTATCGCTTGCGAAATGCGCCTTTGAGAATTTCCCAAATAAATGGAACGGTGTAAGAAAGGAGCAGCACAAAACCGAAGAACAGCCTGCTGGCCCAGGTGCCTGGGTGCGGCCAACCGCAAAGGCTGTAGAGGGCAAACTTCATCACAAAGATGCTGGTCACCATCAGCGCCAGCCACATCACCAGCTGCCACCGAAAACGGCCTTCGGTCAAATCAATCATATAGCGCAGCATAGGAATGGAGCACAATGCCCAACCCGCGATGGCTACCAACAATAAAATGATCTGAACTGCGATATGATCCATGTGTTCCGTTCTTGTGCGGACGAATTTATATTCGCAATTCCAAATCGCAGTGATGAAAATCTTTCGTGTTGTAATAGCCGTTGTTTTATGTGTTTCCTTCTTGGCCTCTTGCCAATCCAGCAAGAGTGCGCCTTATGGCAAAGGCAGAAAGCAGAAACCGAAGAAGTGCAACACCTGCCCCAAATGGGATGACAACGTAGATTGGGCTAGCTGGGAGACGAAGTAAGTGTATGAGGAATAGCCCCAATTTAGAAGACGCTTTAAAACCCTTTTTGCCCGAAAGTGCCGTGGAACTTGCCTGCGAGAAGTTGCGTGAGTATCCGCATCATCTTATCATCACTCCTCCGCGTTCTACCAAGCTGGGCGATTTCACTGCCGACCCGCGTGGCAAAAGGCATGTGCTTACGGTTAACGGCAACCTCAATCAATATGCTTTTCTGATTACGCTGATGCACGAGCTCGCGCATTTGGTTACCTGGCTGCAGCACAAGGACAAAGTGAAGCCGCACGGTCAAGAGTGGAAGAGTGCATTCAAACAAACACTAGGACCGTTTTTAAGAAGAGATGTTTTCCCTGAAGACATCTCCAAAGCGATTCAAAACTATTTGGCCAATCCATCAGCAGCCACCTGCACCGATATGCACTTGTCCAAAACCCTAGCGCGTTACGACAAGAACAGCAATCCTGATGTAAAACTCCTAGATGAAGTTCCACTGCACGGCAAGTTTGTTTATGGTCGTGAGAAGAAGGTTTTCATCAAAGGC
>Ga0209572_1002120_pt1 | contig 10055 bp, 9 predicted proteins | sample EBPBio232012_DNA_FD_185867 | JGI IMG/M metagenome (GOLD analysis project Ga0209572, IMG submission 185867) | Wastewater treatment Type I Accumulibacter community from EBPR Bioreactor in Madison, WI, USA - Reactor 1_1/23/2012_ DNA (SPAdes)... | ecosystem: Engineered > Bioreactor > EBPR >...
GTGGCGCTGAAGAATCTTTCATTCACAGTTAAACAAGGACAAACGCTTGGCATCATAGGTAGGACAGGCAGTGGAAAAACCACCATTGTAAACCTTCTTTTACGCATGATGGATGCAGAAGGTGGAAAGATTTTGATTGATGGGAAGCCTATTCAACAGCATAATCTCTATCACTTGCGAAAAAGCATAGGTAATGTTCCGCAAGATGTTTTTCTGTTTTCAGACTCGGTTAGAAACAACATCGTCTTTGGTTTGGACACAACAGATGCGCAAGCCATTGTGCAAGCTGCTAAGGATGCAGATATTCATGAGAATATAGAACGCTTTGAGAAGAAGTATGAGACCCAATTGGGTGAGCGCGGCATCAATTTAAGTGGTGGACAAAAGCAACGTGTTTCCATAGCAAGAGCCATCGTGAAGAATCCGCAGATGCTCATTTTTGATGATTGCCTGAGTGCAGTGGATACTGAAACGGAAGAGCACATTCTTCAGTCGCTAGAACGCGTTATGAAAGGCAAGACGAGTATTATTATCTCCCACCGTATTTCCAGTATCCGCAATGCAGATAAAATAATGGTGTTGGACAATGGTAGTCTAGCTGAAGAAGGCTCACATGAAGAATTGGTTTCTAACAATGGCATCTATGCTTCATTGTTTCGCAAGCAACAATTGGAATCGACCAAATAAGAAGAGGTTCAATTAAAGCATCAAAGTAGTTTTGTCTTAGAGTATATAATTAGTAGAATGAGAACAGTAGCACATATTCCGCATCCGCATATTCAGATTTCCATCTTCCAATACAACGATAAATACATTATCGAAATGGAAGCCGCTCAATACCGACAAGCATATAAAATATCGGTGGACAGTGTAAATGGAGTAGAAGGAGTTAAAGCTCTTTGCACACCTGAGCTTATTCAAAATACAATGTCGCGTTTTTCTGCCATGCATCAAGACTTTGCTCAGGCATTTGCATCATTGGCGAAATGAGTTTGTTCCTTTTTCTTAAAAACCTAGGGATTGCTTTTTAGGTCATCACCCTTTAGGGTGAAACATCTGCTTGTTCCGTGTTAAATGTTTGATTGTTACTTCGGTAGTCGAAGTTTCTTAAGGGTGACATTATAGCTTTGAGAAAAATTCAACACACACATTCAATCATTACTATGAGATTTCTTTACAATTATGCTCTTATTCTCTTGAGTGCAATTATTCCTTTTTGTGGCCTTCATGCCCAAACAACCTTGTACACAGAGAACTTTAATGGCGCCAGCCATACTTGGACACTTAATACTACGGATGCATCATCCACTGTAGGTCCTAACATTCCCAATAACATTTTTAATCATTGGGTAGTGAATGACATCTATGCGGGTGGACAAGGCACAGTGGATTGTACGTTCATGGGTTTCCCAATTCCTGGTACTTATACGTTTGCTACAACTCCTAATCAGCCTGCCGGTATAACAGGAGGACCAACAAGTAAGAACCTTCATATTACTGCAACCAATGGTCCAATGAATGCAGGATACCTCGGACCTGATGGGCTTTGCGTAAGTGCAATGAATCATTTTTCCAGGATGACTAATGATGTTAGCACTGTTGGTTATGATGAAGTTGAAGTTAAATTTTGGTGGATTGGCTTAGGTGCGAGCAATTCTTATTTACAGGTTTTTTATAGCACGAATGGTGGAGCAGCATGGACTCAAGTTAATACTACACCAGCTGGCCTTTATACTCAGCAGGTTACTTGGGTAGAACAAACTGTATCACTTCCAGAGTTTGCAAATCAGGCTACGTTGAGAATAGGTTTTCGATTAATGAACGGTGATAACAATACGTTCTTCCCTGGATTGGATGTTGGTTACAGCATTGATGATTTCCGCATCATCGGTGATAACGGTACTGTTATTCCTAATGAAATCGCAACTGGTACAATCAATCCTTTGTCGTATTGTCCGGAGGAAACTGTGAATGTTCCTTACACGGTATTAGGAACCTACACGGCAGGTAACGTTTTCACAGCACAACTTTCCAATGCTTCAGGAAGTTTTGCAAGTTCGGTGAACATTGGAACATTGTCCTCAACTTCTTCGGGTACCATTGTAGGTACAATTCCGGCTGGAACCGCTGTTGGTTCAGGTTACAGAATCCGTGTAGTTAGCTCAACACCTTCCACTACAGGAACCGCCAATGCTTCCAACATTACTGTTTCGGAAACTATCACTTGGTATGCGGATACTGATGGGGATAACCATGGCGATGCTGACAATACCGTGCAAGATTGCACTCAACCGACCGGCTATGTGGATTCCAGCGATGACTGTGATGATAGCGATGCATTAATTTGGTTAGCCAAACCAGCAGAAATTGTATTGAGCCTTTCTCCATCAGAAGCTTGTATTGATGATGCGCCATTCGCATTGGGCACTGCAGAACCTGCAGGCGGTGTTTGGAGTGGAACAGGAGTTACTAATGGTATATTCAATCCTGCAGTTGCCGGAGTTGGCAACCACACATTGTCTTACTCTGTTCAAGGTGATGGCGAATGCGTTTTACCTGCCACATCATCTATTTCCTTCCCTGTTTTAGCACTTGCTGAATGTGGAGTTGGAATAAATGAAGAAGGTAAAACTCAAATTGCGCTCTATCCTACAAGTACCAATGGTATTCTTAATGTTAAAGGTATTGGTTTGACTGATGCTCAAATCATTGACATGAGCGGCAAGCAAATAAGAACTGTTTCTTTATTGAATACGTCCGTTATTGATATATCAGATGTTTCGGCAGGTTTCTATTTTGTAAAAGTTAATAGCTCTAAGGTTTCCAATACGTTTAGGATATCGAAATTGGATTAATTGGAGTCGTAAATGAACTCTTAAAGTGTTCCCTTCTATAGGGAACACTTTTTTTGTGCTTAATTATATAAAATCAAGGTTGCAGTTTGTTCAAAAGTTCTGCATAGACTGGCTTTGACTTTTTGAATATTTTTGACCTGTGCTTGATTGCCGGATTTCAATAAATCAAAGGGCTTACTTCCAAGTAAAGCCCTTTTGTTTTGTAATACCGACATCATTCGAAACAATTATTAAGAATAAGAATGCTTTCTAAAATTTCTCTTAGTATCAGTGCCATTCTATTGGTGGCAGTTGCGTATTTATTTTTCCGAAAACCGCCACAGACTCCTCTGATTGATTCAGCCACCGGAGCCGAAGTCAAAGTCGCAGAAGCATTTTCAGGTACAGAAGGTCCAAAGCCAGTTGTATTAGCTTATGTAAATGGGGATACGCTCAACGAGAAATACGCATACATTGTTGAGAAGTCTGAACAACTTGAGACTAAAATGAAAGCAGCCGAAGCAAAAGTGCAAAAGGAATATGTTAGTCGTCAATCTGAGCTTGAGCGATTAATGAAATATGCTGAGACTAATCCTAATATGTCAGCGTCTGAGCAAAATGCTATTCGTGGTGATATCGCAAGGATGGAGAATGAAATGGCTCAAATACAAGAGCGCGAAATGGGAGCTTTACAAAAGAAAGAAGCTGAACTCCAAAAGGATTTGCAAAAGCGCGTAAGTGATTACCTCACTGTTTATGCAAAGCAAAAGGGCATTGATTATGTTATCAATCATCAAAGTGCGTTGCAATTGGTATTGTATGGAAGTCCGGCTTATGATATTACTTCTGAAGTATTAGCAGGATTGAATGCGGAATATGCAAAAGAGAAGGAAGCCGGAAAATGAGTTTAGCAGTACAAAAATTACAACAGAACGTAGCGGAATATATACTCTTCTTATGGCAAATGGAGGACCTTGTCCGCGCCATATATTTTGAGAGTGAGGCCTTGGAAGATTTTATACGTTCTTATACCCCTGACGATTCTGCTTTTCAAATTGAAAAGGAATGGTTTGATAAGTTGATACTAACTATGCGTAGAGAGGGTGTTGACCAGCGCGGCCATATTACCGAAGTTCATGAGCTCATGTTTGAGTTGAATTATCTTCATAATACGCTTTTAAATATTATTAAAGAGAAGACTTACGTTGAACTTTATCGCAACGCACTCCCCAATATGGAGGACTATAAAGCGCATGCAGATGGCAAGGCCACCAATGATATAGAAGTTTGTTTCACCGCGTTGTATGGCATGTTGTTGTTACGATTGAAAAAGGAGCCTGTATCAGATGCCACTGCCGAGGCCATGCGAACGTTTAGTGAACTTCTTGGTCGTCTCTCATTTCACTTCAAGGCCATGAAACAAGGTGAAGTCAATTATTCATTGAATTAGTTTTCCTAGAATACAAAAGCCATTTCCAATTGTGGAAATGGCTTTTTCATATTTCTGAAAATCGTTGTTGTAGCTTATGAAAGCAAACGTTGTCTAAGAATGAACTCGAATTGCTGATTTTGTCGCATGAGTTGAGTAATCGTTTTTTCTTTTTCAAGAATCATACGGCATTGTTCCCAAGCCTCGCTAACCATTGTACTGATTTCTTTCATGTTGAATGGTTTGGTAAGTATTCTGAACACTTTCCCCTTGTTGATGGCTTCCATTACAGGTACCAATTCCGTATATCCTGTCAGTAGAATGCGCTGAACGTTGGGATAATCTTGTGAAATACTTTCCAAAAATTCCACTCCACTCATGCTAGGCATATTATGGTCTGTAATGACAATTTCAATGCCTTGATCATTGATCATATTATAGGCCTCCACTGGGTTTGATGATGTAAAAACCTCAAACTGACTGCGAAAATTGGCTCTGAACGTAACCAAATTTGACTCATCGTCATCTAAATAGAGCACTTTCGGCTTTTCTCCCAATTCCATTCTTTTGTTCGAGGGTGGCATTTGCATTGTCATAACTTATTCTATTAACTATTACCACGTTTAACGGTATTAATTCAAGGTGGTTACGTTTTTACATAAAAAAAGTCCGCAAATTTTTTGCGGACTTAAAAAAATTAGGATGATTGCCTTTTTACTTGCCTTCAATTAGCTTGTATAGCTCATCTAGTTTGGGCTGCAGAATAATTTCGATTCTTCTGTTTTTCGCTTTGTCTGTAGAGCTTACAGGAAGGTACTCGCTTCGTCCAGCCGCTGTTAGCATCACAGGATTAATGGTGCTGCTCGTAGTAATGATTTTTACAACTTCTGTAGCGCGCAAAACGCTAAGTTCCCAATTGTCTTTGGGGCTAGTTTTTGAATTGAGTTTATCGGTGTCGGTATGCCCTTCTACGATAATTTCCATGTCTGTTTCGCCTTCAATTGCTTTTGCAAGATCTACCAATGCCTTTTTGCCATTAGGGTCAACTACAGTACTGCCAGATGCGAAAAGTAATTTTGCTTCCATACTTACGTAAACTTTTCCATCCTTCTCCGTTACCGTTAGTCCTTTATCTTTAAATCCGAGAAGTGCATTTTGAACTTTATTTTTAAGCGCTTCGCTTGCGGCTTGCTGATCCGCCAGAAGTTTTTCCATATCGTCCACGCGCTTTTGTTTTTCAGCAAGTTCAGCATTCGCGGCATCAATATCTGCCTGCTTATCATTCAGGTTTTTCTCTAATAGCTTCAGCGCATCTTCTTTTTTCTGAAGTGCTTCCTGTGTGCGACTTAACTCATCAGTAAGTTTACGGTTTTCTCCAGAAGCCTGACCTAAAAGCTCATTGCTCTTTTTGGATAAGATGTCGTTTAACTCATTGATTTTATCATACTGCATTTTAAGTTGGCGGTATTGACTGCCGATTGATGCAGTATCTTTTGATAAATCAGTTACACGCTTGGTAAGCGTTTCTACCGTAGTGTTCAACTCTTTATTTGTCGCTTCGGTCTGTTCTTTGGACTGACGCATAGCCTCATTTTCTTGTTGAACGGCCTCTTTGGTAGAAAGTAAATCTTGGTATTTGCGGTTAGGAACGCAACTTTGTACCAATAGTAGCGCAAAGGCAATCAATCCAAGGGGGATGTTTTTCATAGTCATGTTGTTTTCTATAATAAAATATGCAGGTTCAAAAATGACCTGCATATCCCATTATTTTTTATAGTTTAAAGTAAAACTTTTACACTACTCAACGTTCAGCCAATCCAACCTTGAACATCTTCCAATTGCACCGCAGCAATCTCAAGCTTGTTCTTCTTGCGGTATTGATTCAGGGTTTGATGAATTACGGTTGGTTTTGTCTCTTTCAATTTTTCAATAGAATCATACCCTGCGCGGATAATATGCTCTGCCCAAATCTCTGGAACGCCCAAGGCAATAAAGATTTTTGGATCTGGAGCGGTATCAAATTTCTCCGGGCGCATTTGCGGGAAGAAAAGTACCTCCTGAATGGCTTCGTTATCGGTAAGGAACATAACCAAACGGTCAATACCGATACCCATGCCTGATGTTGGTGGCATTCCATACTCAAGTGAACGCAAGAAATCCTGATCAATAAACATGGCTTCATCATCGCCACGCTCTTGCAGTTTTAATTGTTCTTCAAAACGAGAACGTTGGTCGATTGGGTCGTTCAATTCGCTGTAAGCATTGGCCAGTTCTTTCCCGTTAACCATCAGCTCAAAACGTTCTGTTAACTCTGGATTGTTGCGGTGACGCTTGCAAAGCGGTGACATCTCAACAGGATAATCTGTTATGAATGTCGGCTGAATGAAATTGCCTTCGCATTTAGCTCCGAAAATTTCATCAATCAACTTGCCTTTACCCATGGTGTTGTTCACTTCGATGCCAGTGCTTTTACAGAAAGCTGCAAGTTCTTCTTCGCTTTTTCCCGAAATATCAAAACCTGTGTATTCTTTAATAGCATCTGTCATGGACAACCTGCGGAATGGTTTTCCGAAATCAATGTCTTTACCGGCAAAAGTCACAGTTGTTTTTCCAAGAGCTTTTTCGCACACATAGCGAAGCATTTGCTCTGTGAAATCCATCATCCAATTGTAATCTTTATAAGCTACATAGATTTCCATGATGGTAAACTCAGGATTGTGGGTGCGGTCCATTCCTTCGTTTCGGAAGTTGCGACTGAACTCATATACACCTTCAAAACCGCCTACAATAAGCCTTTTCAAATAAAGTTCGGGGGCGATACGCAAATACATAAGCACATCCAACGCGTTGTGATGCGTTTTAAACGGACGCGCAGTAGCGCCACCTGGAATGGCTTGTAACACTGGTGTATCTACTTCCAAATAGTCATGCTTATTGAAGAAGTCGCGCATAGCGTTGATGATTTTTGTACGCGCAATAAATGTTTCACGTACTTTATCATTCACCACCAAATCCACATACCGCATGCGATAACGCTGTTCAGGGTCTGTAAAAGCATCGTGGATGTTTCCTTCGGCATCTTTCTTCACCACAGGAAGCGGCTTAACAGATTTAGCGAGCAACGTTAACTTTGTTGCACTGATTGAAATTTCACCAAGTTTTGTAGTAAACAAGGTACCAGTTACACCTACAAAATCACCGAAGTGAAGCAAGTGTTTTACTACTTCTTTATAAAAAGATTTGTCTTCGCCAGGGCAAAGCACATCTATGTTGAGGTAAAGTTGAACCTTGCCTGTGGAGTCTTGCAAGTGAGCGAAAATGGACTTGCCCATATCGCGCACATTGAGCAAGCGACCAGCGATAGTCACTTCGCGATTTTCCTCATAGTTTGTGAGGATGTGGTTCGCAGTGGTTGTCACTTTGAACTCTGCGGCAGGAAAAGGATCTATGCCTTTGGCGCGCAGTTTTTGCAATGCTTCCCGTCTTACAATTTCTTCGGGAGAAAGATTCTGAATCATGGCCGCGAATGTAGTTCTGCCAAGTGAAAGATTTTATTGATGTGATGCAGTTTTTGGGATAGGTTTTAAGGTTTAGGAAAAACGGACTGAACTAAACAGATTTTCTCTAAATAATGTATGACAGCCTAAGTCCATCAATGGTTTTGGCTTACACCTCCTCGCTTGATCAACGGCTCCTGACAATTATCATATTACCCCGTGACTGCTGTCACAGAAGTGTCATGGCTTGAAAATGACTTTTGACTCGTGTTAAAAATCCAAAATCAATGAGTGCTTTTTATATCATGATTGGAGCGAGCCTTCCCATTGCTATTGGCTTTTTAATTGCCTTTATTCTATCGGCACGAAAAGGTCAGTTCGATGATGATTATACGCCATCCATCCGCATGCTGACAGACGAAACACCTGTTGATTCCAACGAAGAAAAGGAAACACTTCAATCCAAATAATTACTTTTTATATGAGCGCACAAATAGAACGCTTTGAGTACGACAACAAAATTGTAAAACAATTCGCCTATGCCACGGCCGTTTGGGGCTTGGTCGGTATGACAGCAGGTTTGCTCGCTGCTTTGCAGTTGGTTTGGCCAGCATTGAATTTTGAACTACCGCAAACTTCCTTTGGCAGAGTAAGGCCTATACACACCAACGCTGTGATTTTCGCCTTTGTGGGTAATGGTATTTTCATGGGGGTGTATTACTCGTTGCAACGCTTATGCAAAGCGCGTATGTGGAGCGATATGTTGAGTAAAATTCACTTTTGGGGATGGCAACTGATTATTGTATTTGCCGCATTAACTCTGGCTTGGGGGGCAACTACAGGTAAAGAATACGCTGAGCTTGAATGGCCTATTGATATCATGATTACTCTCATTTGGGTCATTTTCGGTGTCAACATGTTTGGAACCATTATTAAACGCAGAGAGCGTCACTTATATGTGGCCATATGGTTCTATATCGCTACTTGGGTTACGGTAGCAATGCTTCACATTGTGAACAGTTTCGAGTATCCTGTTTCACTTTTCAAAAGTTACTCTTGGTATGCAGGTGTGCAAGATGCTCTTGTGCAATGGTGGTATGGTCACAATGCAGTAGCGTTCTTCCTTACAACTCCTTATCTCGGGTTGATGTATTATTTCTTGCCGAAAGCCGCTAATCGTCCTGTTTATTCATATCGTCTATCTATCATCCACTTCTGGGCTTTGATATTCTTGTATATCTGGGCGGGACCTCACCATTTGTTGTACACTTCGCTGCCAGATTGGGCGCAATCATTGGGTGTGGTATTTTCAGTGATGCTCATCGCGCCATCCTGGGGGGGTATGATTAACGGCTTGCTCACTTTGCGCGGTGCTTGGGATAGAGTGCGTGAAGATGTGGTATTGAAGTTTTTGGTGGTTGCTGTCACCGCTTACGGTATGGCCACTTTTGAAGGACCTATGTTGTCTTTGAAAAACGTGAACGCCATAGGTCACTATACCGATTGGATAGTGGCACACGTTCACGTGGGTGCTTTGGGTTGGAATGGCTTCCTCACATTCGGTGTGCTTTATTGGTTAATACCACGTATGTGGCGCACAGAACTTTATTCTAAAAAGTGGGCCAACTGGCACTTCTGGATTGGCACACTCGGTATTCTTCTCTATGCAATTCCGATGTATTGGGCAGGTTTCCGTCACTATGAGATGATGAGTGAGTTCACGCCTGAAGGTCCACTGCGATATGCATTCGTAGATATGTTGGATGGAATGAAGAACTTCTACTTGCTTCGTTCTATCGGAGGTGCATTGTATTTGGTAGGTGCTGTGCTAATGGTGGTCAACATAGTTAAGACGGTGAAGAAAGGAAGTTTTCTTGCAAACGAACCGGCCGAAGCACCTGCATTGGCGAAAAATGTAGAAGTACATGGCAAAGAACACTGGCACCGTTGGATTGAGAGAAGACCTATTCAATTGTTAGTTCTGTCACTTGTAGCGGTGGCTATCGGTGGAGTTTTGGAAATGGTACCAACCTTCCTGGTGAAAGAAAATATTCCTACTATTCCATCTGTAAAACCATATACATCACTGGAGTTAGAAGGTCGTGATATATATGTGAGAGAAGGATGTTATACCTGTCACTCACAAATGGTTCGTCCGTTCCGTTCTGAGGTTTATCGCTATGGTGAATACTCTAAGGCAGGTGAGTTCATTTATGATCATCCGTTCCAATGGGGTTCAAAACGCACCGGGCCTGACTTGGCGCGCATAGGTGGTAAGTACAATAATAGTTGGCA
>Ga0209572_1002124_pt1 | contig 10037 bp, 10 predicted proteins | sample EBPBio232012_DNA_FD_185867 | JGI IMG/M metagenome (GOLD analysis project Ga0209572, IMG submission 185867) | Wastewater treatment Type I Accumulibacter community from EBPR Bioreactor in Madison, WI, USA - Reactor 1_1/23/2012_ DNA (SPAdes)... | ecosystem: Engineered > Bioreactor > EBPR >...
TGCCGTCGGGTGCGCGCACAAGGGAAGGCGTGATCGGCTGCGTGCCGTTGTCGGTCGCCAAAGCCATGTTGTGGTTGTAGTCGGCAAGCGTCGCGTAGGAGATCAGGCCGCGTTCCTTGCCGATCTTGTCCATGACGCTGTCGCAGGCATCGATGCACAGCGCACACGTGATGCATTCGAGCTGCTGGCCGTCGCGAATGTCGATGCCCATCGGGCAGACCGCAACGCAGGCATTGCAGTCGACACAGTCACCGACCGGCTGGCCGGCGGCAATCGCCTTCTTTGCGTGGCGCGAACGCGGCTCGCCGCGCCAGTCATTATAGGTGACGGTGAGCGAATTCTCGTCCAGCATCGCTGCCTGAATGCGCGGCCACGGGCACATATAGGTGCAGACCTGCTCGCGCATGAGCCCGCCGAACACATAGGTTGTGGCAGTCAGGATCGCGACCGTGATGTAGGCGATGGGTGCGGCGGTGCCGGTGAACAGGTCGACAAGCAGCGTCGGCGCGTCGGCAAAATAGAAGATCCAGGCACCGCCGGTCGCAACTGCAATCAGCAGCCAGATTGCGTGCTTGACGGTGCGTTTCACGACCTTCTGCGCTGTCCAAGGCCCTTGGTCGAGTTTGATGCGTGCATTGCGGTCGCCTTCGACCCAGCCCTCGACAACAAGGAACAGGTCGACCCATACGGTTTGCGGGCAGGTGTAGCCACACCACGCGCGGCCGACGCTGGACGTGACCAGAAACAGGCCAAAACCGGCCATGACAAGCAGACCTGCCACGAAATAGAATTCCTGCGGCCAGATCTCGATGAAGAAGAAATAGAAGCGCCGGTTGGCCATGTCGACCAGCACGGCCTGATCGGGCGCATAGGGCCCGCGATCCCACCTGATCCACGGCGTGAGATAATAGATGCCGAGCGTGATGAACATCACGATCCACTTAAAACGGCGAAAGCGCCCTTCCGCGCGCTTGGGAAAAACCTTCTTGCGCTTGGCGTAAAGCGGCTGGCGGACCCGCGCCGAATTGACGGGGTCCACCTCAAGTCTTTCGACATCGCTCACATCAACCATCAGATCGTCTCCGGCGGGCGCCTCCCCTGCCGCGCTTCAGCGTCTCGATTGCACGCCCTGGCCGGGCGTGCATTGACTTGCATCAAGTCGAGCCTAATCACCACCGCCCAGCGAATAGACGTAGACCGACAGTTCCTTGACCGTGGTTTCGCCAAGTCGCTGCTGCCAGGCGGGCATGACGCCGTGCTGCGGCTGCAGTATCTGGCGCTCCATGTCGGCTTCGGTATGCACATAGAGCGAGATCGCATCAGTCAGATCCGGTGCGCCGAGTTCGCGATTGCCCTTGCCGTTCTCGCCATGGCAGGCCGCGCATTGCACCTCAAAGACGGTCTTGCCCGTGTCGATCAGCGCCGGGTCAAACTTGAAGCCCGACAGCGACGCCGCATAGTTTGCGACCGCCTTGATCTCGGTCGGCTCGATCATGCCGCGGAAAGCAGGCATCTCAGAGATACGCGTGTCGTCGTCGCCAGCAAAGCGGACGCCATGGGCAATCGTCTGCTGGATGTCGGCAATCTTGCCGCCCCACAGCCAGTCGTCATCATTGAGGTTGGGGAACCCCTTCGAGCCTGTTGCGCCCGAACCGTGGCACTGGACGCAATTGACCTTGAATGCCGCAGAACCCGCAGCAGTGGCAAAGGTGCGCAAATTGTCGTCGGCGATGATCTCTTCAACGGACTTGGATGCAACGGCCGCGACATAATCCGACTTCGCAGCCTCTGCGGCGGCGAGTTCGGCCTTGACGTCATTGCGGCTCGACCAGCCAAGCACACCCTGGGTCGCCGACGTGATCAACGGCCACGCCGGATAGGCGATCATATAGGCGACCCCCCATATGATGGTGGCGTAGAAGGTGAGGATCCACCAGCGCGGCATGGGATTGTTCAGTTCTGTGATGCCATCCCACTCATGGCCTGTCGTTTCGACGCCCGACAGTTCGTCAATGTCCTTCTCGCTCATGTCAGTCGTCCTTCAGCGGAATGCTGGCGGCCTCATCGGCCAACTTCTTCGAACCGGGCCTGAATGCAAAAACGACTGCGCCGATGAAGAACAGCGTCATGCCGAGCAGGCCCCAGCTGTCGGCGAAATGGCGCATCGCGGTATAGGTGTCCATCGCCGCCTCCTATCGCGCGTTCTTTGCGTCGTCATAGGTCGAGAAGTCGACCAGCGTGCCGAGCATCTGCAGATAGGCAATCAGCGCGTCCATTTCGGTGAGCGCCTTCGGATTGCCGTCGAAATCGCCGAGCTTGGCCTTCGGATAGCGCTCTTCAAGACCAGACGTGTCTGCATCCGGGTTGGCTTGAGCCGCCATGTCCGCAGCGGCGTTGGCGATCATCTCGTCGGTATAGGGGACATTGACGCGCGCATTGGCGACCAGATGTCCAGCGATGGCGCTCGGGTCGAGCCGGTTGTCCTTGAGAAATCCATAGGGCGGCATCACAGATTCCGGCACGACCGAGCGCGGCTCGATCATGTGCTGGACATGCCATTCGTTCGAATAGCGGTCGCCGACGCGGGCAAGGTCCGGGCCGGTGCGCTTGGAGCCCCACTGGAACGGATGATCATACATCGACTCGGCCGCCAGGCTGTAGTGGCCGTATCGCTCCACCTCGTCACGGAACGGCCGGATCATCTGCGAATGGCATGTGTAGCAGCCCTCGCGGATGTAGACGTCGCGGCCGGCGAGTTCCAGCGGCGAGTATGGCCGCATGCCCTCCACCTTCTCGATCGTGCTTTCGAGATAGAACAGCGGGGCGATCTCCACGATACCACCGACGGTGACCACGGCGAGCGAGGCCACAAGCAGCAATGTCGCATTCTTCTCGAGTGTCTTGTGCTTCGACAGTATTGACATCGTGCGCTCCCTACTCGGCGGCCTGGATAGTGGGTTTGCCCGCCGGCAATTCCGACCCCATGGGCGTTTCCTCGCGCACATGACCGCGGATCGTCTGATAGACGTTCCAGACCATGACCAGGCTTCCGGCGAGGTAGAACAAGCCGCCAGACACGCGCATGACGTAGTAGGGGTGCATGGCAGCCACGGTCTCCACGAAGGAATAGACGAGGAAACCCTGATCGTCGTATTCGCGCCACATCAGGCCCTGCATGATGCCCGACACCCACATCGAGGCGGCGTAGAGCACGATGCCAAGCGTCGCGAGCCAGAAGTGCCAGTTGACCATCCGGATCGAATAGAGGCGTTCACGGTTCCAGAGCTTCGGCACCAGGAAATAGACCGCTGCAAAGGTGATCATGCCGTTCCAGCCCAGCGCGCCAGCGTGGACGTGGGCAATGGTCCAGTCGGTATAGTGGGACAGAGAGTTGACCGCCTTGATCGACAGCATTGGCCCTTCAAACGTCGCCATGCCGTAGAACGCGATCGCCGTCACCATGAGGCGCACGATCGGATCGGTGCGGATCTTGTCCCATGCGCCCGACAGCGTCATCAGGCCGTTGATCATGCCGCCCCATGAGGGCATCCAGAGCATGATCGAAAACACCATGCCGAGCGTCTGCGCCCAGTCGGGCAGCGCGGTGTAGTGCAGATGGTGCGGGCCAGCCCAGATGTAGAGGAAGATGATCGACCAGAAATGGACGATCGACAGGCGATAGGAATAGATCGGCCGGTTCACCTGCTTGGGCAGGAAATAATACATCATGGCCAGGAACGGGATGGTGAGGAAGAACGCCACCGCGTTGTGGCCATACCACCATTGCGTGACGGCATCCTGGACACCGGCGAACGCCGAATAGCTCTTGGAGCCGAAGATCGACACCGGGATCGCCAGATTGTTGATCACATGCAACATGGCGACGGTGATGATGAACGACATGTAGAACCAGTTCGCGACGTAGATATGGGGTTCCTTGCGCTTGAACAGGGTGCCCATGAACACGACGAGATAGGCAACCCAGACAATGGTCAGCCAGATGTCGACATACCATTCGGGTTCCGCATATTCGCGGCTCTGCGAAATACCGAGCAGATAGCCGGTCGCCGCCATGACGATGAAAAGCTGGTAGCCCCAGAACACGAACCAGGCGAGGTTTCCGCCAAACAGCCGTGCCCGGCATGTGCGTTGCACGACATAGAACGAACTGGCGATCAGGATATTGCCGCCAAACGCAAAGATCACGGCCGACGTGTGCAGAGGTCTCACACGGCCGAAATTCAGCCAGGGTTCGAGATTGAAATCGGGAAAGGTGAGCTGCAGGGCGATATAGACGCCAACCAGAAAGCCGACCACGCCCCAGAACACCGTTGCAATGGTTCCGTAGCGGATCGGCCCATCCATATAGGCGCTTTCGTCGACCGGAGCGGCAGGCTCAAAACTCGTCTTTCGCAACAGGACGACGACTGCGACGCCCAGCACGAGGAAGGTGATCAGCATATGCTGACGAAACGGTTCATCGACAGCAAAGCCTGCGCCTAGCAACGCAAGCAATGCCAGAAAACTGACCAGAGCAATCTCGGCGCCGAATCTCATGCAGGCCCCCCGCATTTGGCAAAAATCAAATCGTCCGTAGGCCTGCTCTATGGTGAGGAGGCGGGCGACGCCTTGATCCAGATCAAATGGGTGATCGCTTTGCTGCGCTATATGTCGCAGCCACGGGAGGCCTTGATGACCGACAAGATGCAGAACTGTGAATGCCCGGATCAGCGATGTTCCGGCATCACGACGACGGACCACGCGCGGCGGCTGGCACCCGAGGCTTTGCAGATGCACATGGCGATCGTCTACGCCGAAAAGGCAGAATTGTGCGACCAGCTTGAGCAGATTGCCGACAGCCTGCCCAGACACGTCGACCGCCTGCAATGCCTGCGTGTCGCCGGCCGGTTGCTGCCCCTGCTGCGCCAGGCGCATCGTTTCGAGGAGGATCTGCTGTTTGCCTATTTCCTCGGCGAAACCCCGCATCGCGTGCGCCCTGAAACGACCGAACGGTTGCGGTCGGAACATCTGCACGATGAATATTCAGCCGAGGAAATCACCGAGGAACTGCTGCGACTGGGCCATGGCGGCGCGATCGGCAACGCCGAGGCGCTGGGCTTCATGTTGCGCGCATTCTTCGAGAATGTGCGCCGCCACATGGCATTCGAACTGGAACACCTTGTTGCATTCGTCGGATCGACGGGCTGCAGCGTAGGTTCGGCGTCAGTCGCCCGCGGCGCGTGACAGGCGCGCCAGGTCCGGTATTTCGATGTGGCGGCCCTGAACGCGCACCAGACCTTCGGTCGCAAGTCTGGTCAACTGACGGCTGACGGTCTCGATCGTCATGCCGAGAAAATCGGCAATATCGGCGCGCTGCAGCGGAAGCTCGAAAGTTACCGAGTTCTGCTCGGGTTTTGTCGGGTCGACGCTGCGCACGATCAGCAGCAGGAAACTTGCGATCTTTTCCGTAGCAGTTTTGCGGCCAAGTGTGAGCATCCAGTCCCGCGCCTCATCGAGTTCGCGCAGCGTCTGCTTGAAGATGCGCGTCTCGAGCCCCGGTGATTCTGTCATCAGCCGGTCGAATGCAGCCTTGGAAAAGGTGCACAGCGACAGTTCTGTCGCCGCCTCGACATTGAGATGGCTTTCGTCGTCAAACGGCCGGCCCAGAAAGTCCGGTGCAAACTGAAGGCCGACGATCTGCTGGCGACCATCCTGCAGCGTCTTGGAAAGTTTCACGACGCCGGTCAGAATGTTGGAATAGTTGGAGACAATCTCCGCGTCGCCGACGATTTCCGCGCCTTTTTCCACCTTGTATTTGGACGCGCTCTTGGCAAGCGTCGTCAGCTGCTCGGGCGATAGCGCTCCACACACGCCGCGATGGCGCGCTTCGCACGATGCGCAAAGCACCGGTATTCCGGTCGTATGGACATCCTGCCGCAATGGCTTCCCTCTTCAACCGCCTGCCAGTCAGATCGCAACCTGATCACAGGCAGTCAAATCTGATTTGACAATGACTGCACGTCCAGTCGCGCACGCAGCATTTGCGGGTTCGATCCGCCTTCGCCGAACCCTGCAACCACCTGCAACCTGTCCGGCAACCGGAGCCAATGAATACGAAGCCGACCCCGTCCGGAAGTTATCATACTGTCGCAGGGTTGTGACCTGCGCCTTTTGCAATGCCTGAACGTAGCGCGATGCGTTTGAGCAGGGCAAGATTTCTCCTTTTGGACAATGGACTTCTCAAACGCCTTATGTTTGGCTGTATATATCGCACTGGGAAGAAGCCCGGCAAGGCTGGCTGGAGGACCACATGAAGACGATCAATCGCGCGGCGCGCATGGCGGCATTTGTTGGCGCGGCGATGCTTGTGGCATCGGGCGCAGCGCGCGCTGATGAAAAGCTGACGGTCTTTGCCGCAGCCAGCCTGAAGAACGCGATGGATGCGGTAAACGCTGCCTGCGAAGCCGATGTCGGCGAAGCCGCAACGATCTCATACGCGGCATCCTCTGCGCTCGCCAAGCAGATCGAACAGGGTGCCCCCGCTGACGTCTACATGTCGGCCGACCTCGACTGGATGGCCTATCTGTCGGAAAAGAACCTGATCAACAAGGCGACTGAAACAAGGCTGCTCGGCAATTCGATCGTGTTGATCGCGCCTGCGGATTCTGCCGCCACCACAGACATCAAGCCGGGTTTTGACCTGGCAGGGCTGGTCGGCGACGGAAAGCTCGCTATGGCCAATGTCAGTTCGGTGCCTGCCGGCAAATATGGCAAGGCCTCGCTCGAAAGTCTTGGCATCTGGTCGTCTGTCGAAGGCAAGGTGGCGCAGGCCGAAAATGTGCGGGCAGCACTTGCGCTCGTCTCGACCGGCGAGGCACCGTTCGGCATCGTCTACGCAACCGATGCCGCAGCCGACAAGAAGGTCAAGGTTTTGGGCACATTCCCAGGCGACACGCATCCTCCCATCATCTACCCCGTCGCCCAGACCGCGGAGTCGAAAGACACTGAAGTGCCCGCATTCCTGAAATGCCTCCAGTCGACCAAGGCCAAGGCGCTTTTCGAAGCACAGGGTTTCACGGTATTGACGCCTCCGGCTTCAAATTAGAAATGACCTGAATAGATGGAATGGCTGGCGCTAAGCGCGGACGAATGGAACGCTGTGCGCCTGTCGATCAAGGTTTCGACCTGGGCGACAATCGTCAGCCTGCCACTCGGCATTGGTATCGCCTGGCTACTCGCCAGGCGCGACTTCTGGGGCAAGTCGGTGCTGAACGGCATCGTGCATCTGCCACTGATCCTGCCGCCGGTCGTGACCGGCTATCTGCTGCTGCTCACCTTTGGCAGGCGCGGGCCGGTCGGATCGTTCCTTGAAGACTATTTCGGCATCGTCTTTTCCTTTCGCTGGACAGGTGCGGCGCTCGCCTGCGGGGTGATGGCGTTTCCGCTTATGGTGCGGGCCATCAGGCTGTCGATCGAAATGATCGACCGCAAGCTGGAGGCGGCCGCAGGCACGCTTGGTGCCAACCCGGCCTGGACCTTCGCCACGATCACCCTGCCGCTGATGCTGCCCGGCATCATAGCCGGCATGATCCTCGCCTTCGCAAAAGCCATGGGCGAGTTTGGCGCGACGATCACGTTCGTCTCCAACATTCCCGGCGAAACCCAGACATTGCCGTCGGCGATCTACACTTTCACTCAGGTGCCGGGCGGTGATCTGGGCGCACTGCGGCTGACGCTGGTTTCCGTCGCCATAGCCATGCTGGCGCTGGTCGCATCTGAAATCCTGGCGCGACGTGTCTCACGGCGGCTCGACCTCGAATGACGCTCTCGGTCAACGTCCGTCACCGGCAGGGTGAATTCACGGTCGATGCAGCTTTTGAAAGCCGCGGGCGGCTGACCGCGCTGTTTGGCCAGTCTGGCTCCGGCAAGTCGACGCTGGTCAACATCATTGCCGGGCTGATCCGTCCCGACGAGGGTCGCGTTGAAGTTGACGACCGCGTGCTGTCGGACAGCAAGGCAGGCAGGTTTGTGCCGACACATCAGCGGCGCATTGGATATGTGTTTCAGGATGCGCGCCTGTTTCCGCATCTGAGCGTGGCGCAGAACCTCGCCTTTGGCCGCTGGTTCACGCCAACCGCCGACCGCTATGTCGATCAGCGCTCGGTAGTCGACCTTCTCGGCATCGGCAATCTGCTGGACCGTCGGCCCGCCATGCTGTCGGGCGGCGAAAAGAGCCGTGTCGCGATTGGCCGCGCGCTGCTGGCAAGCCCGAAACTGATGCTGATGGATGAGCCTTTTGCCTCGCTCGACGAAGCCCGCAAGGCCGAGATATTTCCCTATATCGAGCGTCTGCGCGACGAGCTGAACATTCCGATCGTCTATGTCAGCCATTCGGTCGCCGAAGTGGCGAGGCTGGCAACCGATGTCGTTGTGCTGGCAAGTGGTCGCGTGCAGTCTTCCGGGCCGGCGCCTGCGGTGCTGTCCCAGGCAAATGTGCTGCCCGAAGCCGACCGCGCCGAGGCAGGTGCACTGGTGGAACTGGAGTTGGTCGAGGCAGACGATGGCTATGGCCTGTCGCTGCTGCATTCATCAGGCGGCGAATGGCGGCTGCCGCATGTCGACGCGCCGCCCGGCGCGAAGCTGCGCGCGCGCGTGCGTGCCCGTGACGTGATGCTGGCGACAGAACGACCGGCGGGGATCAGCGCGCTGAATGTGCTGGCGGGAACGGTTGCGGAAATCACCGAAGCCGGGCCTGCGGAAGTCGTTGTCTCCATCGCGTCCGGCCATGATCTGATCCCTGCCCGCATCACGCGCCGGTCACTTCAGACGCTTGGCCTGACACCGGGAGCACCTGCCTTTGCGCTGGTGAAATCGATCACGCTGACCGAAGCCACCCGCGCGCCGGCCAATGGCGGCTGACGCCACTGGCACAATTTCGGCAGCCGCTATATACAAATCCCAATAGCGCAAGGCTGTTTGGGAAGAAGCAAGATGCCATCACTCAGTCTCAGGATTGACCTCGACCCGGAAGGCCGCATCGGCCCCGGCAAGATCGAGCTGCTGGAGCGCATTGCGGTTGCGGGATCGATATCTGGCGGCGCACGCGCCATGGACATGAGCTACAAGCACGCCTGGGATCTGGTCGAGGAAATGAACCAGCTTTTCGGCAAGCCGATGATCGACACCAAGACCGGCGGCAAGCGTGGCGGCGGCGCGGTGCTCACCCCGGTTGGCAAGGCGCTGGTTGCCCGCTTCCGTGCCATCGAGCAGGCCGCAGCACTGGCTGCTGCAACCGAGTTACAGGCGTTGCAGGCCGAGATCGACGCCGGGTAGTCCTTGCAAGCCTAGATGATTCTTATCCGTACCCTCCCCACAAGGGGAAGGGAGGCATCGACGCTGGTGAACCCCTCCCCCTTGTGGGGAGGGTACGGGTGGGGGTGAACGAGGTCGATACCTGGTGCGAGTGAGATCCCTACACCAGCCCGCGCTTTTCCATCATCGCCTGTGGGCTTGGCATCTTGCCGCGGAACGCCTTGTAGAGATCTTCGGGATCAGCCGACCCGCCTGCCGCGTAGATATGCGTCTTGAGTTTTGCGGCGAGCGCCGGATCAAACACGTCGCCGGTTTCCTCGAACGCCGCAAATGCATCGGCGTCCAGCACTTCCGACCAGAGATAGGAATAGTAGCCGGCCGAATAGCCGTCGCCGGAAAACACATGCTGGAAATGTGGCGTGCGGTGACGCATCACGATTGCGTCCGGCATCTCCAGCTTTGCCAGGGTTTCGGCTTCAAACGCCATCGGGTCGGCCGGTGCGTCAGGCCGCGCGTGATAGGCCATGTCGACAATCGCGGAGGACGCAAACTCAACCGTCGCGAAGCCGGCATTGAAATTGCGCGCAGCTTCCATCTTGTCGATCAACGCCTGCGGCATCGGCTTGCCGGTCTGATAGTGCAGCGCGTGCGTGGCAAGCACTTGCGGCGTGGTTAGCCAATGCTCGTAAAGCTGCGACGGCAACTCGACAAAGTCGCGGCTCACG
>Ga0209572_1002125_pt1 | contig 10034 bp, 8 predicted proteins | sample EBPBio232012_DNA_FD_185867 | JGI IMG/M metagenome (GOLD analysis project Ga0209572, IMG submission 185867) | Wastewater treatment Type I Accumulibacter community from EBPR Bioreactor in Madison, WI, USA - Reactor 1_1/23/2012_ DNA (SPAdes)... | ecosystem: Engineered > Bioreactor > EBPR >...
ATCGCCGATCTTCTCTATGTATTGCTCGATCCGAGGGTGGGTCATGCCTGAGGTTGCACTCAATTCATCGACCAAAGGTCCGGGGCTGCTTATGCGCGCGTTGAAAGCGCTGCGATTGCCGCTCAACGATCCGTTCGCGGTCTTTGGCCTGGCGATCTATGCGCTGTTCGTCGTCACCGCGATTTTCGCGGACCAGATTGCACCATACGATCCGACCGAGATCCTCTACACGCCAGAATATGATCTGGCCGCCGATCTGCGACCGGGCGAGGACGGGTTTATTCTCGGCACGACAAGCCTTGGCCGGGATATTTTTTCGCAGATCGTCTACGGAACCCGATCTGCACTGCTGATCGGCATCACGGCAGCATTCATGGTGGCATTGATCGGCTCGATCGTCGGGCTGGTTTCCGGCTATTTCGGCGGCTGGGTCGACGCAGTCTTGATGCGACTGGCCGACATCGCATTCGGCATTCCGTTCCTGCCCTTCGTCATCGTGCTGGCCGCCTTCCTTGAACCATCGATCTGGAACGTGGTTCTGGCGATGGCGCTGGTCTTGTGGCGCGACACAGGCCGTGTCATCCGAAGTCAGGTCCTGACATTGCGTTCGCGCGGCTATGTCGACGCCGCGCGCGTCTCCGGCTCGTCGAATTTCAAGATCATCCTGCGCCACATCGCACCAAACATCCTGCCGCTGTCGTTCCTCTATGGGTCGATCGCGATCGGCTGGGCGATCCTGACCGAAGCCTCGATTTCGTTCCTTGGCTTCGGTGATCCCAAGTCGATCAGCTGGGGCTACATGCTGCAGGACGCGTTTGCGAGCCAGGCGCTGGCCAAGCAGGCATATTACTGGTTCATCCCGCCGGGCATCTGCATCATCCTCGTTGTTTCCGCCGGCTTTTTCATCACGCGCGGTTACGAAAACCTCCTGTTTCCGAAGCTTGGCCGATGACAGACGCGCTCCTTTCAGTCCGCGACCTCAAGGTCAGCTACAAGGTCGGCCGCATATCGATCGACGCCGTCGACGGCGCAAGCTTCGAGGTGCCGAAAAGCACCATAGTCGGGCTTGTCGGCGAGTCTGGTTGCGGCAAGACCACGGTTGCCCGCGCGCTCACGCGTGTCATGGCCGACAATGCGACAATCAGCGGCGGGCAGATGCTGTTCGAAGGGCGCGATCTGGTCACGCTGTCCCAGCGCGACATGAACGCATTGCGCTGGCGCGACATTGCCTTCATCCCGCAAAGCGCGATGAACTCGCTCGATCCCGTCTACACGGTCGAATACCAGCTCAACGAGGTTCTGCGCCGCCGCGGCGGGCTGGATCGCAAGCAGGCCCGCATGCGCTGCGAGGAGCTGTTTGAGCTGGTCGGCATCGAGGCCGGCCGCTTGCGCGACTTCCCGCATCAGTTTTCCGGCGGCATGCGCCAACGCGTGGCGATTGCGCTGGCGCTTGCACTCAATCCGAAACTGGTGATCGCCGACGAGCCGGTGACAGCGCTCGATGTCATTGTCCAGCGCCAGATCCTTGACCAGTTGCGTGAGTTGCAACAGCAGCTCGGCATCTCGGTCATCCTCGTCACGCACGACATTTCCGTGGTGGCCTATATCTGCGACCGAACCGTCGTCATGTATGCCGGACGTGTCGCAGAGCAGGGCCAGATGGATGCGACGCTCACACGTCCCTCCCATCCCTACACGATGGGCCTGCGCAATGCGTTTCCCGATTTACAGGGTGCTGCGAGCGGCGAACTGACGCCAATCAACGGTGCTCCGCCCAATCTCGCGTCACCGCCCGCCGGATGCCGTTTTGCGCCGCGTTGCCCGTTTGTGATTGCCCAATGCACTTCGGTTGTACCGCCTGACGTTGAGGTGGAGCCTGGCCACATCGCAGCCTGTCACCGCGCTGGCGAAGCGGTGGCACTGAGAAATCAGGCGGCGCTGACGGAAACCTGGATGACTGAAGCATGAGCACTGGAGCGGAAAATCAAGCCAAGCCGCTGATCTCCGTGCGGGACGCAAGCCTGCACTACAAGGTCGGCGGCGCATTGTCGGCGCTCCGCGGCCGCTCGAACGTCGTCAAGGCGGTTGATGGCGTGTCATTCGAGATCGCGCGCGGCGAAAGCGTCGGCCTTCTGGGCGAATCCGGCTGCGGCAAGACGTCGATGGGCCGCCTGCTGCTGAAGCTTGAAACCGCAACCGGCGGGGAGGTGATGTTCGACGGTGCGGATGTTGGCAAATTGTCCGGCGAACAGCTCAAATCCTATCGCGCCCGCACCCAGCTCATTTTCCAGAACCCGTTCGACGCGGTGAATCCGCGTTTCAGCATCCGCGCGATTCTGTCCGAGCCGCTCGAAAATGCGGGCATCGCGAAGTCCGAACGCGAGACAAAGATCATCGCCGCGCTCGAACTCGTGCGGCTGCCGCAGCCCGAGCAATATCTCGATCGCTATCCGCACCAGCTATCGGGTGGGCAGCTGCAACGCGTCGTCATGGCCCGCGCGCTCATTCTGCAACCCGAATTTGTTGTCGCCGACGAACCTGTCTCGATGCTCGACGTGTCGGTGCGGGCCGGCGTGCTCAACGTCTTCCGCGACGTGCGCGACCGGCTTGGCCTCACCGCCATCTATATCAGCCATGATCTGGCGCTGGTCCGATATGTCTGCGAGCGCACCATTGTCATGTATCTCGGCAAGGTGATGGAGGATGGGCCAACCGAGGACATCGTCCACGAGCCGCTGCACCCCTACACCAAGGCGTTGGTGGCGGCGGTGCCGGTTCCCCATCCCGATCAGAGTCACGATCCGCTGCCGATCGGCAAGGGCGCGCCAGACCCGCGCAATCCGCCATCCGGCTGCGTGTTCCGTGATCGCTGTCCAGCTGCGTTTGCGCGGTGTGCAACCGAGGTGCCAACGCTTCGGCAAGTCGGCAGCCGCACAGTCGCCTGCCATCTGTTCTAGAACCGGAATGATATGATGCGTGCCGCAACCTATACTCAGACAGGCCCGGCTTCGGACGTGCTTTCGATCGGCCAGCAGCCTGATCCAGTTGCGGGACCGGGCGAGGTGCTAGTCCGCGTCCACGCCTCCGGCATCAATCCGGCAGACGTCAAGCGCCGCTCAGGCTGGAACGGCATGCGCATGGAGCATCCGCTGGTCATCCCACACACCGATGGCGCGGGCGAGATTGTCGATGTTGGTTCCGGTGTCGACCGCAAGCGCATTGGCGAACGTGTCTGGCTGTGGAATGCGCAAGGCGGTTATGGCACGGCTGGCCGTGCGTTCGGCACTGCTGCTGAATTGATCGCCATTGACGCCGGCCAGGCCGCGCTCTTGCCCGACGCGATCGATTTCATTGCCGGTGCCAATGTTGGCGTTCCTTTCATGACCGCTTTCCGCGCCATCCATGCCGATGGCTCCGTTGAAGGTCAGACTATACTTGTCAACGGGGCAGCAGGCGCAGTCGGCCATTGCGCCGTGCAGATTGCCGTTGCCGGCGGTGCACGCGTCATCGGAACGGCAGGCAATGATGCGGCGGCGGCCCATGTCCTGGCAGGCGGGGCGCGTGCTGTCATCAACCGCAAGAGCGAAGACGTTGCAGCGCGTGTGATGGAGCTGACACAGGGTGCCGGTGTCGATCGCGTCATCGAGGTGGATTTCGCCTCCAACATGGCGCTCGACGCTGCAGTTCTGAAGGCAAACGGCACGGTTGCGTCCTACTCGTCGAGCAGCGATCCGAGGCCGACGCTCGAATATTACGCGTTTCAGTCAAAGGGCGCGAACCTGCGCTTCATCCAGGGTTTCGCCATCCCAGCTGTCGCCCGCAGGCAAGGTGAAGCGCTGCTCGCAAAGCTTGCTGCGGCAGGCCAGATATCGATCGCAGTCGCAAAAACCTATCCGCTCGCCGAAATTGCCAGCGCCCATGCCGATGTCGAGCGTGGCGGCAATATCGGCAATGTCGTCGTCACCATCTGAAATCCTCCCAGGACAGTTCGTAAGGACCACCCATGTCGCAACCAGTCAGAACGAGTTCACCACCCGGAGCGCAGCAGGATCGGCCGGTCTGCGACCCGGTCTCGCTTGAGATCATTCGCGGCGCGATCGCCGCTGCACAATCCGAGATGGAGGCGCTGCTCGAGCGCACCGCCATTTCGGCCTTCATCCGCGAGAAGAAGGATTTTTACACGGCGCTGTTCGACGAAAACGGCGTCATGGCGGTCGGTTCCATGGTGCCGATCTTCGGCGACATGACCAGCCCAGTCTTCGAGCATTTTCCGGCCGACTCGATGAAACCGGGCGATCTCTACTGGTACAACGATTGCTACGGCTCGCAGGGCGCGGTCTCGCATTCCAATGATCAGGTTCTGCTCGCACCCGTGTTCAAGGACGGCGAGCGCTGCGCTTTCGTGATGAGCTGGGCGCACTTTGCCGATATTGGCGGCATGCGTCCCGGATCGATCAGCCCTGATGCGACCGAGATCTTTCAGGAAGGCATCATCATTCCGCCGACAAAGCTGATCGACCAGGGCCAGACCAACGAGGCGACACTTTCCATCTTCCATCGCAATTCGCGCTTCCCTGAACAGAGCGAGGGCGACATGCGCGCACTGATGGCCAGCGTCGAGCTTGGCGTCAAGCGCGTGGGCGAAATTCTTGACCGTTTCGGCGCAGATGTCGTGGCCGACGCCTTTGCGCAGCTGCTCGCCCGTACGAGGCGACTGGTCCGCGCCAAACTTGCCGAGACGTTCGACTACGGCACCCATCGCTTCACCGACGCGATCGATTCTGATGGGCACGGCAACGGGCCCTTCAAGATGCGTTTTGCGCTGACTCGCGAGAAGGGGCCCGACGGCGAAGACCGGTTCATCTTCGATGCAACGGAAAGCGACGATCAGGCTCCGGGCCCGGTCAACTATCTGATGAACCGTGGCGTTCCCGGCATGGCTCTCGGCCTGTTTTATCTCGGCGGCGATCCCGCTCAGGTCTGCAATGCCGGCGGCCCGAACGCGATAGACGAGGTGCGGCTGCGCGAGGGTTCGTTCCTGCTGCCTAAATGGCCCGCCCCGCTCGGCATGCGCGGCCTGACAACCATGCGCGCCATCTCCGCCATCGGTGGTCTCGTTAACGTTGCAGGCGGCAGGGCACCTGCTGCCAATTCGGCCTATGTCATCTCCATCATGCGCGGCAATTTCCGCAATGAGAACAACGAGCTGGAGCGTTTCCTGCTGGCCGACGGTATCGGCGTTGGCTATGGCGCGCGGCCCGAGGCTGACGGCATCGATGCCGTCTACTTCGTTGCGCAGGAGAACTATCCGGTCGAGTTTCTCGAAACCGGCTATCCGGTTCGCCTGCTGCGTTACGGCATTGTGCCGGATTCCGGCGGCCCCGGCACGCATCGCGGCGGCTGCGGCATTGTCCGCGAATACGAAATCCTCGCCGAAGACGCGCTGTTGGCCGTGCGCATCGACAGCCTGAAAAATCCGCCCTGGGGCATTGACGGCGGCATGGGCGGCGGCACGGGTCGTGCAACCGTCAATCCCGGCACCGACAGGGAAGTCGTGCTGAAACCGTTGTCAGACGGCAACCGGCTGGTGCGCGGTGACATCCTGCGCATGGAGACCGGCGGCGGTGGCGGATATGGCCACCCGTTTGACCGTCCCGCAGCGAAAGTCCTTGCCGACGTGCTCGGCGGCTATGTGACCCACGAGGCGGCCCAGCGTTTCTATGGCGTCGTCCTGTCCGGCAATACTGTCGACGAGGTGTCGACAGCACGCGCCCGCTCAAATCGTCCGGCCACAGCCCGGTTCCATCGTACGGAGTATGTCGATGTCCTCTCCTGATCTCCCGCTCGCCATTGCAGTCGACATCGGCGGCACCTTTACCGACGTCTCGCTGCTTGACCGCTCGACGGGCAAGGTCTGGCGCGCCAAGACGCCCTCGATGCCGTCCGACCCGTCAGAGGCCTTTCTGAACGGTATCCGTCTTGCGCTTGCCGAGGCGGGTGCCGACGCCGCATCCCTCGGCCAGGTGCTGCACGGCACCACGGTCGCCACCAACATGATCCTGGAAGACAAGGGCGCACGCACGGCGCTGGTGACCACGCGCGGTTTCCGCCACGTGCTCGACATCGGCCGGCAGGACATTCCCCGCAAGGCCAATCTCTACACCTGGACAAAGCCGCAGCGGCCGGTGCCCGCGTCGCACATCGTTGAAGTGAGCGAACGTGTCGCCGCCGGTGGCGATGTTCTCGAAACGCTGGACGAGGCAAGCGTGCGCGCAGCTGCCGCTGCCATCCGGGAAATGGATGTCGAGGCAGTGGGCGTCTGCCTGCTTCACGCATTCGCAAATCCGGCGCATGAGCGGCGCACCGCCGAAATCCTGCGCGAGGAGCTGCCCGATCTGGCAGTCACCACCTCGACCGACGTGTTGCCGGTCGTGCGCGAGTTTGAACGTTCGCTCACCACCGTGCTCAACGCCAGCGTCATGCCGGGTGTGACGACCTATGTCGAACGCATCGAAAACCGGCTGGCGGACGAGAGGGTTTCTGCCCCGCTCCTGCTCATGCAATCAAATGGAGGGGTGGCCGGTGCCGCTGCGATCCGTCAGGCGCCTGCATTGACGGCTCTGTCAGGGCCGGCCGCTGGGGTCGTCGGCGCACGCGCAATTGCCGCTGATTGCGGCATCTCTGACATCATCACGGTCGACATCGGCGGCACCAGCGCCGACATCTGTTTGATCAAGGACGGCAAGATCGGCTTGACCCAGCACGGCAAGGTTGGTGACTGGCCGCTGCCATTGCCGATGGTCGACATGGTGACGATCGGGGCCGGTGGCGGTTCGATCGCCGCTGTGACAAACGAGACGCTGACGGTCGGTCCGCGCAGTGCCGGTGCGCGTCCGGGTCCAGCGGCCTACGGCCATGGCGGACGCGAGGCGACCGTCACCGACGCGCATGTCGTGCTCGGCCATCTGCCCGAAAAGCTGCTCGGTGGCCGCATGGCGCTCGACGTGGACGCAGCGCGCCGCGTCATTCAGGATCGTGTCGCCGGGCCGCTCGGTCTGTCGCTTGAGGAGGCCGCGCGCGGCATTCTCGCGATCGTCGACAATCACATGGTTGGCGCGGTTCGCGTTGTCTCGGTGGAGCGCGGCCACGACCCGCGCCACTTCACCCTTGTGCCATTTGGTGGTGCGGGACCCTTGCACGGTACAGCGCTTGCCGATCTGCTGGGTGTTTCCAGCGTCATGATCCCGCCGGCACCTGGCATCCTGTGTGCCGACGGTCTGCTGGCCGCAGATCTGAAGGCAGAATTCAGCCGCACCTTGCCGCGTGCTGGTGCAATCGACGTGGCGGAAGCCGAACGCATCTTTGCCGAACTGCTGACGCAGGCCCAAGCCTGGCTCGACCTCGAAGGTGTTGCGTCCGACAGGCGCAATACCGCCAAAGTGGCGCTGATGCGCTATCACGGGCAGGGCGGCGAGCTTGCCGTGAACTGGGCCGGAAGCCGCGAGGCGACCGAGGCCGCATTCAGCGAAAAACATCAGGCGCTGTATGGCTTCACGCTTGGCGCGGTCATCGAACTGGTGACCCTTCGCGTCGAGGCGACGGGCCGAACGGCCCAGCAGCCGCCAATCAAGCTGCCCGCTTCGGCAAAGGTCGAGCCATATGACCATGTGGCGGTTCATTTCGATGGCGAGCAGGTGAAAACGCCGTTGATCGACCGCGCGACGCTGGGAGCCGGGGCAACGTTCGAAGGACCGGTGATCCTGTCGCAGCTCGACACCACCACGCTTGTCCCGCCCGGCTGGTCAGGCAGCGTGCACGCCACCGGTGCCATTCTTCTGACACGCAAGGACGGAACTGTTCAGTGACTGTGATTGATCCAAAGCTCCAGCAGGTCTTTGACCACATCGCCCTCAACGAGCAGTCCTTCATCGCGCGGGTGATGGATTATGTCCGCCATCCGTCGATCAGCGCCCAGAATATCGGCATCCGCGAGGTTGCCGCCATTCTGGTCGAACATTTGAAGTCGCTCGGCATGGAAGCCGAGGCCGTGCCGACAGCCAACCATCCGATGGTGCTGGGAAAGCGGTTCATTTCGGCCGACAAGCCAACCGTGCTGCTCTACGGCCATTATGACGTGCAGCCGCCGGACCCGCTAGAACTCTGGGTCAGCCCGCCTTTCGAGCCGACAATTCGCGACGGCCGCATCTATGCGCGCGGTATTGGCGACAATAAGGGCCAGCATTTCGCCCAGCTTCTGGCAATCGAATCCCATCTGGCCGTGCATGGCGAGCTGCCATGCAATGTCATCTTCCTGTTGGAAGGCGAGGAGGAGATCGGCAGTCCGCAGATCGCCAGCTTTGTGAAGGAACATGCCGACCGCCTCAAGGCAGACCTTGTAGTCACCTCCGACGGACCGCTGCATGAGACGGGCCTGCCCATTGTCACCTTCGGCGTGCGCGGCGTTGCAAGTTTTGAGCTGCGCAGCAAGACGGCCAGCCGCGATGTCCATTCGGGCAATTTCGGCGGCATTGTGCCGAACGCAATCTGGAAGCTTGTCCAGCTTCTCGCCACGATGAAGAACGCTGCCGGTGAAATCACCATTGAGGGCATCAACGAACCGGTCATTCCGGCGACGAATTACGAGCGTGAGGCCATGTCGAAGCTGCCGCTCGATCTTGATCAGGTGAAGGCCGATCTTGGTCTGTCCGAACTCGACGGGCCGCAGGAGCGCGGCTATTTCGACCGACTGATGTTCCACCCGACCCTCACCATCAACGGTTTTCATGGCGGCTATGGCGGACCGGGCATGAAGACGGTCCTGCCTTGCGAGGCCTTCGTCAAATGCGACATGCGCCTGGTGGAGCCGCTGACCCCGGACTATGTCTATGACAAGGTTCGCGCTCACGTTGAACAACACGCACCAGACGTCGAATTCATTCCCCTGAACAGCATGCTTCCGTCCAAGACGCCGATGGATTCGCCTTTCGCGACACCAATCAAGCGTGCGGTTGAAAATGCGCGCGGCGTCGAGCCGCTTCTCTATCCAACCGTCGGCGGCAGCCTGCCGGACTATGCCTTCACAAAAATCCTCGGCATTCCGTCCTTCGTCGTACCTTACGCCAATGCTGACGAGGCGAACCACGCACCGAACGAAAATCTGGAGCTTGTCCGCTTCATGGACGGCATCAGGACGGGCTCTGCCCTGCTTTGGCAGTTGGGTAACTGGAATCGCCAATAGAATTGCTGGGCATACAGATGCACGGACGCAATTTGCACCGTGTTGCCCCTCCCTTTTCTGTTTCTTCGCGGAAAAGACGACAAACAGGAAGAGAGGCGTTTGCCACTGCTCAGTCCATGAGCGCGACTACCCTGTCATATGCGCTGGAGAAGCCTGTCAGGGAGATGGACAGTTCCATCGCCTGCCCGCCATCTGCGGTGGCTTTCACCTTGAGCTCTTTGTTTGTCTTGAGAGAGGCAACAGTGCGGCTGTCAAAAGCGACATCGACAATGCAACCTCCAGGCAAACATGTGCGGAAGGGTTGCACATCGCCCGCTGCTCCCTCACTGATCTGATAGGCGACCCCGGCCGCAAGCGCGAGCCCGAACGGCAGGACAAGCGTGCCCCTTGCTCCTTCGCCTTCAGGCCGCAGTTCGATTGCCAGCGCACGCTGACGGGTTTCCTGTGCCACCTGCTGCTGGGAGAGTAAGCATTGCTTGCTCTTCTTGCCGTCAGAGCTTGAAACGAGCGCGCAGGCAACTGTCCAGTCGCCATGGGCTTCACGTAATGAACTGGCATTGCCGGGCAGTGTGGCATCCTGGGCAAAGGCTGCACTCCCTAGCAAGGAGACGGCAAGACCGGTCAGGGTGGTTCGCTTCAGCAACATGTCGACTTCCGCGTCGGAGAGAGAAGCGCCCGCCGCCACAGGCTCAAGCGGCGGGCCGATCATGCGAATTGCAATCCGGGAGAGTTCCCCCGATCAGAACCGCACGCCGAGATTGGCCTTGATTCCCATATCGACAAAGCCGGCGCCGAT
>Ga0209572_1002126_pt1 | contig 10028 bp, 7 predicted proteins | sample EBPBio232012_DNA_FD_185867 | JGI IMG/M metagenome (GOLD analysis project Ga0209572, IMG submission 185867) | Wastewater treatment Type I Accumulibacter community from EBPR Bioreactor in Madison, WI, USA - Reactor 1_1/23/2012_ DNA (SPAdes)... | ecosystem: Engineered > Bioreactor > EBPR >...
AGGGAGTGGCTGACTTTTGTCCAGAATAACCATAGTCCTGGAAGACTATTGGAGCGTCCAGGAATGACTAAAAAAGAATGACATTGCGCTATCAACTTAATTTATTATCGCTCTTTTATGGTTTAAAACTCTTAAGAAGTAGTAGATTTTATTATCACTAGAGTATCCAACTTGTAACAACTGATTGCAGATCGCACTGCTTTTGCAGCTGAATTCTTTCCCGTCGGAGTAGTTGCTGACATAATAGGGTGATATTATAGTTATAGTATTGAGGTTGATGTGTTTGCAGGTTCGCATGACAGTAGTTTAAGTAGTGACTCATCTGAAGGGTTTATTCCTGTTGCGTGTCACTATGACATGAATACCTTAATTACCAAGAATGGAGAATTGCTCCAAACGATACAGATTAATGGCATTAATTCAGAAAAAATCAGTGAAAATCTATATAACTTGAGAGAAGTAGTTAGAAAATCGATTACGGACTCTGTAACTAGTCAAAAATACGCTTTTTGGATACATACTATACGCCGCAAGGCTGATCTTGATGATGGTGCAGAGTATCACGGATTCTTAGCGGCTAATATACATGATATATGGTGTCGTAAAAATTATTGGCATGATAAGTTTGTTAATAATTTATATATTACTATTGTTCATGAATCACCTCCGCTTAAATTATATGATTATAAAACTTGGCTGCGTTCTCTTTCTCCGGGAAGAATTACTAACTTTGAGCAAGAGTATTTTGATGCTGCTTTACAAGATCTTACACAAACTGCAGATAAGTTATTATTTGGATTAAGCGAATATGGGGCAGCTAAGCTAGGTATCAGAGTAAATGATGGTATTAATTATTCAGATTTAATGTTCCTATATAGAAGGATAGTGCACTTAAATGAAAATGAGTGCACTGTCCCTACTGCGGATATTTCTACTGCTTTGGCTTCGCATCAATATTCTGTTGGTAGTGATAGAATAGAGGTGATAGGAGATGGACATAAAAAATTTGCAGCAATAATGTCAATAAAAGAGTATCAAGAAGTTTCATCAGATTCTCTTGATAAGTTCTTGCAAATACCAGTGGAGATGATTGCAACAGAAGTATTTTACTTTATCGATAAAAAAGAAGTAGCGCCGATATATGAATACCAAAATTATATCCTTGGTATAAGTAAAGATAAGGATTTGCGTAAGATAAAGGGTTTTAATCAAATCTTTGATGATCAAAATACTAGAACACAATTTTGTCATCAACAAATTTCTTTTATGGTGATTGGTGATGATTATAAAATGCTTGAAACCCAGATTGCAAAAGCTTCAGATACATTATCAAAAATTGGCATAGTGCATGTTAGAGAAGACATAAATTTAGAAAAGACTTTTTGGTCGCAATTACCTGGCAATTTTTCATTTTTAAGCAGAATGAAACCCACTGTTTTGCAGAATACTGCTGCACTTGCATCCCTGCACAATTTTCCAACTGGTAATCAGTATAGCAAGTGGGGTAAGGCTATAACGCTTCTAAGAACAGAAAGGGGGACTCCATTTTTCATGAATTTTCATGATAAATCAAACAGAGCTTTTACTTGTTTAATAGGGGAAAAAAAGGCTGGTAAAACAACTTTGCTTAATTTTCTATTAGCTGAGTCAGATAAATACTTACCTACAACTGTGGTTATAACTGATGATATGGATTCTGGTTTATATATCAAGGCACGAGGTGGAAGGTGGTTTCAAAGAGAAAAGGGTATTATTAATCCTTTGTTGTGCGAAGATAATGAACAAAATAGGCAATATCTATTTGAGTTTTTTAAAGTGATATCCAAGCACTACTTTCATCCATTATCAAATGAGGAAATTAGTCAACTTAAAGAACTCATAAACAAAGTATTTGTAATCCAAAAAAATGAAAGAAAATTAAGTAAGATACTTGCATCGATGACACTGTCTGAAACCCTTGCAAGACGTCTATTATCCTATCAAGAAGGTGGAATATATTATGGTATCTTCGAAAGGGATGAGCCACTAACAATATATGATAGTGATTTGCTAGCGGTGAATCTTGAGAATTTTGATGATAAGGAATTTACTAAGAAAAATTATCCCAAAGAAAAGAAACTGATTGAGCAATTTGAATATGATTTGAATTCTAGTAGGGCAGTGAAGGTAGCTGTCGTGCTTGCTTTATTTAATCTAATAAAAAATTCAAATAATGATAAGAAAATTCTAGTGATAGATAATCTTGAGCAAATAATGAATTTGGAACATTATTCTAGCTTGATCAGTGAACTGATTATGGAGTCTGAAAATAGTGACATTGTTCCAATTTTTTCTGTAAATACAGATGCGCTAAGGGATGCGTATAATAACAAAATACCGCAGGATTGGCTAAATAGTGCTGCTACTTCGGTTATTTTCCCGGCTGAGGTATCTGTAGTTGGGTTAGATAAAGTATTGCTTATTACGCAAGTTGAGCTGAAAAAATTAGCAGCACTTACAGTATCTAGTAGGATGTTTTTGATTAGGCAAAATGATAAATCCATTACAGCAGAACTTAGTATTGGTGGTTTACCAGGATTAACAAGGTTATTTTGTTCTGGTAAAAGTGAAATTGAGTTGTACAAAGAAGTAGTTAAAGAGCATGGAGAAGAGAAGCCAGAAGATTGGTTAGAGCCATTATATAATGAACTAGAGAAAGTGATTTAGAGTGAATATTAAGTGATAAAAAGGGTTATATTATTTATTATATTAATGCTATGCACACCTATTGCTCTTGCCGGCTTTTGGGATGCTGTTGGTGCGTGCTTTAGTGATCCATGTAATTGTGGAGACTCTAATTCAACTAGATGGGAAGATTGGGATGGACAATCTTTGAATAAAGGAAAAAAGAATTATTTATGTCCACCTTGGAATAAAGATGGTGGAAGAGGTAATCATACTTGTCTTGTAAAAGCCTCTTTTCCAGGTGCGTGGATAGGTTATTATGAAAATTTGTGCGGAGAAGAAACATCCGATAGTACTTATTTTGAACCAAAAATTAAAGTTAGAGGGCAGCAGTGTAATGCAATTGCTTGTTGGACGACAAGTGACACATTGAGCTGGGATGGAGAATGTGTAACTCTTGTTGGTGGGTACGTATTTCCTTTGCATCGTATGTGCGCAAGGGTAGCGATGCCTGCTGATCCTGATAAAGATTTACCTGCTGATCCGGGTTATACCTATGGTCAGCATTTGAACTTTGAAGGTGCTACCAAAGACGATGAAAGGATAGAGACAATAGATGGTCAAACAATTATTCTTGAATCTCCTAAACTTTGTTTATATAAAGATCCATCTTTTTTTAGCATTAAAGGTGGTTTTGACGTAATGGATTTAGATCCCAACAAACAATCATTTCACAAAACTACTGAACTTCATCCAGTAATAAGAGTGATTATATTTTTTGTAGATAATCTAACTACCTTTGCTCAGGCACCAATGGATATGATCAAAGGTTTGATAGGTGCAATGGGTGGAGGTGATGATGAAGATAAAACGACTTTTGGTTCTGTGCTTAGTGATATTTTTAGTTTCTTAAGCGATGTTATAGGTTGGGTTGGTGATGCGATAGTTGAGTTTTTAAAGGCAATAGGTCAGATAAATCGTGTAGTAGATGATACAATATACGGTTGTGTTAATTTACCTCTGGGGCCTTTTCCACCTCCGTATTGTGATTCTGTTGCCCCATTGTTTCAAGTGGCGATTGCTCAAAGGGTTTGCCAAGTTGGTAGTGATGGAGCTCCAGCTCAATCTGTTGAAACAAAAGAGTGCGTTGTTTCTACGCTCAGGAATAATTATATTCACAATACAATCAGAGTTGGTTATGAAACTTTTGTACCTTTGTGTGCTAGTGGAGAAGATCCTACTGCTACTGATAAATGTGTGAAGATAGAAAATCTCGATTCATTTGCATCAGCTTCAGTTTTACATACCATGACTGGAAGAAAAGACATAATTAAGAAATGCGAAAATGCTCAAAGCGGTGAGCCATGTGTAAGAACGATGATACCACATACTTGCAGTGTAACTGCAAATGGTTGCCAAGATGGATTTAGAGTAGTGTATGCAAAGAAAGTAGGAAGCCTAACAAATTCACAATCATATTATAGGGATGATCTAGACGATTGCCCAAGTTCCACGAGTGCAACATGCCAACAAATCTGGGGAGTGAATACGGGGGAATTCGTTGATGTAAGTCTGTCATTTGATGCTATTCAATCAAGTAGTAATGTTTCTCCATTAATTGCAGATTTTACTCTAGTAGATAAAGGAAATAGAGAAGCATATTTCACAGGGACAATTGTCAGAGTTTCTGGGTATAATTCAACTTATAATCTTAATCAGACTACAAATGAGTTCTGTGTTTTTGAAGGTGATACAGTAGTTGGGTGTATAGCAAGAGCTGATGCACCAAGACCAACTGTATCTGACTGTGCAAGTAATACTGTCCCAGGTATTACCTGTACTTCAAGCTATTTTATTCCAAAGTTTGTTGTATCGTATAATAGCCAATATAAAACTGACCCAAATTCCACTACTATGAGTACAGATAGTACTTCTGCTTTAGTGGCGCCTGATACTGTATACAACCTTGCATCAACTATGTATCTGAATCTTGCAGGAGATGAGTTTCAGGCATTTGTAACGGATGATACATTTATAGTGAAACCATTTTCTGGTGTGAATTCCCCAAATCCATCAAGTATTTTTGGTGTCTACAAAGATAATGTATTACCAGTAGCAAATAATACAGTTAATCCTTATGCAGTATACTTGAGTGGTTTAGAATACATAAATGGAAGATATAGTTTAGGTGGTAAGAATGCGTGTTTATCTTATGTTAATCAGCAAAAATGTCCGGACAATCCAAAACTTTGTGTGTTGACCAAATTATTAAATAAAGACACGGTTAGTTGTTCAACATTTGCCGACAAAAATGCTTCAAGCGGAGGTCTTTCAACGTGTAATGCATCTCAAATAATTTCTTGTAGTGTCACAGATAGTATGAGTAAAATTGGAGGAGGAAGCGTATCAATTAGATCTTGTTCAGATGGTAAGAAATGTTATGAATGGTCAGTAGATCTTTGTAAACCAAGTACCTTGCTTGCTGACAGAATCGATCCTGCTGCTTCAATTGGTTTAGCTTTATTAGACACTCAATATCATGATACAAGTGCTTCTACTGCATCAGGGCGCCCTAGTGCCACGCAAGTAAATTATGATCCTAACCAGCAAGCACTTAGAGACAAAACGCCGGCAGAAATGGGGCTTTGTATTAATGTACCACAAGGTTCTTGCGCAGCTCAGAATGATTACTCATCTCAAGATAATGGATATGCCAGCTGGCCTGGTGTTAATCTAGGAGCTGATTCCCTTGGCACATGTCAGCCTGGATGGTCCCCAGCTTCAACATTAACTAGAAAATGCATACCTTATCCTGATACTCAAACTTTTGGACTTGAGCCGGTATATATGTATAATTCAGGTCCATTAAATATTCCTGTGAAAACGTACAACGACGTTAAATGTATCCAAAACCAATAACGTTTAGGCTTTGAGTAATTTGTGATATAACTTTTGTCACTATTGGATTTATTACAATAAATAATGTGCCAAACATTACAAGAATTTGGGCCGGGGTAATTACAAAGAAAACTTGTAAATTGGGCATTAATCTAGAGAGCATACCTGTACCAACTAGCATAGCCAAAGAGATAATAATAAATGGTGATGATAGCTTAAAAGCAAGAATCATACTATCATTAATCACATAAGTTACAAATTTGCTCAAGTCGTTAAGTAAAATAAATTCGCCAGGAGGAAATTTGGAATAACTATCAGCAACGGCAGAAAGAAAAAGATAATGAGTATCAGTTGCAAAAATTGCTGCAATAGTGACAAGGACTATTAAATTGGAAAATAAAGTTACTTGAGCTTTTTGCGCAGGATCAAAGAATGCAGCAGCCCCTAAGCCCGATTGCATAGACACTATTTGCCCTACAAAATGTAAAGACTGAAAATATATGCTAGACGCTATGCTGATTATTAGCCCAATCATAATTTCTATGAGGAAGTATCCTAAATTAGAGGAAAAATTTTTGCTATATTGTGGTAAAGAAGGCTCTATAATTGGTAGCATTATAAAGGTGACGCATAAGGCAAAAACTAACTTACCTCGTGCAAGAATATAATTTGATCCAATAGCTGGAAAACGAGAAAATGCTGTCCCTAGTCTAGCAAAAACTAGCATAAAGTGAAAGGCAAATTCTGTTGTTATCGATTCCAGCATGTCAAAGTTTAATGATCAGAACAGCTACTATTATATCCTATGATATCTAGTAAGGAAGATTATATTTATGGCTATTTTGATGGTTTATTTATTATTTCTTTCAGTGCATCAATAATGAGTGTATTTTGATTTGTAACTGGTTCCTGGTGACGCAACCTTGTACCAAAATCTGGGTATGAAGAAGCTTGTTTGTTTTTAATCAGTGATTTTACGTAGGCTAAAGACGTTTGGGTCATAGCTGTATGTTCATAGATTGCTGGTTTAATCCCCAGGCTTAAAGCCTCAGAAATCATTGACGTTGATTCTCCGGGTAGTACAAGGATTACACCAGAGTTTTCAAAGCAGAATTTTAACGCTGGTCCCCATAAGCTATTTTGTCCATATTTAAAGTCATAAACGCTCCATGATTCATTTGAAGAAGATATGTTCAATACTTCTTGGGTAACAGTATCAAACTTATCTCGGTGCGCGTGTTCATCAACTTTAATAGCATTATTTTCATTAATATGTTTCCCAGTTCTAGGTCCGTTCAAAATTATGGTATTAGTATTTTTGGGTAATTTGTTTACCACCTTTTTTGCCATGTTTTTGTCAAACAAAACCCAGCTACCATCTGCTTGCTGAGTGTCACCTGCTAGCATAAATATTATTTTGGTTCCAGCCGGAATTAGCGCAGAGTTTTCTTTTTGAATAGTTTCAATATTTCTATTATGAAGCACACCGTGTATGGTTATGATTTTTACTTTACTTGCGAGTGACTTAAAATCTTTATTAATCGAATGCTCGGGAGTAACAACTATAGTACCAGGTTTGAGGTTTTTCATTTCGTCAAGCCATTGCCAGGTTAGCAGAACATTTAGTGACTTACCCCCGCTCAGTTTAGCAAATTCTTTGCTACCACTAATACCAGCACCAATGTTTATTGATATATTTTTAAAAAACGGATCTGAATCAATCAATGTTCTTAAGTTACTTATCATCGCTTGTTCACCGGCATTATCACTTACTACATCTGCTTTAGATAAGTTTGATATAGAGATTATTAATGTAAACACAAGTGCAATGATTCTATTATCCATGACTATCCTAATTTGAAAGAGTTATTTATAAGTTAGCAATACTAGATTTGTTAGATACCAGCCATAAGCTCTTCGGTCAATATATAAGTTGACCTTTAGGTAAAAAGAAATTATTAATTTATGGACAATAATTAATTTGTGACACATACGATGTATGATGAGTTAGAAGCGTTCTTACCGCATATGATTTTTATAGTTAAGGGTGTATTTGTTACCCTTGAGTACAGCTTGCTTGCAGTTTGTATAGGTCTTATAATTGGGGTGTTATTAGCTATATGTAAGGTTGTTGATGTTAAAGCGCTTCGGGTACTAGCTCATGGATATACTTCTATTTTTAGGGGAACTCCACTTTTGATTCAATTATCTATTGTGTACTTTGGCTTTCCTGGGTTACTTAATATTCAATTATCAGTCTTTGCTGCTGGCATTTTAGCTTTTTCTATGAATTCAGGTGCATATGTTTCTGAAATAATTCGAGCTGGAATTGAATCAGTTGATAAAGGGCAAACGGAAGCGGCAAAGGCGATAGGCGTACCACCTATTTTGAGAATGAAAGACATTATTTTACCACAAGCATTTAGATATATTTTGCCAGCATTGGTAAATGAACTGATCAACTTAGTAAAAGAATCGGCATTGATTTCGATCATTGGAGAAATGGATTTGATGCGGAGAGCGCAAATGGTTTCTGCTGAGACGTATAACTTTTTTATGCCGATGTTAACTGCTGCTGCTGCTTACTATTTTCTTGTACTGATAATTAGTAGCTTTGCGATGATTCTTGAGAAGAGGTTATCTTAAAATGATTGTGCTTGAAAATATAACAAAAAAATTTGGTGATAATATTGCGCTAAAAAATGTTAATCTTACATTTGAGAAAAAGGAAGTAGTTGCAGTTATAGGGGCATCTGGTAGTGGCAAATCAACATTAATAAGATGCATTAATAATCTTGAGACACCAACAAGTGGAAAAGTGATTGTTAACAATAAAACGCTAACAAGGAAGAATAGTGCTAAATTATGTCTAAAAATTGGTATGGTATTTCAGCAATTTAATCTTTTTCCTCATATGAATGTACTAGAAAACCTGGTTTATGGTCCAATGAATGTTCTAGGTATGGGGAAAATTGAGGCTCATGATAAGGCAGTAAGTTTACTCAGTCAATTTGGAATAATAGAGAAAATAGATATATATCCAAAATACTTATCTGGCGGTCAAAAGCAGAGAGTTGCCATTTGCAGAGCGCTCATGATGGATCCGGAAGTGATGTTATTTGATGAACCAACTTCAGCGCTAGATCCAGAAGTAATCAAAGATATTATCGAAATAATTAATAGTATAAAACATCAAGTGCAGATGATAGTTATTACTCACCACATTAAATTTGCCAAAGCAATTGCAGATAGAGTAGTTTTTATAGATAAAGGGATTGTGCTTGCAGACCAGCCTGCCAAAGAATTTTTTTCAAAACCAAAATCACAAAGAGCTAAGTTATTTTTAGCTAATATTGGTGATTTAATGTAAGACAAATAAAATTATAAATTAGCTCATAGATCACAAAATACTTTTTTGCAAAAGTAATAGGTACTATAGTAAAAAATGTAGGAACTTATTTAACTAAAAGGTGATAGTGTTTATGAATAATAGTTTTGGATTGAAAGTAATAGCAGTCTTGGATGTTAATACTTTAAAGTTATTCAAAGGTGATGGTCTTAAAATTGTAGAAGAAATTTCGCAATACCAGCTTCATGAAAAGCACGTACATGACGTTCAAAAGCATGAAACACTAAGAGGTAATAAATCTGGCCTATCAGCATTTCATGATCCCCATACTTCTAAAAAAGATATTGAATATGCAGAAGCAGTGAGAGAATCTATCTCGTATATAGAGGATTTATTTACCTCTGATAATGATTATAGAGAGTTATATATAGTAGCATCAACTAAGTTATTGGGGCATGTAAGAAATTTGCTCAGTCCAAACTTAAAAAAGAAATTGGTAAAAGAAATTAACAAAGACTTAGTGCATCTTAGTGTCAAAGAACTAGAAAAAGCAATATTTGCTTAAAGGGTCTATGGAAGATATAAGCAGAGTTTGTGTTATTGGTTCAGGGGTAATGGGAGGTGGGATTGCTGCCCAAGTTGCTAATTCTAGAACCAAAGTATTGCTTCTAGACATTGTTGATGAAAAATCAGATGATCCATCAAATATAGCCAAAAAAGCCCTAGAAAAAATCAGTAATAGCAAACCTGCTGCGTTATCTCACCCGAAGCTAATTGAGTATATCTCAGTTGGTAATTTAAGAGATGATCTTTCGAAATTAGCTGAATGTGATTTAATAATAGAAGTTATCATCGAAAAAGTAGAAATCAAACACGAATTATACAAAGCGATTATACCATATTTAAAGGATAATGCAGTAATTGCCTCTAATACGTCAACGCTGCCTCTTAAAGTGCTAAAAGAGATATTACCTGAAGAAATAGGTAAGCGTTTTATGATCACTCATTTCTTCAATCCTCCAAGATATATGGAGCTGCTTGAATTGGTTTATGATCAGACAACAAGTCGTGATTCAGTTGCTACTGTTTCTAAGTTTTTAACGACCAAGCTTGGTAA
>Ga0209572_1002130_pt1 | contig 10013 bp, 9 predicted proteins | sample EBPBio232012_DNA_FD_185867 | JGI IMG/M metagenome (GOLD analysis project Ga0209572, IMG submission 185867) | Wastewater treatment Type I Accumulibacter community from EBPR Bioreactor in Madison, WI, USA - Reactor 1_1/23/2012_ DNA (SPAdes)... | ecosystem: Engineered > Bioreactor > EBPR >...
AAGGATCAGGCAAAGCAGGCGACCGCACAGGAAGGAGACGTCGTCGCTCTCGGCCGCCTCGACGACATCCGCACCGGAGATCTGGTTTCGAGCGGCAAATCAGCACCCGATATCAAGCCTTTGCCAGCGTCCGCTGAACCCGTATTTGCGTTTGCCCTGCGCCCCAGGGAGCGCAAGGACGAGGTAAAGCTGTCATCGGCCCTCCAGCGACTTGCCGACGAAGATCCATCGCTGGGCGTGAGCCAGAATCAGGACACCGGCGAGACCATGCTCGCCGGACAGGGTGAGATGCATTTGCGGGTCGCGATGGAGCGGCTGGAAGGCCGCTTCCAGATTGCACTGGAATCCCACCCTCCGCAGGTTCCCTACCGCGAGACGATCCGAAAATCGGTCCAGCAACACGGCCGACACAAGAAGCAATCCGGCGGCCATGGGCAGTTTGGCGACGTCGTAATCGAAATTAAACCCCTGCCCCGCGGCTCGGGATTTGAGTTCACCGACACGATCACAGGCGGTGTCGTGCCAAAAACCTACATCCCTTCTGTGGAAACCGGAGTGCGCGATTTTCTGAAACAGGGGCCGTTTGGCTTCCCCGTCGTCGACATCGCCGTCAACCTCTCCGACGGCTCGTATCACAATGTCGACAGCTCCGACATGGCCTTCCAGATGGCGGCCCGCATTGCCATGAAGGACGGCATGGCGGCCTGCTCGCCTGTACTGCTGGAGCCTGTCATGAAAGTTGAAATTGCAACGCCATCAGAGGCAACGGCACGCATTACGGCGATGATCCCGCAGAGGCGGGGCCAAATTCTGGGCTATGACGCGCGCGCCGGCTGGGATGGTTGGGACATTGTAGAAGCCATGATCCCGCAATCAGAGCTTGGCGACCTGATTGTCGAACTTCGTTCGGCATCTTCCGGCGTTGCGTCGTACCGATCGCAATTTGCTCATATGGCCGAACTGACAGGACGGATCGCCGATGAAGTGCTGAGCGCGCAGGGCAACACTGCCTGATCCGTCGCAATGCCGCGCGGCCTTCGGGTGCAGCCGGCATTGCGTCTGGCTCCAAAAACGAAAAAAGGCCGGATCGATGACCCGGCCTAGTCGATTGGAAGTGCCGTTTCCGGCGAACCTCCAGAGGGGAACACTCAAGAGCGCTAATGGGAGGAGAACGCGCTCAAGAGATGACGCTCATATGAGGGCAGATTGCTCATTCAACAAGCAGGTCCATTGCAAGCCAGCTATGCAAAAACTGCATAGGTTAGGCAATTGCACGATTTTTTGGCGCACTGGCCCAATCCGGCGTTGCCGCTGTGCCTAAATAGAGCGTGGTGACATCGGGTTGAATCATTCTGTTTCTCGTTTGGCGAGACGATCCACCAGGAAGGACGCGAAGAGCGGGCTGGTGGCCCGGACGAGCGGCCTGACGCCGTGGGCGTCCGCCAAACGGAAACCCAAAAGGCCGGGCCGGTTTGGGCCAAATCCGCCGTGCTCCGCCTTGTCCGGGCCACCAGCCCGACCTTCGCCGAAGCACTCGGCCTGGTCCCAAACCTTCACCGGCAGAATGTTTCAAGCCGACGTCATCACGCTCTAGAATGCCCAGCTACGCGCTTTTGAAATCAGGAAGTCGCGAAAGACCTGAAGCTTGACCTGATGTTTCATCGTGTCCGGGTAGCAGAAATATGTATCGAATGACGGCGCCTCCGTATCCGGCAATATCTGCACCAGACCCGAATCCTTTCCGACGACATAGTCAGGCAGCATGGCGATGCCGCCACCGCGCGCCACAGCGCGCTTGATCGACAAGATGTCGTTGATCTGCAGGATGTTGCTACGCTTCGTACCGTCCGGCCGCGCAGCAGTCTCAAGCCAGTTGACGTCCGCAATATGCGCCGGGATCGGATCGCCAAACGTCACGATGCGATGATTGTCGAGATCAGCCAGCGTCGCGGGGGTGCCGTGTCGCGCGATGTAGGAAGGCGCCGCGTAGATATGAAAATGCACTGTGAAAATGCGCCGCTGGATCAGATCCGGCTGCTGCGGCTGGCGCAATCGAATGGCACAGTCCGCCTGGCGCATTGTCAGGTCTAGCTCTTCATTCGCCAGGATCAATTGCAACTGAATCTCGGGGTAAAGTTCCAGAAATTCCGGAACCCTGTCCGTCAGCCAGCCGGCTCCAAGACCCACGGTCGTGGTCACGCGCAACAGGCCCGACGGCCGGTCCTTGGTCTCGGTCAGCCGTGATTTGACCGTCTCCAGCTTCATCAGCACGTCATGGGCGGTGCGGTAGAGCATCTCGCCCTGTTCGGTCAGCACAAGCCCGCGAGCATGTCGATGGAACAATGGCACGCCGACATCATGTTCCAGCGCGCTCACCTGTCGCGAGATTGCCGATTGCGAAAGCTTAAGCGTCTCGGCAGCGTGCGTGAACGACCCTGCCTCGGCGGCAGCGTGAAAGACACGCAGCTTGTCCCAGTCAAGTGCCATGTTACGACCTGTCCCCGATGCCGCCCTCGGCGGCGCGTTCTATTCTGCCGCCTCTTTGTGGGCTTCTTCGAGCTCCGCCAGATATTTTTCCGCCTCAAGTGCCGCCATGCAACCCATCCCGGCAGCAGTCACCGCCTGGCGATAGATGTCGTCGGTGACGTCACCAGCCGCAAAAACGCCCGGCACATTGGTGCGGGTGGAATCCGGCTCGGTCCACAAATAGCCATTCGACTTCTGCTTCAGCTTGCCTGCAAACAACTCGACGGCCGGCGCATGACCAATGGCGACAAACACGCCGTCAATCGGAAATTCAGTGATTTCCCCGGTCTTGGTGTTCTTGACGCGAATGCCGGTGACCGATGGAGGCAACGGCTTCTTTGCCTGCTCGCCGGTAATCTCCTCGACCGCGCTGTCCCACAGCACCTTCACATTGTCTTTCTTGAACAGGCGCTCCTGCAGGATGCGCTCGGAGCGAAATTCATTGCGGCGATGAATGACCGTCACGGTTTTGGCGAGGTTGGACAAGTAAAGCGCTTCCTCAACGGCCGAATTACCGCCGCCAATCACCACGACATCCTTGCCGCGATAGAAGAACCCGTCACACGTTGCGCAGGCCGAAACGCCAAAACCCTTGAAAGTCTCTTCGCTTGGCAGGCCAAGCCACTTGGCCTGCGCGCCGGTCGCGATCACAAGCGCATCGCAAGAATATTGTGCACCAGAATCGCCTTTGAGAATGAAGGGGCGGCGCGAAATGTCGACATCGACAATAATGTCGGACACCATGTCGGTGCCGACATGCTCGGCCTGCTTGCGCATTTCCTCCATCAGCCAGGGGCCCTGGATGGGATCGGCAAAGCCGGGATAGTTTTCGACATCGGTCGTGATCATCAGCTGCCCGCCTTGCTGCATGCCCGCGATCAGCATCGGCTTCAGCATTGCGCGTGCCGCATAAATCGCAGCCGTGTAGCCGGCCGGACCGGAACCGATGATGATGACTGGGGCGTGGCGAATGGACATGGTCAGACTATCCTGTCTCGTTTGCGGGCGCGTTTGAGGCTGGCTTGCAGCCCTGCGCAGCACTCATGATGTAAGGATGGTCGCCCCTCAGGCGCAAGGCCGGAATGCGCTTCCTCACAGGCTTGTCAGCGACAGCGCTCAAACCGATCGGCTCAATCCACCGTCAACGCGGATGTTCTGCCCCGTAATGTAGCCAGCGCCATCGGAGGCCAGAAACGCGATTGTGGCGGCGATTTCGTCCGATGAGCCATAGCGCTGCATCGGCACGCTGTCGCGACGTTCGTCGGTTGCCGGCAGACTGTCGATCCAGCCCGGCAACACATTGTTCATGCGCACATTGTCGGCGGCATATTGGTCCGCAAACAGTTTTGTGAACGAGGCAAGCCCGGCACGAAAAACGGCAGATGTCGGGAACATCGCACTCGGCTCGAACGCCCAGGCGGTTGAAATATTGATGATCGCACCACCCTTCTGCGCGACCATGACAGGCGCAGCCAGACGCGTCGGGCGGATGACGTTCATCAGATAGACATCCATGCCCGTGCGCCACTGTTCGTCGGTGATCTCAAGGATAGGCGCACTCGGCCCATGACCTGCACTATTGACCAGCACATCGATGCGACCCCAACGCTCAAGTGCTCCGTCAACCAGCCGCTTGAGATCATCCGCAGACTGGTTGGAACCCGTAACGCCAAGCCCACCCAATTCTGCAGCGAGCGCCTCCCCTTTGCCGGACGACGACAATACCGCCACCGCAAACCCATCCGCTGCAAGGCGGCGCGCCGCCGCCGCACCCATGCCGGAACCACCTGCGGTCACAACCGCAACCTTCTGCTTGACCATGCTCTGTCTCCACTTTCGGCACACTTATGGCATGGGGCGGTAGCCACTTGAACGGTGAAAACCATTGTCTTGGGCGGCTGCGGCGGCATGGCCGCTTGCCCGCGAGCCCCGTTCGCGTAATTTCATTTCGTCCGAAGCAGATTCGACCTCAAGATTCATAAGACCAGGGAGTATTGTGTTGGCGATCAAGGCCGATCTCGACGCCATTGACTGGAAGATCCTTCGAGAGCTTCAGGACGATGGCCGCATGACCAACGTCGAATTGTCGAAACGCGTCGGCATCTCGGCCCCGCCGTGCCTGCGTCGCGTCAAGAAACTGGAAGATGCCGGTGTGATCGCTGGCTACCGAGCCCTCATCAACGGCCCATCACTGGGTTTCGACGTCGTCGCCTTCTGCCTGATCGGCCTCAACCACCAGTCGGAAACCGATTTGCGCCAGTTCTCCGAACGCACCCGCGGCTGGCCCATCGTGCGCCAGGCATGGATGGTCTCGGGAGATTCAGACTTCATGCTGCATTGCGTCGCGACCGATCTGGCAAGCTTCCAGACCTTTGTGATCGAGCAACTGACGTCGGCGCCGAATGTCGATACGGTTCGCACTGCACTGACGATACGTCAGGTCAAGGCCGAGGGCGCGATTGATTTTGCAAGGTAACGGGACATCTCAATCCTGAATTTCACCGCATTTGGAGGACAACCACAGGTTGATTGACAAAAATCCGATGGATACTGCACCTGCACCCTGATCGCTGGAATTGTGCAGGTCGGACCGATTTGACATTCGATGCAAGGTGAACTGCCGCCATTTCCAGCCGACTGCAATCATAAGAAAAGCTGTCAGCCGCGATGCCAAACCTGTTCAAGAAAATCGCCAATCGATGGCTTGTGTGGCAGTACCACCGGGAAAATGGGCCGGCACTTCGTTATCACGGCATTGAAGTCAAAATTCCCAGAGGTGTTCCGTTTGCATACAATGCACTCGTCGCCCGCGGCGGCTACGAAGAAGCAGAGCGCTCGCTGTTTGCGAAATATTTCGACCCCGCAGTTCCGGTAATCGAACTCGGCGGATCGCTCGGCATCTTGAGTGCCTATATTGCTCAGCAGATTTCTCCCGAAACACCTTATTGGGTGATCGAAGCCAACCCGAAGCTGATCGAGGTTTGCAAGCAGAATGCGAACTCGCGGCCTCGCCCGGTCCCGGTTCGTGTTCTTCATTGCGCGGTCGCATATGGAACCGATAGCGTGAGTTTCAGAGCAAAGCGCAATATCCATGTCAGCAGGCTGGCCACAGGAAATTTGGCCGGCAACATAACCGTACCAGCGCGAAAATTGAGCGATCTGGTTGATGAAATGGGCGCAAACGACGGCTACACGCTGGTTATGGACATCGAGGGTGCTGAATATGATGTCTTCGAAAACGACGCTGCAACCCTCGCAAAATGTCGACTTGCGATCGTCGAAACACATCCCCGCTTCTTCAAGGACGTCGGGCGGTCAATGGACGACTTCATGGCAATGGTAGAAGGTGCGGGTCTACGTGTGCTTGAGCAGAATGAGAACACGATCGCCCTCGCCCCGAAATGACACCGTTCTCCTTCGTATTGGTCGCCTACAATAGCGGCGATGTGATCGGCGATGCGATCAGGTCCATCCCAGGCGGCAATCAGATTATCGTCGTGGACAATGCCAGCAGCGACGACTCGGTAGAGATTGCGCGCGCCTGCGGTGCGACTGTCGTGTCTTTGGGCAGCAATCTCGGGTTCGGCACCGCCTGCAATCGCGGCGCCGAAATTGCATTGCACGAAAGGCTGTTCTTTCTGAACCCAGACGCTCGCCTTGAACCTGGCTCCCTGGAGGCACTGAACAAAGCGTTTCTGCAATATCCCGATGCTGCAGCCTTCAATCCAAAATTCCTGAACGAAGACGGAAGTCGGTATTTTCGCCGCCGCACCAAGCTCTTGCCTCGCCCATACTTCTTCCGCCCGCCAATGCCCGACAAAGACAAAGAAATCGAATTCGTCTCGGGCGCGGCGATCCTCATCAGAAAAAGCGTATTTGATCAGATAGGCGGATTTGACGAGAACATTTTTCTCTATTTCGAGGACGACGACCTGTCTGCCCGTGTCATCAAAGCAGGACACAAGATGCGCTATGTGAACCAGGCAGAAGTCAGGCACATTACTGGCACATCCTCGCCGCAGTCGAAAAAAATGTCAGAATTGAAAGAATATCACTTCATGAAGGCGAAGATATACACCTATCGCAAGCATGGAGTGAGTTTATCCATCCTTGGCCTGTCAGTCAGGGAAAAAATCCGAAAACTGTCTTCGTCCATGAAGAAAAACGAGAATAGCTACATCAGAGCGACATCGCGACTGAAGGCCATCGACGAATTCCGGAAGTCCGAACGACACCTCGGCGGCTGATCCTCACCAATTGCGCAAGACGCGCAGATCTACCGTCCCAGATCGTCGACCATGCCCGACTTTGCAATTGCGTGCATTTCATACAGCTTGGATTCTGTCAGGAACGAATATTCGTACAGCATTCTGGCGTGAATAAATCCCGGAAATCCGCAGCGCCAGTATCCGCGCTGGACGTAAATCCTCAGGAAATACAGCATTGGATTGAACACCAACCTCCACAAGCGAGGCGGAGATCCCGCGTCGAACAACTGCTTTGCTTTGAGGTCTGAATAGCCATTGATCTTCCGGATCTGCTCATCCATCGGCACAGCCGTAAAGTGCAGCAGACTGCCAACCGGCGCAGGCAGAACCCGACCGGCAGCGACAACACTCTCATGTACTGTCTTTGACAGATCGTAAGCGCCCATTCCCCTGCGAAACAGCCGCAGGTGCTTTTCGCCTCTGAGACTCTTGGGAATGTAGCCATAGCCGACCAGGTAACGCCGGTTCACCAGCTTCCAACCGGCCACATCGGCCGGTGCCGCCAGAAGATCGGGCAGCGCAGCCTGGAGATCATCATCCAGACGCTCATCGGCATCAATCGAGATGCACCAATCCTGGCTACATTGGTCGAGCGCGTACTGCTTCTGGCCGGCAAAACCGCGCCAGGGTTCTTCAAACAGCCTGATCGGCCAGCCAGCGTCGACATAACTTCTCACGAGTTCAATCGTGCCATCCGTCGATCCTGAATCGACGATGATGATCTCGCTGCATCGCGCCATGCTCTCGATGCAGTTGCCAAGAACACCCACTTCATTGAGGCAGATCACATAGCCCGACACCGGCAGCAGATCACCGGCTGGATGCGGTTTCGGCGTCATCTTCATTTGTCCCATGGCAGATCGAACTCGATGAATGGACTGAGTAGTGAACGACCAGAAGACGAGCCTGTGCAAGACGCTGGCTACGCGGCGGCATCCCACACTCTGGCATAGACCGCTCCGACCTGCTGCGCTTCGTTTTCGATTCCGCGATTGGCTGAAACCTCGATGCGCGCTGTGCGGCCCTGACGTTCGGCAAGGTCGTTGTCGGCCAGATAGGGCTCGATCGCGGCCTTGATCGCTTCGAGATCGTCGACCGGCACGAGTGCCCCCGTCTTGCCAACTGAAATCAGTTCGGAAAACACGCCCGCATCTGCGGCGACAACCGGAACACCCGTCGACATCGCCTCCAGTGGCGTCAGGCCGAACCCTTCCCACCGCTGCGGCGCAACAAACAATGACAGCGCCTTGTACCATGGCACGACGTCAGGCTGTTCGCCGACAAACCGGATCCGGTCCGAAAGCTTGGCCGCGCCAATCCGATCTTCCAGTTCGCGTTGAAAGCCCTGATGCTCCACCGTGGTCCGTCCGGTCATCACTGCCGACCATTGTGGATATTTGGGCAACAACGCGATCATCGCGTCGACAAAAATGTCCGTGCCCTTCTGGTGCCGGATACGTCCAAAACAGCCAACATAGCGCAGTGATGGATCAAGCCCGACCGCACGGACTGCATCGCTCTTGTCGGAAGGCGGTGAGAAACGCTCGGTATCAACGCCATGCATCACCACTGTGTGCGGAACGTCGAGAAAAGCAGCCGCTTTCGAGCTGGTCGCGATCACGGCATCCATCCGGCGGATCAGAAATTTCGTCCATGCCCGATGGCTGCGCTGCGCGGCAGATGTAAAGACCAGCTTCACCGGTGCTCCGAGCGTGCGTAGCACCAACCCGCCCAGCATCTCGACATTACGCCGTGCATGCCAGATGCGTTTGCGGCCCGAGCGCGGACGACGCCAGAGCGAGGGAATTTGCGTCCAGCGAATATGGGGGAGACTGTCCGGCAGTCCGGGCCCAATCGTCGCGATGCCGATGGTCTTCATCTGGGCCGGCACGAGCTGGATGATCGTGCTGGTCACGCCAGAGAGCCGCTGCTTGAAATTGGGCGCGATCACATCGACCGCGCCCATATCGACCTTTGGCGCTTTCACAATCAGCCGAAGCGCAGTTCGACGATCTCGTAGCCGCGCGCTCCACCCGGCGCATTCACCTCAATGGCGTCGCCGACTTCCTTGCCAATCAGCGCGCGCGCAATCGGCGACGAAATCGAGATCCGGCCAGACTTCACGTCCGCTTCCTGGTCGCCGACGATCTGATAGGTCTTCTTCTCTTCCGTATCTTCGTCGACCACGACGACGGTCGCACCAAACTTGATCTTGTCGCCCGAAAGCTTGGTGACATCGATCACGTCGGCACGTGCAATCAAATCTTCCAGCTCGCCTACGCGGCCTTCATTGAGGCTCTGCGCCTCCTTGGCAGAATGATATTCCGCGTTTTCCGAAAGATCGCCATGGCCACGCGCCTCGGCAATCGCTTCGATGATACGCGGACGCTCCTCTTGTTGACGCCAGCGCAGCTCTTCCTTGAGCCGTTCGAAACCACTGGTTGTCATCGGGACCTTGTTCATAGCCCTTCCTTCCGTTCCCCGCGCCGTTTGAGGCGGGCGCGAGACAAAAATAAAACGGTCCCCCGGACAGGCCGGCGGAACCGCTACACCTCATTCACGCCAGATATAGCGCTTCGGGGCAGAAAATTCACGAAAAAAATGGTGTCGCATGCCGCACCCAGCGTTCACCGGCGGAAAAACTGTAGGGCCAGCGACTTGGGCACAGACCGCAACCGCAGATCATCACCCGCTTGTGATCTCGAACCCATTTATGTGAACGCACCGGTGGAACAACCGCCGCACGGGATGATTATCTGGGTTACAGCAATCAGGGACAAGTCGAAGTCGATGACCAAAGCAACTACCAGATTTTGGGCAACAGCACTTCTCATCGGCGCAGCGTCGCCTGTCTTCGCGCAGGAAACCGTGCGCACCGAAGCCGTCACGCTTGCAGCTCAGGTCGTGGCGCAGGGCCTCGAGAACCCTTGGGGTCTCGATTTCCTGCCGGACGGCTCGATGGTTGTGACTGAACGGCCAGGCCGGATGCGCATTGTCGGTGCCGACGGTATCCTGTCTGAACCCATAGCCGGCGTTCCGGAAATCTCGGCCAACGGACAAGGTGGCCTGCTCGATGTGGCGGTCGCGCCTGATTTCGCCCAATCGGGCCGCATCTATTTCACCTTCTCCGAACCCGGAAGCGGCGGCGCGGGCACTGCAATCGCCAGCGCGACGCTCGTCCGCGACGGCGCGCAGGCACGGCTCGATGATGTCAAAATT
>Ga0209572_1002136_pt1 | contig 9970 bp, 11 predicted proteins | sample EBPBio232012_DNA_FD_185867 | JGI IMG/M metagenome (GOLD analysis project Ga0209572, IMG submission 185867) | Wastewater treatment Type I Accumulibacter community from EBPR Bioreactor in Madison, WI, USA - Reactor 1_1/23/2012_ DNA (SPAdes)... | ecosystem: Engineered > Bioreactor > EBPR >...
TTCGGGCGCATCCGCGCCGAACGCTGGGGCGCGCGCGGCATCGACCTCGACCTGCTGGCGCTGGACGATCTGGTGCGGCCCGATGCCGCAACCCAGACCCTGTGGCGCGACCTGCCCGCGGCGGAGCAGAGGCGCAGCGCGCCCGACGGGCTGATCCTGCCGCATCCGCGGCTGCAGGACCGCGCCTTTGTCCTGGTGCCCTTGGCCGAGGTCGCGCCCGGCTGGCGCCATCCGCTGACCGGGCAAACGGTGGCCGGGATGCTTTCCGCGCTGCCGGCCGAGGATATCGCCGCGCTTGCCCCGCTTTCGTGACCGGAACCTTCTTGCCAATCGCCGCGGCCGCGCATAGTAAAGCGGCTTCCGACTCGGGGTTTGCGCCCCCGCTTGCGCGCGCCCCGTCCGCCCGTTTCCAAGGGAGTGCCCGATGGCCCGCGTTACTGTCGAAGATTGCGTCGACAAGGTTCCCAACCGCTTTGAGCTTGTCATGCTGGCCGCGCATCGCGCCCGCGAAATCGCCGCCGGCGGCCCGCTGACCATCGCCCGCGACAACGACAAGAACCCGGTCGTCGCCCTGCGCGAAATCGCCGAGGAAACCCAGGGCGCCGAGGATCTGCGCGAGCGGATGATCGCCGCCAACCAGACCCAGATCGAGGTCGACGAGCCGGAAGAAGACCAGATGTCGCTTCTCATGAGCGCCGAGATGGACCGTCCCGCGCATGACGACATGTCCGAGGAACGGCTGCTGCGCGCCCTGATGGAAGCCCAGGGTCAGGACTGACCCCCGCCGGGAAAGAGCGGACCGAATGACGACTGCCGACGACCTGATCGCCCTGGTCCGCACCTATAACCCGCGCACGAACGAGGGCCTGATCCGCCGGGCCTGGGAGTTTGGCGAACGCATGCATGACGGGCAGCTCCGGCAATCCGGCGAGGCCTATTTCACCCATCCGGTCGCCGTCGCCGTCATCCTTGCCGAACAGCAGATGGATGACGCCACCATCGTCACCGCGCTGCTGCACGACACGATCGAGGATACCAAGGCCAGCTTTTCCGAGGTCGAGACGCTGTTCGGCCGCGAGATCGCCGAACTGGTCGATGGCGTCACCAAGCTGACGAACATCCAGCTGTCCTCGGTCGAAAGCAAGCAGGCCGAGAATTTCCGCAAGCTTTTCATGGCGATGGCCCGCGACCTGCGGGTCATGCTGGTAAAGCTCGCCGACCGCCTGCACAACATGCGCACCATCAAGTCGATGCGCGCCGAAAAGCAGGCGCAGAAGGCGCGCGAGACGATGGAGATCTATGCCCCCCTTGCCGGGCGCATGGGCATGCAATGGATGCGCGAGGAACTGGAGGATCTGGCATTCCGCGTCCTGAATGCCGAGGCGCGCAATTCCATCATCCGCCGCTTCATCACGCTCCAGCGCGAATCGGGCGACCTGATCGACCGCATCACCGCCGACATCCGGGCCGAGCTGGAAAAGGCCGGGATCGAGGCCGAGGTGGTGGGCCGCGCGAAAAAGCCCTATTCGATCTGGCGCAAGATGCAGGAAAAGGACCAGGGGTTTTCCCGCCTGTCCGACATCTACGGCTTCCGCATCATCACCCGCGATGCCGCCGACTGCTACCGCGTGCTGGGGGTGATCCACCAGAAATGGCGCGCGGTGCCGGGCCGGTTCAAGGACTACATTTCGCAGCCGAAATCGAACGGTTACCGCTCGATCCACACCACGGTCAGCGCCCGCGACGGCAAGCGGGTCGAGGTGCAGATCCGCACGCGCGAGATGCACGAAGTGGCCGAGGCCGGGGTCGCCGCGCATTGGGCCTACAAGGACGGCGAGCGGGTGCAGAACCGCTTTGCCGTCGATCCGGTGCGCTGGATCACCCAGATGACCGAACGGTTCGAGGATGACAGCGATCACGACGAGTTTCTCGAAGCTGTCAAACTCGAGATGTATCAGGATCAGGTGTTCTGCTTCAGCCCCAAGGGGGATGTGATCAAACTGCCGCGCGGTGCCACGCCCATCGACTTTGCCTATGCGATCCACACCCGCATCGGCCATGCCTGCGTCGGCGCCAAGGTCGACGGGATGCGGGTGCCCTTGTGGACCCGGCTCAAGAACGGCCAGTCGGTCGAGATCATCACCGCCGAGGGGCAGACGCCGCAGGCATCCTGGATCGACATCGCGGTGACGGGCCGGGCCAAGACCGCGATCCGCCGGATGCTGCGCGAAGAGGATCGCGAAAGGTTCATCAAGCTGGGCGCCGAACTGGCGCGGGTGGCGTTCGAGAATGTCGGCCGCAAGGCCACCGACAAGGCCCTGCGCACCGCGGCCAAGGCGCTGGCCGTCGATGACGTCGACGAACTCCTCGCCCGGCTGGGCGCGGCCGAGATCACCGCGCGCGAGGTCGTGCGCGCCATCTATCCCGATCTGGCGCAGAAACCGGGGGACGAGGTCGATTCCGGGCAGGCGGTCGTCGGCTTGTCGGACGACACCTCCTATCGCCGCGCGGCCTGCTGCCAGCCGGTTCCGGGCGAACGCATCGTCGGCATCACCTTCCGCGGGCAGGGCGTGGTCGTCCATGCCATCGACTGCCCGGCGCTGGCCGCCTACGAGGAACAGCCCGAACGCTGGATTGACCTGCGCTGGCAGGGCGGCACCCACAAGCCGGTCAATGACGTGACGCTTGACGTGACGATTTCCAACGACGCCGGGGTGCTCGGCCGCATTTGCACTCTGATCGGCGAACAAAGGGCCAATATCTCGGACCTGCATTTCGTCGACCGCAAGCCGGATTACTATCGCCTGCTGATCGACGTCGACCTGCGCGATGCCGAACACCTGCACCGGGTGATGACCGCGCTCGAGGCGGAAAGCGCGGTCTCGGCGATCCGGCGCCATCGCGATCCGAAACGGGCGGCCGACGCCCGAAAGGTCTGACGCATGGTGTTCCGCCGCCGCCAGAAACTGCGCTGGTGGCAATTCGCCATCGAGGGTTTCTGGCCAAGGGCGGGCTGGCCGCGGGTCATCACCTATTTCCGCCACCGCATCCGCCGCCTGCCCGACACGCCGCACAAGGTGGCGCGCGGCATGTTCGCCGGCACCTTCGTGTCGATCCTTCCGCTGCCCGGGCTGCAGATGGTGCTGGGCGGCGTGCTGGCCTGGGCGATGCGCGGCAACATCCTTGCCGCGCTCCTCTGTTCCTTCATCTCGAACCCGCTGACCACGCCGTTCTTTGCCGTCGCCTCGATCGGGCTGGGGCAATGGATGCTGGGGCAGGATGCGTTCCTGAGCGCACGGATGATCGGCCGCGCCTTTGAAGAGGCGCTGGGCGACCTCTGGCACAATGTCGTCGCGCTCTTCACCCCGGAAACCGCGCAATGGGGCGGGCTTGCCCATTTCTGGGACCGGGTGTTCCTGCCCTATTTCGTCGGCTCGATCGTCATCGGCATCGCCTGCGGGCTGGTCGCCTATTACGTCACCATCCCGTTGGTCGGCGCCTATCAGCGGGCGCGGGCCAGGCACTTGCGCGAGCGGCGGGAAAAGCGTCTTTTGTCCCGTGGTGACGACGGAGGCGGGCAATGACCGGCAAACTGCGGCTGGGCGTGAACATCGACCATGTGGCGACGGTGCGGAATGCGCGCGGCACGCCCTTTCCCGACCCGACCCGCGCCGCCCTGCTGGCGCAGGATGCCGGCGCCGACGGCATCACCGCCCATCTGCGCGAGGATCGCCGCCATATCCGCGACGAGGATATCGAAAGCCTGATGGCGCATCTGCGGCTGCCGCTGAATTTCGAATGCGCCGCGACGGACGAGATGCAGGCGATCCTTTTGAAACATCAGCCGCATGCCTGCTGCCTTGTCCCCGAAAAGCGCGAGGAGCGGACGACCGAAGGCGGCCTTGACGTGGCCGGCGACGAGGCGCGGCTGCGCGACTACATCGCCCCCCTGCGCGAGGCCGGGATCCGCGTGTCGATGTTCATCGGCCACGATCCCCGGCAGATCGAGGCCTCGGCCCGCATCGGCGCCGCGGTGGTGGAACTGCACACCGGCCATTATGCCGACCTGTTCCTTGAGCACGGCGCCGAAGGCGCGGCGGCGGAACTCGACGCCCTGCGCCGCGGCGCCACGCTGGCGGCGTCGCTGGGGCTCGAGGTCCATGCCGGGCACGGGCTGACCTATGACAATGTGACGCCGGTGGCGGCGATCCCCGAGGTGATGGAGCTGAACATCGGCCATTTCCTGATCGGCGAGGCGATCTTCATCGGGCTGGCAGAGTCCATCGCCGGGATGCGGGCGCTGATGGACGGGGCGCGGCGATGACGCGGCGCAAAAGCCTTGCCAAGGCTTTTGCCAAGGGTTTTCTGAAAACCCTTGGCGTCCTCGCCCTGACGCCGCTCGCCGCACAGGCGCAGTCGGTCGGCGACTGCGGCGGCTGGCAGACCGACGCCCGCAACATCGCCGAACCGTGGGAGGAGAACACCGCCACCTTCGCCAACGGCGCCGTCCGGGTCGCGGTGCTGGACACGATCGAACCGGGGGCGGTGCCCTTTCACATTCTGGTCCTGTCGCCGCCCTATGACGAACTCGGCGCGCGGTCCTGCGCTTTGGTCAGCGCCTCGGCCGACGGCATAGGTTTCCCCCTGATGACCCTGCGCGGCGTGCAGGCGGCCTATGACCCGGCCAAGGGCCTTGTCCTGACCATCGAGACGGCGGTGTGGTCCGAGGACATGTCCGAAACCGTGCCGGTGCAGCTGCGCGTCGGCATCAACCAGCAGACAGGCGTGGTGACCGCCGGTTTCGAATGATCCTCGGCATCGGCACCGACCTTTGCAACATCGACCGGATCGAGGCCAGAAACCCTTGACCTTTGCGAAGATCGCCTATCGGCAACTCAACGCGCCGCAGAAGGAAATCTACAACTTTCAAAAGTTTGCGGCCCGGCTTGCGGACTATGGTTACAACTGCATCCGGCTGAGCGACGACTGGCAAGGGGCCGACTTTCTGGCCTGTCATCTTGATGGCGTCACCGTCCTTCGTGTCCAGTTGAAGGCCCGGATGGTGCTGGATCGGAAATATGTCGGCAAGGGACTTCACATCGCCTTCCGTTGGGGAGAGGAGTTCTTTCTCTACCCTCATGATGATCTGCTCGCGACCGTCACCGCTCTGGGCGTCATGGACGAGGAGAAGTCGGGCTGGAAGGATCGCGGATCCCGAAGCTGGCCGGTCTTGCCCAGGTGGGCTGTTGAGTTCCTCAGGGACCACAAGGTTTAGGATGCGCCAATGATCCTCGGCATCGGCACCGACCTCTGCAACATCGACCGGATCGAGGCGACGCTGGCCCGGTTCGGCGACCGCTTCCGCGACCGGGTGTTCACCGAACGCGAGCAGCGCAAGGCCGAAAGCCGGCCGCGCGCGGTGGCGGCGACCTATGCCAAGCGCTGGGCGGCGAAAGAGGCCTGCTCCAAGGCGCTCGGCACCGGGCTGCGCATGGGCATCGCCTGGAAGGACATGGCGGTGTCGAACCTGCACACCGGACAGCCGGTGATGCATGTCACCGGCTGGGCCGCCGAACGGCTGGCGCAGATGACCCCGCCGGGACACGAGCCGCTGATCCATGTCACCCTGACCGACGACCACCCCTGGGCCAGCGCCTTTGTCGTGATCGAGGCGCGGCCGGTCGCGAAATGACCCCTGGTGTTCACTTCAACGCCTGCCCGGGGCTGGCCGCTGCCGATGCCGGCCAGTGCTGCGGCCCCGCCGATGTGCGGAGGGTGACGGCCCCCCGCCCCACCCCGGAAGCGGCGGCATGAAAGCCCTGTTCCGCGCCAACACCGGTTTTGCCCGGCTGATCGCCGCGCAGATCCCGGCGGACCTTGCCGACTGGCTGGCCTTTGTCGCGGTGGCTGCGACGCTGGCCTATGGCTGGCAGGCGCCGCCCTTGGCCTTTGCCCTGCTGGGGCTGGCGATGGGGCTGCCCTATGTCGTGATCGGTCCCTTTGCCGGGGCGCTGGTCGACCGCTGGCGGCTGGGGCCGGTGCTGGTCTGGTCGAACCTTGGCCGCGGCCTCGGGGTGCTGGCCTATGGCCTTGCCCCCGGCTGGCCGGCGCTGGTCGTGCTGGTGGCGCTGGTCGCCACGGTGGACAGCTTCTTCACCCCGGCGAAACAGGCGGCCTTGCAGGCATTGGTCCGGCCCGAGGATCGGGCGGCGGCCAATGGCCTCAGCCAGGGGGTCAACCAGATTTCCAAGATCGCCGGGCCGGCGCTGGGTGGCGGGCTCCTTGCCCTGACCGGGCCGGTGCCGGTCTTTGTGCTGACCGCGGTGGCCTCGGCCCTTGCGGCGGCCCTGGCCCTTGGCCTGCCGCTGCCGGCGCGCGAACTACGGCCCGACCACTCCCCGCGGATCTTCCGAGACATTGCCGAGGGGCTGGCGCTGGTCCGCCGCACCCCGGCCCTGCGCGCGGCGCTGGGCCTGATGGCGGCGGGGTTCTTTGGCATCTTCCTTTACGACACGCTGATCGCGCCCCTGATGGAGAGCCTTGGCCACGGGCCCGAGACCCTCGGCCTCTGCGTCGCGGCCAATGGCCTTGGCGGCGTGACCGGCGCGCTTCTGGGCGGGCCCCTGATGAAACGGCGGCCCTTCGTCTGGGTCGCGGCGAGCCTTGCCGCGGGCGGCACCCTTGTCGGGGCGATGGGGGTTGCGGCGCTGACCGGCATCGGCCTGCCGGCGCCCCTCCTTGCCGCGGCCTTCCTGACCGTGGGCCTTGCCGGCGCCGGCAGCGTCGTGCCGATCCGCACCGTGATCCAGAACGCCACGCCCGAACCCGCGATGGCCCGCGTCGCCGCCCTGTCCGAGGCGGCCAGCGCCGCTGCCCTTCTGGTTGCGCCGCTGGCGGGCGCGGGGCTGGCGACGATCGGCGGCATCGGCCTGCCCTTCGTCGTCGGGGCCGGGGTTGCGCTTCTCACCGCCGTGACTGCGGCCCTTGCCTTGACAGGCCCCCGCGCGCCCCGCATGAACGCGGCAGCATTTCAGGGGGACGCATAGGATGGCTGCGGAAAAATCCGGGATCGGCGCGAGCATCGTCGAGACGATCAAGACCGTGGTCTATGCGCTGCTTCTGGCCGGCATCTTCCGCACCGTGTTCTTCCAGCCCTTCTGGATCCCGTCGGGGTCCATGAAGGACACGCTGCTGATCGGCGATTTCCTGTTCGTCAACAAGATGGCCTATGGCTATTCCTATGCCTCCTGCCCGTCGATCCGCATCCCCGCTTTGGGCATCGACATCGGCGCCGACGATTTCTGCGGCATGTTCCGCGGATCGAACGAACGGCTGTTCGGATCGGAACCGCAGCGCGGCGATGTGGTGGTGTTCCGCCACCCGGTCACCGGCGTCGATTTCATCAAGCGGCTGATCGGCCTGCCGGGCGACCGCATCCAGGTGCGTAACGGCGTCCTCTACATCAACGATGAAGAGGCGGTGCAGGAGCCCGACGGCATCTTCACCGAGATCTACGAGCCGCAGGGGCCGCAGCGGCTGTTGCCGCTTTGCGCCAACGGCGCTGTGGGCCTTGGCAACGAATGCCAGTCCGAACGCTATCGCGAGACGCTGCCGGGCGGTGTCAGCCATGACATCCTGAACATCGACGATAACATGGCGCCCGCCAACGGGTCGTTCGATGCCGACAACACCCAGGTCTATACCGTGCCCGAGGGGCATTATTTCTTCATGGGCGACAACCGCGACAATTCCACCGACTCGCGGTTCGCGCAGTCGTCGGGCGGGGTCGGCTTCGTGCCCTATGAGGATCTGGTCGGCCGCGCCGACAGGGTGATCTTCTCGTCCGCGGGCACCTCGATGCTGGCCTTCTGGACCTGGCGGGCCGATCGGTTCTTCCGGGCGATCGATTGAAACCCGCCGCTGAACTGACCGCGCTTGCGGAAAGGATCGGCCACCGTTTCGCGCGGCCGGAACTCCTCGTGCGCGCGCTGACCCATGGCTCGGTGTCGAGCCCGGGTCGCGCCGACAATCAGCGGCTGGAATTCCTGGGCGACCGCGTGCTGGGCCTTGTCATGGCCGAGGCTTTGCTGTCCGCCGACCGCGCCGCGACCGAGGGCCAGATCGCGCCCCGCTTCAACGCGCTTGTCCGGCGCGAGACCTGTGCCGAGATCGCCCGGTCGGTCGACATCGGCGCCGCGCTGAAACTCGGCCGGTCCGAGATGACCTCGGGCGGGCGCCGGAAAGAGGCGCTTCTGGCCGATGCGATGGAGGCGGTGATCGCCGCCGTCTATCTGGATGCCGGGTTCGAGGTGGCGCGCGAGGTCGTGCTGCGGCTGTGGGGCGACCGGGTGAACCGGGTGGCCGAGGATGCCCGCGACGCCAAGACCGCGCTGCAGGAATGGGTGCAGGCCCGGGGCGAGGCGCCGCCGGTTTATGTCGAGGCCGGCCGCTCCGGCCCCGACCACGCGCCGGTCTTTACCATCGAGGTGCGGCTGGCCTCGGGCCTGACCGAACAGGCGACCGCGGGGTCGAAACGGCTGGCGGAACAGGCGGCTGCGGCGGCCATGCTGGCGCGGCTGGAGTAGGGCGCCCTACACGTCCCGCCGCGGCGCCTGCGACAGGTGGCCCAGCAGATAGGCATGGGTCGCCGGATTGGCGACGATCATCGTGCCGGTGCGCTCATAGAACTCCGGCCCCCGCCCCCACCAGTCGGTGACGATGCCCCCGGCCTCTTGCACCGCCAGGATGCCGGCGGCGGTGTCGGGAAACCCGGTTTCCTCGAAATACCCGGTCAGCCGCCCGCAGGCGACCATGGCACAGGCCAGCGCGGCGCTGCCCGGCACCCGCACCGCGCCGATCGGCGCGCGGATCGCATCCAGCCGGGCATAGGCGCCGGGATGCAGCGACAGGTTCGGCGTCGGCAGGCCGGTGCCGACGCACATGAAGCGCACATCGGCGGACCGGCTGACCTGCAGCCGCTGCCCGTTCAGGAAAGCCCCGCCGCCCTTCACCGCGGTGAACATCTCGTACGCGACCGGGTCGAACACCAGCCCGCACAGGGTTTCGCCGCGATGCCGCAGCGAGATGGTGATCGTGTAATGCTGGCCGTTCAGGAAATTGGTCGTGCCGTCGATGGGATCGACCAGAAACCGCGTGTCCTGCTCGAGCCCCTCGACCGAGCCGAATTCCTCGCCGGTCAGGCTCCAGTCCGGGTAGCGGGACAGAAGGTGGTCGCGGATCGACTGTTCCGAATCGCGGTCGGCGTCCGAGACGAAATCGCCCGGCCCCTTGACCCCGATCTCGATGTCGCGAAAGCGGGCGAAATGGCTTTGCGTGATCCGCCCGGCGGCGCGGGCGGCGTCGATCATGTCGGCAAGGATGCGGTCGATGTTCATGACAGGGCCTGTGCCAGTCCTTCGGGATCGTCGGTGGTGATCTGGTCGGCTTTCAGCGCCAGCAGGCGGCGGACCAGCGCGAGCGACGCGGGCGTCACCCGCTGGATCGTATAGGCATCGACCCGGCGCCCCGCGGCATGGACCGCGCCGATCAGGTCGAAGCCGGCATCCGCGGCGGCGCTGACGATCTCATGCGCGATATAGATGAGGCTGGCGCGCGGCGCCGTGGTCAGGGCCGCACCGATCCAGCCGGCGAAATCGCCGGTCGCCTGCAGCTGGCCGAGCGAGTCGCCATGGCAGGGGTCATAGCCCATGTGCAGCCCCGGTGCGGCCCCGGTCAGCGCATCGACCGCGGCGAAATCGCCCCCCGACAGGATCATGTGCCGCGCCACCGACGCGACGGTGCGGCCGAATGCGGCGATGGTTGCGGGGTCGAGTGCGGCCATATCCTCCTTGAAATCGAGTTGCAGGAGCGCGTCGGGATGCGGCGGCTGGGTCGCCAGCAGGGCGCACAGATCCTCGAGCAGCATCACCCGGTCGGGCAGCACAGTGCCGTCATTGCCGCGCAGGTGCAG
>Ga0209572_1002139_pt1 | contig 9953 bp, 9 predicted proteins | sample EBPBio232012_DNA_FD_185867 | JGI IMG/M metagenome (GOLD analysis project Ga0209572, IMG submission 185867) | Wastewater treatment Type I Accumulibacter community from EBPR Bioreactor in Madison, WI, USA - Reactor 1_1/23/2012_ DNA (SPAdes)... | ecosystem: Engineered > Bioreactor > EBPR >...
GCAGGATCAGGAATGCATTTCGGATGGGCGCGTGCGGCAGCAAGCACCAGTTCCTTAGCCTTTTCGAGGTCAGTATCATAATCGACGGAGAAGGGTATCTCGGCGCGGGCGCGCTTGTCACTGTAGGTAAGGTTGGTTGTGCGCTGGGTGATGAAGTCCTCGTTGGGCACCAGCACCTCGCGACCATCGACGGTCTCGATGAGTGTGTAGCGTGCCCCGGTCTGGCGCACGGTGCCCGTGGTGCCGTCACTGAGCTGGATGAGGTCACCGACCTGAATCGATTTCTCGAACAGCAGAATGATGCCGCTGATGAAGTTGCTGGCGATCTTCTGCAGGCCGAATCCGAGACCCACACCGAGTGCACCCCCGAAGACGCTCAGTGCCGTGAGGCTGATGCCCACGATCTGCAGAATGATGATGAAGACGATGAAATAGACCAGAATCTGGAACATCTTGCTCATCAGCGCCTTATTGCTGACATGCACGCCGCGCATACGTTTCAGACGGCGATCCACGAGGGCTACCAGTGACCCCGCCAGCCAGAAGAGGATGATGATGGCGAGTAATGTTTGCAGCACCAGATAGGCGCTGAGCTTGAAATCACCCGCGGAGAACTTGATGGCCTTGAGCGCGACGGTGACCGGATCCCACAGCCCGAAGAAATGCAGCAGCGTGATGGGCAGTACGACCAGCGCGACAAGCCAGCCGGCAGCGCGGCGTGACGACATGAGGAACACAACGCGGATGACCAGCCATGCAAGCGAAATCTTGAACACGAAGGCGAGCAGGTTATGCGGCTCTCCGATGGCGGCGAAGATGGTCGCAACGATACTGACAAGCAGCAGTGAAAGCAGCGGGGCGAGCAGGGGCGCGATGAAATCGACAAATTTGGCCTTCCACGTGCGTTGCGGCATCTGGTCGATACGCCGATTGAGCCATGTACCCATCAGGCACGCGAGGACGGGGAGTGCGGCGGCGAGAACCTGTTCCAGTTCATTAGCGCGCGCTATGACAGACGCAATATCAAGCGCCCATTGGCTAAACGCAGTGAGCAATTTGGCAGTGATGACTTCCATGCTGTTCATACAAACACTCGTGCCAGTAGATGCAATAAGAAAAACATACGGATGTTGAGGGTTGCGACAATTTTCTTGACGTGATGCTGCACCGCACTACAACCGAATGAATCAAAAATAAAACGTGTTGTAGGAACAAATTTCGGCGCTTTCGAGCGCTTTTCAGAATCACGCCAACACGAGGAACCTATGCTTAGACGTTTCGTTCTCGCCGCCTTCTTCTCACTTACCGTTGCCCATCCCGCTTTTGCCCAAGAGGCCACGCAAGTGGTGGATACTGGCAACACTACGTGGTTGCTGGTCTCCGCAGCACTGGTCATGCTCATGACGCCGGGTCTTGCGTTCTTCTATGGCGGTATGGTGAGTAAAAAGAACGTGGTTTCCACGTTGTTGCAGAACTATGTGGCGCTGGCGATTGTGGGTCTGCTCTGGATCATCGTTGGCTATAGCTTGGCCTTTGGCGAAGGTGACGCGTATATCGGTGGTTTCGACATCGTTATGCTCAAGGGGCTCGATTCGCAGTTCTATGGCGATACGGGTGTGCCCATGCTGGCCTTTGCTGCATTCCAGATGATGTTCGCTATCATCACCCCCGCACTCATCACGGGTTCTTTCGCCGAGCGCGTGAATTTCAAGGCGTGGATCTTCATCATGGCGATCTGGAGCCTTGCTGTCTATGTGCCCGTTGCTCACTGGGTCTGGGGGCCAGGTGGTTGGCTTGCGAATAAGGGTGCGCTGGATTTTGCGGGCGGTCTTGTCGTGCATATCACCGCGGGTTTCTCTGGCTTAGTGGCGGCATTGCTGTTCGGCAAACGATCGAGCGCGCATGACCCGGCACCACCCCATAACGTTCCCATGATCATGATGGGTGCGGCGTTGCTGTGGTTCGGCTGGTTCGGTTTCAATGCGGGCTCAGCTATTTCATCGGGTGCACTCTCGGCGTATGCTTTTGTGAATACCTTCATCGGCGCGGCTTCGGCGTTCATCACATGGATGGTTATTGATTGGATCGTGCATGGTCGCCCCTCTGCCGTTGGCTCTTCCATCGGTCTTGTGGTCGGCCTAGTCGCGATCACCCCTGCAGCGGGCTATGTCGAGATTCCTTCAGCGTTCATCATTGGCATCGTGGCGGCCATCGTCAGCAATCTCGTCATCAAGGGCATGAACACCATCACCCATCTCGATGATGCGCTTGATGTGTTCGCATCGCACGGTGTAGGCGCGGTGGTCGGTGCGATATTGACCGGCCTGTATGCCAGCAAGACCGTGAATCCCGGCATCACCAATGAAGGCTGGTTGATTTCCGGTGATTCGACGCTGTTCTTCGCGAACCTGCATGGCGTGGTGGTTGTTGCGGCCTATTCGATGGTGGCGACGGTGGTCATCGTGAAGGTTGTTGGGCTGTTCGCACCGATCCGCGTGAATGAAGATGCGGAAGGTCTCGGGCTTGACCGCGCCATTCATGGTGAAGGCTCAAGCTTCACGCTTGATGGCGGCTGGGACAAGCCTAAATAAGCGGCAGGGTGAACCAGAAGCACGAGCCTTTGCCGGCTTCACTTTCCACACCAATTGCGCCGCCCATCTGCTCGATGAAGCGCTTGCAGATGACCAAGCCCAAACCGGTGCCCTCATAGCGGCGATCACTGCCATCTTCTATCTGCGTGAAGGCTTGGAACAGGCGCTTCCTGTTTTCTTCCGTGATGCCGATGCCGGTGTCGCGAACGCTGATCATGGCGACATCCCCTTGACGTTTCATCGTCACGATAACGCCGCCATCCTTGGTGAACTTGATGGCATTGTTGATCAGGTTCAGCAGTGTTTGCTTGATATACTGCGCGTCGCCAAGCACGCTGGCATCGTGTTCGATGCGGGGCTCTAGGCTCAGGCCTTTCTCTTCCGCCAATTGCTTCATGAGCGCGACGCTGTCTTCCACCCGTTCACGTAATTTCACGGGTTCCATGCTCATGGTGATCTTTCCGGCCTCGGCTTTCGAGAAATCCAGGATATTGTTGATCATGAGCAGCAGTGTCTTGCCGCTACGGAAAATGATCTTCGAGAATTCATTCTCTTTCTTGCCCAAATCGCGCCGCGTCAATAGGTCCGCCATGCCGATGATGCCATTCAGCGGCGTGCGTATCTCATGGCCGATGGTGGCCAAAAAGACGGATTTAGCCTTGTTGGCGGATTGTGCGACTTCCATCGCTTCGCTCAATTCCTTCGTACGTTCTTCTACCTCATGTTCGAGATGCTCTTGATAGTTGTCGACCTTTAGGCGCATGCCGGTGAAAGTGTCAATTAGTGTGCGAATCTCGGGTGCGGCATGCGAGGTGTCCACTGTAGCACTGCGGTTGCCTTGCGAATATTCCGCCATCACTTTCGAGAGGTTTTCGAGTGGTCGCAAAGCATGCGAGAGCAAACGGTAGATCAAAATGGAGATGCCCAGTGCCACCAGCGCATAAACAATGGAAGTGACAATCAAGTGGTCGCGCAGCATTACCTTGTATTGGTTAGTGTTGAGCTGCAGGGTGAGAGTGCCGATGCGCTTGGACTCCCCACCTTGAGCGTAATGAATGGGCGCCACCACCTGAGTAATGTTGTCGATGTTTTTGTTATGTACACCGCTTTGTGCGATGATGCGGCCATCATCATCCGCCACGCGGGCATATTCAAAATCCGTGTCACGCCCGAGGTTATTGATGACGTTACGTACCTGTTCTTCATTGAAGTCCCACATAGGGATGCTGATGGCATTGGCACTGGTTTCTGCCAACAGTTTGGCGCGCGCATTGGCGGCCTGTGATGTCTGGTGCTGTGTATTCTGAGCGGAATAGAACAGCAGGCTGCCTACCATCGCAACGATGCCCAAAGCACTCAGTATGGCAATACGCGTTTTTAGCTGAATGTCCGTCAAACGCAGCATCTAGCGCCAGTCCTCAAGACCGTAGCGGTTCATGATTCTTTCCAACTCGCCCGTTTCGCGTATACGCACCAGACCACGATCGAAAATGGCGGCAAGTGCCTTGGCATCCGGATTGTTCGGGGAAAATGCCAGATAGAGGTTGTCCTGTTCGGGGTTGGGATTGTCGAGCCTGCCTGATGCGCGCAAGCTGTCCTTTTCATCAAGCGCAAGAAGGGAATTGGCGACAACGTTAGGGTCTTCGAGCATCACGTCGATGCGTTTCGCCATGAGCTTCCTGATGTTCTGCTCCGTGGCGAATTCACCGCTCACTAATTGCACGCGCGCGCGATCACGACGGTTATGCTTAAGATATGCATCGATGTCGTTGTTGTAGCTATAGCCATCCACGGCGCCCAGTGCGACGTTTTCTAGCGATGCAGTGTTTTGGTATGTCCAGTCACTGTCCTTGCGGGTGTAGAATTTGTAGATGGAAACACCGACCATGCGTTGAGGATACACGAAGTCCGGTGCTTCATTCTTGGCGGCACAAATAATGGCGGTGTATTTCTGGTCGCGCGTTGCGTTGATGGCGCGCGTCCACGGCATGATCTCGTAATTCACCTTGATGTTCTCCGGCTCGTAGATGGCCTTGATGAGTTCGATCACATAGCCGGGCTTTTCGCTATCAGGCTCGCAATTATAGGGGCACCAGTTATCGGCGACAACGGTGATGGAGCTTGGCATAGCCAGTGCCGCAGAGCTACTCAACAATAATACGCAGAGGGTGATGATGATATGCATAAGGCCTCGCTAATTTTCGTTTGTGACAAGGCGGGTGAAACATTCCACGACTGCATGGGGTTGTAATTTACGCAGATCGCGCTCTGGTGCGCTGATATGAGCGACCTTCGCACCGCAAGGCTGATAGGTAATGTCGTCGGTGGGGCCGAAAAGCCCGAGAGTGGGTATGCCGGACGCCGCGGCCATATGCATGAGGCCTGAGTCATTGCCGATGAAACCGCGTGCCCGCGCGAAGCAAGCATAGATGGTCAGTAACGAGAACTCTCCCGTGGTCGCATCGATGGGGCGAAAGCTTTTCAACGCCTCAATCAGTGGCATGGCGCGCTCACGCTCATGTGCAGCGCAGACGATCATGGGGCGGTAGCCCTTAAACACCGTGCCGAAGATACGGTGGCCGAGTGCCGAGAAATGCTCCACCGGCCATTCCTTGGGCAGATAGTTCGCGCAGGGCGCAAGCACGATGATTTTTTCGCCAGCAGGAATGATGTTCGCTGCTTCTGCGATATTCGCCTGCTGTGGCCATAATATAGGGAAGGGTAGTGGCGGCAGGCCAAGCTGGGCGCGATATTGTTCGTGCTTGGGCGCAGGGGTGGGGGTCGAGGAGAACACGTGGCGCTTCTTGGTGAAGCACATGTAGGAAAGGCCGGAACCGCGCATGTCCCACACTGCGTCCCAGCGGTGGGTGATGGCGATGTTCCAGATGCGCCACCAATGCAGGCTCATGCGTCGTTTGTCGACGATATGCAATGTCTGTAACAGCGGGTAACCCGAATAGAGTGGTGCCGAGAACGGGCTGGCGACGATAGTCACCTGCGCATCAGGCGTGGTGATGCGGATATGCTCAAGCAGCGCCGCAGCTAAGACGGCGTCGCCGATACGGGTGGGTGCAATGAACAACACTCGATGTGTCATATGATCTTCTGAATGGATAATTGAGGTGTTATCTTTACTTCTTGGCGAGTATTTCTTACGATACAAGAAAATTCGGGTGAGACCATGATTCATTTCGACAACCACGCTTTCAAAGGCTTCGACCGCTCGTTGAAAGACCTCTTCGACCTTCTGCTTGCCATGGGCAAGCATGTGGAGGAATTGATCGCGTTACTGCCGGCTGGGCTTGAGTCTGCCGATACCGAGGCGCATGCGTCGGCCAAAGCCATCGATAAGCAGATCAACGAGGCCGAGATCGAAGCCGATCACGCGGTTGCGGATATCGTAGGTAAGTTCAACCCGATTGGCGAAGAATTGCGCTTCATTCTGGGTTCGGTGAAGGTCGCTGGTGCGTTGGAGCGCTTGGCGGATCGCATCAAGAACTGCAGCAAGCGCTTGGCGAAGGTCGAGCATCCGCTGGATCCGGAAATCAAATCGGCGCTGACCGCGAGCATTAATGCGCTGAAGCCGATGGTGACGCATAGCCTTGACCAAGTGGTCGATTACAAGCCTGCATTGAGCGTCGAGCTGCTTCGTCTCGGTGCAGAGGTTCAGCGCTCGTATCGTTTAACGCTGTTGCGTCTGAATCAACTACAGTTGGGCGCCGAACACACGCATCATATCCTGCTGGTCGCGAAGAACCTCGATCAGGCATCCGACATGGCCATCGAGATCATGAAGATCGGTCACTACATCAACGTGGGCACCAAATACGAGAAAGTCTCGTAATGTCTGCGGGCGGTTCGACCAAGGTCATCCTCATTTCTCTCTGTGCGAATTTCCTTATCGCCGTGTCGAAATTCGTCGGCTCCGTCATCACGGGCAGCGCGTCATTGCTTGCAGAAGCCGTGCACAGCTTGTCCGACTGCGGCAACCAGGCGCTGCTGTTGTACGGCCAGCGCCTCGCTAAGAAGCCGCCTACGGCGCATTATCCCTTAGGCCGCAGCAAGGAGCTCTTCTTCTGGTCGTTCGTGGTGGCGCTATTGCTATTCTCGATGGGCGGTATGTTCAGCCTGTATGAGGGGTTGCATAAGATTCAGCATCCGGAGCCGCTGAGCTATCCGTTGGTCGGTATCGGTATCCTGGTGGTCGCGGTAGGGCTTGAGGGGTTTTCATTCTGGGCATGCTATAAGGAAGTGCGGCACCAGAATCATTTCGGCTCGCTCTGGCAATGGATCCGCCAGACGACGAGTGCCGACCTGTTGGTGATTTTCCTTGAAGATGCTGCGGCGTTGTTCGGTTTATTGTTCGCACTCTGTGCGCTGAGCCTGACGTGGATCACTGGCAACCCGCTATTCGATGCGATTGGCTCATGTGCGATCGGTGTGTTGTTGCTGATTGTCGCGGTCATTCTGGCGAGGGAAGTGAAGCAGATGCTCATCGGCCAGATGCCCTCGATCGATTATCGCGATAAGCTGGATGCCTTGTTGGTAACCATGATGCCGGGTGCGCGCCTTATCAAGCTCATTGCGCTTCAGCAGGGGGTCGATGCCATCCTGATCGCCTATAAAATCCACCCCGGAGATATGGCGCAGGATGTGCACACAGCCATTGCCAAGGTGAATGCATTCGAGGATGCGGTGAAAACCGCATATCCAGAGATCAAGTGGCAGTTCGCCGAGCTTGATGTAAAAGACGACTAGCGGCCAAGGCCGAGGTCTGCCCCCAGCGTTGTCTGGCTTCTGCCGCCCGTATTCACGTTCGTGGTGACATTGTCGGGCGTATTCTCTTCGCCGATGGGTTCGTCGCGCACAGGCACCGTCGCGCTGCCGCCGACACGATTATCGACACGCGAGTCGACGCGGGCAGGGTTATCGCTGCGCATAGTTCTGGTGTCGTCGTTGCGCAGGTTGGCGCGCGCATCCGAGCCCGCGTTCACATCCACACCCACATTGCTGCGGATGCCGACATTCGCGCCGGTATTATGGTTGATGCGGAAATCGCCACGTTCGCCTTGAAGCGGCACGGGGCGCACATCGACTGCCATGGCGTTATAGGCGAAGATCAGCAGCGCCATGCCGGCGATAATGGCCATGACGACCCAAATCATCATATCGGCCAAGCTGACGGGGCGTTGGGGTGTATTTTGCGGGTTAGCCATAACATCCTCCTGTTTCTGGATATTTTAAGGGTTACAGCAGCACCCATAAATTTACGCCACGTGGCGCTGCCACAAGATGTAAGGGGACGCTAAAGCAAAAATAGATTGTCTGCTATGGTGTTTCTGCTATTCAACCCGCTTCGTGCGGACAGGTGACCGAGTGGCTGAAGGTACTAGTCTCGAAAACTGGCATGGGGGTAACTCCATCGTGGGTTCGAATCCCACCCTGTCCGCCAGAAAATAAAACCCGCTAACCGGCGGGTTTTTTATTTTCTCGGCACGGGGTGGTTGATAAGAACACACTGGTTCGACTACGAGGCCAACAGGCCGAGAAGAGGCGAGCGCTTGCGAGCCAATCCAACCCTCGCCATCTCCAAAATCTTGTGGATAATTGTTCGGCTGAAAATTCCCCTGACGGAAGAATGTTGTAAAATCACCCAAAAATAGGGGTGTTCCGATGCGCATCTACAAGAACCTGAGTGGCAATTCCGACGTGGCGGCCTTCGAAACGGGGGCGGACTACATTATCGTGCGTTTCAAGGAAGGCGAATTCAGGGAATTCACCTATGATTACGCCAAGGCCGGTTACTTCGCTGTCGAGACCATGAAACACCTCGCCATGGGCGGTAAGGGGCTTGGCACCTATATCAACACCCACATGCGCGACAAATACTCGAAAGCCGCCTAGCGGGTATTATTTGCCCTTGTTCGGGGCACGGTTGGCGAATTGGTGAATGTGCTCGTGCCGAGCCGTCAGGCGCTTGTCTTCCACGAATTCATGGCTTGTATCGGGGTTGAGGTTCATGGCATGGCCTTCCTCGATGATCTTCGCGGTCTGGGGCGACACACCAACAATACCGCCGATGCTCGGTAGCGTCACACCTGTCACGGCTTCGATGATGCCGCTGATGGTGGTGGGCTTGTTGTCCTTCGCGACGCTACGTTTCGCTTTGGTAAGCGCTTTTGATTTCGCCGTCTTGGGTGTGGATTTTTTCACGACGGTCTTCTTCGCTGCCGTTTTTTTAGCGGGTGTGGCCGCTTTGCGAACAGCTTTAGTCGCCTTCTTGATGTTGCTCTTCATCACCTTCACGGTTTTCTTGGCGGTGGTTTTTGAAGATTTCTTCGCCTGCGCCACCTTCCGGTTTGCGCGCGCTTTCGACTTTGATGCGTTTGCCTTCAGTTTCCGGAGGCTCGCGGATTTCTTAGACGTACTCGTCGTCCGTTTCGCTGCGGTCTTGGCCTTTGCTTTCTTCGCTACGGGCTTTTTTTTAGCGGCAGTTTTTTTGGCGGGAGTTGTCTTACGTGCTGTCTTTTTCATGGCGATACCTTTTTGCAAGTGAATGCACTCAGGCTATCGCAGCAGGTATAAGTAATCAGTGTGGTTATCTGCGCGCCCATTTCAGCACGAGTGCACCCCAGATAGTGGAGAGCAACGAGCCTCCGAGTACGCCGATTTTAACCTCCGGCTGCAAGGCCTCAGGGAAGGCAAGCATGCCGATGAACAGGCTCATCGTGAAGCCGATGCCCGCCAATATCGATACGCCGTAGATATGCAGCCAGTTTGCACCTTCAGGGAGTTTGGCGATGTTTGTCTTGATGCATAGCCACGTGACACCGAAGATGCCGATCTGTTTACCGAAGAACAGACCTAGCGCGATGCCGAGCGGAATGGGTGAGAGTAGCACCTCGGGTGAGATGCCCTCAAGGCTAACACCCGCGCTGACGAAAGCGAATAGTGGCATGACGCCGAAAGCAACATAAGGATGCAGCATATGCAGGAGTCTATCGACGGCAGATGCGCCTTCTCTGCCTTTGGTGGGCATCATCAGCCCCGTCAATACGCCGGCGATGGTGGTATGCACGCCTGCTTCATGCAGACAGAACCAGAGATAAATACAGGTTAGGATATACGGTGCGAGTGTGTTGATCTTGGCGCGGTTGAGCAGCGCAAGAATAACAATGCCAAGCCCTACCAATGCCAGTGCTGTGACGCTTTGAATGCCGCTATAAAAGAAGGCGATGATCAGGATGGCGCCGAGGTCGTCAAATATCGCAATGGCGAGTAGGAAGATTTTAATGGCGGGCGGTGTGCCGCGTCCGGCGAGTGTCAACACGCAGACCGCGAAGGCGATGTCGGTAGCGCTTG
>Ga0209572_1002140_pt1 | contig 9952 bp, 7 predicted proteins | sample EBPBio232012_DNA_FD_185867 | JGI IMG/M metagenome (GOLD analysis project Ga0209572, IMG submission 185867) | Wastewater treatment Type I Accumulibacter community from EBPR Bioreactor in Madison, WI, USA - Reactor 1_1/23/2012_ DNA (SPAdes)... | ecosystem: Engineered > Bioreactor > EBPR >...
ATCGTCGACGCGTGTCACGTCCAGCCGGTCGAGCGTTCTGAGTGGACTGTTGGCCTGGCAGTGGACGGAGCGGAAGGTGGTAAAATCATGCCGGCCGACAAGCTTTTGCGCCGCTTCATGCATGGCACTCGCATCGAGCGGTTTCGGCACCCACCAGGCGTGATTGGTGTCGAGCGCCAGCCGCGCGCGGCGATTGACGATCCGGTAGAGATAGTGGCGTGCGGTGGCGCTGAAGCGGGCGTCGAAATCGTCGGATACGGCGCGCGCGCCAAGAATGGCGACGCGGTCCTTTGCAGTGCCCAGATGCGCATTGATCGCATCGCGCACCGTGTCGTTGCCCCAATCCTTCGCCAGATCGACATGGGCGACCTGACCAAGCGCATGAACGCCTGCATCCGTGCGGCCCGCGCCGCGGATCGTCAGCGTCTCACCAGTGAAGGCTTGGATCGCGCGTTCAATCGCCTCCTGCACCGAAGGCTGCCCCGACTGACGCTGCCAGCCGGCATAGGCTGTGCCGTCATATTCGATGTCGAGGCGGTAGCGCAGCATCAGTGCCCCGAGATTTCCGGTGCACCGAAGGCTGCTGCATAGACCAGCGTGCCTTCGTCTGGCGCTTCGCCGAAATCGAGCGCCTGCAACGCGTCACCCTGAAAGATGCTGTCGAAACCGGCCGCGCGCTCATGCGAATAGCGGAAGCGACCGTAATAGGCCGGGTCGCCAAGCACGACCGTCAGGGTTTCGCCGGCCCGGACAAGGCGCAGATGCGCCTCGCGGATCAGCGCGCCGCCGATGCCGCTGTTCTGGAAGGACGGATCGACCGCCAGCGGTGCGAGGGCCACTGCGTTGAAGGAGCTTTCGCCTGAGACCACTTTCAGCCGCGAAAACAGGATATGACCGACAATCATGCCGTCGTCTTCGGCGACGAGTTCGAGCACGACGTCTCCGGCGGCAACCAGCGCGTCGACCAGATCGGCCTCGTCGGCACGGCCAAAGGCGCGCTCTTCAACTGCATGGATCGCGGTGCAGTCGTCGGATGTTGCGGGGCGTATGGCCAGCATGCTCATGGCAGGATCGTTCCTTTGGATAGTTTTGCGCCCCGCAGGAAGTCAGCGGCTGCGACAGGCTTGCCGCCTGCGCGCTGAACCTGTGTCAGACGCACAGCGCCTTCACTGCAGGCAATTGTCAGATCATCGCCCAACACTTCACCCGGCGTGCCCTGGCCTGGCGCGCGTTCGCTGTGCAGCAGTTTGACGCGTTCGCCGCCGATTTCGCACCAGGCACCGGGAAAGGGCGCAAGACCGCGAATGCGGTCATGGACCTGCTGGGCCGGCTGCGCCCAGTCAATGCGGGTTTCGGCCTTGTCGATCTTGGTGGCGTAAGTCACGCCATCCGCAGGCTGCGGCGTCAGCGGCAGGTCGCCGGCTTCGAGCCTTGCCAGCGCCTCGACCATCGCTTCGGCGGTGAGTTGCATCAGCGCGTCGTGCAGTTGACCTGCAGTCATGTCGGAGCCGATCGCGATGCGCCGCGTCAAAGCCACCGGCCCGGTGTCGAGACCCGCTTCCATGTGCATGATCATGACGCCGGTCTCGGTGTCTCCCGCCATGATGGCGCGCTGGATCGGGGCTGCACCACGCCAGCGTGGCAAAAGCGACGCATGGCCGTTGAAGCAGCCGAGGCGCGGCGCATCGAGCACGGCGCGCGGAAGCAGCAGGCCATAGGCAACGACGACGGCGACATCTGCGTTGAGCGATGCAAATTCGGCCTGCGCGTCCTCGCCCTTCAGGTGCGTCGGCGTGCGCACGGGAATGCCGAGCTCATCTGCCGCTTTGTGCACCGGCGAGGGTGTGAGTTCGAGCCCGCGGCGGCCGGCAGGGCGCGGCGGCTGCGAATAGACCGTTGCGACATCATGGCCGGCAGCGGCCACGGCGCGCAGCGTCGGCACGGCAAAATCCGGCGTTCCCATGAAGACGACGCGAAGCGGCATATCGTGTTCTCGTTGAGGGCGATTCCCCGCCCGGCGACCGCTTGAAGCGGATTTGATGTCACCGGGTCAAGCTTTACCCTCTGACGGCAGCCAGATGGCGGGCGAAGTCGAGCGTTGCCATCAGCGCCTTGCAGCGGGCAAAACGGCCGTCGGCATAGGCCCGGAAATCGTCTGCAGGGTTGTTGTTGGCCAGCTGGATCAGGCCCCACAGCGTCCAGAGCAGGTCGCACATCGCCTTGTAGATGACCATGCGGCCGTGGTCGTTTGCCGATGGCGCGCCGCCGAAATAGGCCTCAAGCATTTCCGCGTCCTGCGCAGCGTCAAACCCGCCTTCGACGGACAGATCGCCCAGATCCCACATCGGGTCGTTCATGCCCGAATATTCCCAGTCGACGATCCACATGCGTTCACCAGTATCGAGGAAGTTTTCGCAGAGCGGATCGCAATGGCAGGGCGCGAGCGGAAGCGGTTGGGCGGCAAGCGCGGACCGCACGGTTTCGGCCTCGCGCACCACATCATGATAGCCGGCGGGCAGGGCGACATCCTTGGTCGAGAGAATCTTCAGATAATCGTCGATCATCGAAAACAGTTCGAACCGAAACGGGAACACGGCACCGGAATCATGCAGTTGCCGGAAGGCGACTGCCGCACGCGCCGGGCTGCCCTTGCGGCTGCGAAACGCATCGGGCGACATGGTGGCCGCGCCTTCGATGAAACGCGTGATCATGACGCCGGTTTTAGGGTCCACATGCAGCACTTCGGGCGACACGCCGGCCTTTGCCGCCTCGCGCGCGGCGACCGCCTCATTGGCGCGGTCGATATATTCCTCCGTGCCTTCGCCCGGCAGGCGCAAGCAGGCGTCGCCGATATGGTAGACCCGGTTGGTCAGCCCGCCGAGACGTTTGACCGGGTCGGAATAGGCCGCAAACGCCTGAATGGCGGCAAGTGCTGCGCGGGCGTCGGAAATGTCTTCGGTCATCGGCAAGGTTCCGTTTCGCCCTCAACATAGCCCCACCCCTACCCCTCCCGACAAGGGGAGGGAGGCATCAAGGTCGCACACTTGTTCTCCTCCCCCTTGTGGGGAGGGGTAGGAGTGGGGGTAATATCAGTTGGCATTTCCGGAGTTTCATCAATGGCAGATACTCATCACGGCGGAGCGCTTGGCCAGGTCTATGACGCGAAGTCGACCGACGAGGTGGCAAAGCTCTATGATGGCTGGGCCGAGACATATGATCACGAGATGTCGCTGGCCGGTTATCGCCACCCGACGATCTGCCTCGGCCTTTTGGCGCGTCATCTGCCGCGCGGTTCTGCCCCCTTGCTCGACGCGGGCGCTGGCACCGGCATCATCGGCGAATGGCTGGCGATCATGGGCTATCCCCATGTCGAGGCGCTGGACATTTCGCAAGGCATGCTCGCGCGCGCCGCGGCCAAGAACGTCTATTCGGCGTTTCACCGGCTGGCGCTTGGCGGCCCTCTGCCATTTGCTGACAGACATTTCGCAGGCATTGTTTCTGCCGGCGTCTTCACGACTGGCCATGTCGGCGCCGAAGGGATCGACGAACTGATCCGCATTTGCCGGCCGGGCGGACCGATCGTTCTGACGATCAAGAACACGCTCTGGTTCGACGGGTTTGAGGCGCGGATTGGCGAACTGGTCGGCGACGGCAAGGTGACGCTGGCCGAAGAAACAGCGCCCTATGTTTCGATGCCGGGCGAAACCGGCACCGTGCCAAGCCGGGCGGTGGTGCTGGTGAAAAGGTAGCGCTTTCGCAATCTGATCAACCTCCCCCTCACCCGGCCTCCGCTCCGCTCGGCCACCCTCTCCCCAAGGGGGAGAGGAGGCTGGAGGCCGCAGCGCCTTCCTCTTCTCCCCTCGGGGAGAAGGTGGTCGCGAAGCGACCGGATGAGGGGGGGTGATAGTTCATATGCGAATGCCCGGCCATTTTAGGGAGGCATTGCGCCGAGCTATCCCTTCACCCGCTCATTGCCGGGATCATAGAGCGGGCCGAGATGCAGTTTCGCTGGCGTCGACTCGGTGGCGACGACCAGCTCATATGTGCCGGATGTGAGGAACTCGTCGGTTACGCCTTCGGCGTATCGCACATAGCCATAGCCGATCGGTTGGCCGACCGTGTAGCCGAAACCGCCGGACGTCAGGTAGCCGACGGCCTGCCCGTTGCGCAGGATCGTTTCACGCCCGACCAGAACCACGGATGGGTCATCGGCCGTCAGGCAGACAAGGCGTTTGGTGAGCGGCTTGCCAGCGCCCCCCTGGAGCGCGGCGCGGCCAAGGAAATCGCGGTTGGATTTCAGCTTCACAGCCCAGCCGAGACCGGCTTCGAACGGCGTGTCATTGGGTGTGATGTCGGAACCCCAGGCGCGATAACCCTTTTCGAGCCGGAGCGATTCCAGCGCGCGGTAGCCGACCGGTCGGATGCCGTGCGCTGTGCCTGCTGCCATCAGCGCGTCGAAAACGTCGCCGGTGGCGTTGATCGGCACATGCAGCTCCCAGCCCAGTTCCCCTACATAGGTGATGCGCAGCGCGCGGACCGTGTGGCCCGCGATGGTGATTTCGCGCACATGGCCAAAGGGAAACGCGGCGTTTGACACATCGGAAGCGGTGATGGCTGCCAGCACGTCGCGGGCGCGAGGCCCCATCAGCGACAGCGTACCGAATTGTTCGGTGATGTCCGTCAATTCAGCGTCCATTTCGGAAGCGATATGATCGCCAATCCAGCCGAAATCATGTGTGCGGAAGCCGGTGCCAGTGACGATGTAAAATCGGTCATGCGCCAGTCGAGCCACGGTCAGGTCGGCCTCGATGCCGCCGCGCGAATTGAGCAATTGTGTATAGGTCAGCCGCCCTGCGGGCTTTGTGATGTCGTTGGCGCAGATCCAGTCGAGGGCGCGTTCGGCGTCCGGGCCGGTCAGCTCATATTTGGCGAAGGAGGACTGGTCGAACACGCCAACGGCATCCCGCACGAGGCGGTGTTCTTCGCCGACCGCGTCAAACCAGTTCTGCCGCCCCATCGAATAGATGTCGCGCTGCTCGTCGTGCGCGCGCGCAAACCAGTTCGGCCGCTCCCAGCCGAGTTTCGAGCCAAAGACGGCGCGGTGCCCCTCGAGGCGCTCATAGAGCGGCGAGACGATGCGTGGCCTGCCGCTTTGGTACTCCTCATGCGGGAACGCCACCGTGTAGTGTTTTCCATAGGCTTCAAGCGTGCGGTCGCGCACCCAGTCGCGGTCGCGATGCATTTCGGAGAAGCGGCGAATGTCGACAACCCAGAGATCGAGCGGCGCTTCGCCACGGACGGTCCATTCGGCCAGAACCCAGCCCGCGCCGCCGCCCGATGCAATGCCGAACGCGTTGAATCCGGCACCGACAAACATGTTGGCGCAGCCGGGTGCAACGCCGAGGATGAAATTGCCGTCGGGCGTAAAGCTCTCCGGCCCGTTGATCATCTGCTTGACGCCGACATCGGCGAGCGCGGGAATACGCTCGATCGCCTGCGCCATATGCTGCTCGAAATGGTCGTAGTCGTCGTCGAACAGCCGGAACTGCCAGTCGTTCGGCACATCACCCGTCATCCATGCTTGCGGGTTCGGCTCGTAACCGCCAAAGACCAGCCCGCCGACCTCTTCCTTGAAATAGGTCAGGCGGTCGGGGTCGCGGATGGTCGGTGCGTCGGTCGCGAGACCCGGAATGCGCTCGGTGATGACATATTGGTGTTTGACCGGCTGCAGCGGCACATTGATGCCGGCCATAGCGCCGACCTGCCGCGCCCATTGGCCGGCGCAATTGACGACCTTTTCGCAGGCGATATCGCCCTTGTCGGTCTTCACGGCGGTGATGCGGTCGCCCGCCATTTCGAAGCCGGTAACGCGCACATTCTCCACCAGCTTTGCACCATGCATGCGTGCGCCCCTGGCGAGCGACTGGGTGATGTCGGAGGGGCTGGCCTGTCCATCGGTCGGCAGCCATGATGCGCCGACGAGGTCTGACACATCCAGTTGCGGGAACATGGCTTTGGTCTCGTCGGGCGAGATGAGATGCATCTCCATGCCAAAACTGCGCGCGGTGGTGGCGGTGCGCTTGAACTCGGTCCAGCGGTCCTGATTGGTGGCTAGGCGCAGACAGCCGCTCATTTTCCAGCCGGTGGCAAGCCCGGTTTCGGCCTCCAGCCCCTTGTAGAGCTCGACCGAATATTTGAGCACCCGCGTGATCGATGCCGACGAGCGCAACTGGCCGACAAGCCCGGCAGCATGCCATGTCGAGCCCGACGTGATCTGCCCCATTTCAAGCAGAACGACATCGGCCTTGTGGTCGCGCGCCAGATGGTAGGCGGTGGAGCAGCCGATGATGCCGCCGCCGATGACGACGATTTGGGCGTGCGAAGGCAGGGTCATTTGGGTGTCCCATAGATCGAGCGGTAGGCGTCAAGCGCGGCATCGAGCCGTGTCAGGTTTTCAGTCGTGTAGGCGGCGTAATCGACGCCGGGCACGTCGAGATGGATTTCGGAGACCAGAGCCCACATCGTCTCACGCAGAAGCGAGGCGACACCCATGGCAGCGTGCGCCCGGATGACCTCGGGCGATGGGGCTGCGCCGAAATAGGTCGCCAGAAGCTCGGCCGACTGGTCCTTGTCGAATTCGGCATTGGACGAGATGCCCGCGAGATCAAACATTCCGGTCGAAAAACCGGCATATTCAAAATCGATCAGCCAGAGCTGGTCGCCATCGTCGAGAAAATTGGCAGGCAGAAGATCATTGTGGCCAAAGACGATCGGCAGGGCCGCCTGCGCCTCCTCCATTTCGTCGGCGAGTGTCAGGAATTGCGGCACGCGGTCGATCATGCGGCTGCGCCCTGCGTGTAGGGTGCGGCCATAGTCGCGAATGACGTGGAACGCCCAGAACATGAAACCGGGGCCGGAAACGAATTTCGGCATCGTCTCGTGAAACAGGCGGATGAGCTGCGCGATGTGCCGGCTGTTGGCACGCACGTCTGCTGCGTCATAGGTCTTTGCACCCAGATATTGCGTCACCAGGACACCCGGCGCGGCATATTCGACACGTGGCGCAAAACCGGCCTCATAGGCAGCGGCGGCCGTCATTGCTTCGCGGTTGCGCTCGACATGATGGAACGGAAAATCCCTGCCGAAGCGCACGACATGTTTGCCGCCGGAATCCGACACCAGATAGTTGGCGTTCGACAGGCCGCCCGACAAAGGTTCGATCTCGATTGGGCCGGTCCAGCAGGGCAGGGCGCGAATGCGGTCTTCGATGGTCATGATTGATCGACCCAATATGCATTTGGATTACCCCCACCCCGTACCCCTCCCCACAAGGGGGAGGGGAGGTGCGAGACGTTGACGCCCCCCTCCCCCTTGTGGGGAGGGGTACGGGGTGGGGGTGTTTGGATCGCCAAAACAAACCTGGATAGGCTCTTCATCACAGCCCAAGCCTCTCTTTCGTGCGCCGGGCACCGGCCGAAATCAGCCGGTCGGCGATGATGGCAATCGCCGCGACAGCCAGGCCTGCCACCAGCCCGCGTCCGGTATCTGCCTTGGTGAGTGCAATATAGACCTCCTGACCGAGATCGCGGGTGCCGACGAGTGCGGTGATGACCAGCATGGACAGCGCAAACATGATCGTCTGGTTGACGCCAAGCAGGATTTCCGGCGTCGCCAGCTTCAGCCTGATGCGGGTGAGCATCTGCCAGTCGGTGGCACCCATGGCGCGGCCCGCCTCGATGACGCGCGGGTCGACGCGCTGCAGGCCAAGCACCGTGTAGCGAATGGCTGGCACCACAGAATAGGCGACGACCGCGATCATGGCCGTAAAATCGCCAACCCGAAACAGCATGACGGCCGGCATCAGATAGACGAAGGACGGCAGTGTCTGCAGCGTATCGATGATGGCACCGACGAAACGCCAGGCGCGCGGCCGGTTGGCCACCGCAATGCCAATCGGCAGGCCGATCAGCATGGCGAAGGCAACCGACACGCCGCAGAGATAGACGGTGATCGCCGCCTTCTCCCACTGGCCGGTCGCGGCAATGAGCGTTGCGAGCACGGCGACGGTTGCGGCAAGCCGCAATCCGCCCAGACGCCAGCCGGCGAGCGCCAGTAGCCCTGTCACCCCAAGCCAGGGCAGGCCCGCGATGAAGCGCTTGAACGGTACCAGCACGTTCAGCAGCACGGCGTTCTTCAGGCCTTCGAGCGTGTCGAAGAAATTGACATTGATCCAGCGCACGATCTCGACCCAGAAATTGCCGGTCGAGATCTGCATCGCTTCGGGAAAAGTGCGCACGAATGGCAGGGCCAGACCAAGCAGAGCGGTGACTGCGACGAGGCCAAGGCCGGCCACCGTGTAAGGATGGCGTTGCACCCATGAACCTGTGGGCTGTTCGACCGGCTGGGTGGCACGATTGGCTAGCGCCTGACTGACCCGATCCAGCACAATGGCAAGTGCGACGATGGCAAAGCCGGCTTCCAGTCCTGCACCGATGTCGAGCCGGCGCAGCGCTGCGAGCACGTCGAAGCCCAGGCCGCCGGCGCCGATCATGGAGGCGATGATCACCATGTTGAGCGAGAGCATGATGACCTGATTGACGCCGACCATCAGGCTTTCTGACGCTGATGGCACCAGCACCCGCCATGTCATTTGTCGCCGCGTCGTGCCGACCATGCGGCCAAGCTCGCGGATTTCGGGCGCAACCTGCGCCAGCGCCAGGGTGGTGATGCGTGTCATCGGCGGCAATGCATAGATGACGGTGGCGACAATTGCCGCGGTCGGGCCGAAGCCGAACAGAAACAGGATGGGCACCAGATAGGCAAAGACGGGAATGGTCTGCATCACGTCGAGCACAGGCCGGATGGCGCGCTCGAACAGCGGCCAGCGATGGGCGGCAATGCCGAGCAACAGGCCGCCAATGACGCCGATCGGCACGGCGACGACGATGGAGGCGAGCGTGACCATGGCGCTCTGCCACTGGCCAAACAACAGGATGAAACCGAAGCAGCCAGCGACGAGCAAGGCCAGGCGCAGGCCGCCGGCAAAATGGCCGATCAGCGAGGCGATGCCGATGATCGCGATCCATGACAGGGGTGGTGCGACCTGAACCGCGCTCGATCCCTGACCGGAGAGAAAACCGGTTGCCAGCAGGCTGAGCGCCAGCCGGTACGGCGCTTCGATGACGGAAGCAAAGAACCGCGTCATTTCCGTGAAGGTGAACAGGCCGAAAGTTGCGTCATTGACCAGCCATTTCATGGCCGAGCCGATCCATTGCGCGGCCGGAACCTGCCACGCACGCGGATAGACGCTCATCCATTGCGGCACTGGACCGAGCCAGATGAAGGCAAAGATGGCGAGCGCGGCCAGCCAGATGACGAGGGCCGGGGAGAGTGGCCGGCTCTGGGCGGGCATGGTCTCGGCCGCGCTGGTCATTGGTGTCGACCGCAATTGAACTGCAGGGCAGGATCTTCTTCGATCATACCCCCACCCCTTACCCCTCCCCACAAGGGGGAGGGGGGCGTCACCGTTGCAGAATCCCCCTCCCCCTTGTGGGGAGGGGTAAGGGGTGGGGATAATCGGGTTTGGAAATCGCGATCGGGCATCAACTCACCCGCGCAACATCATGTCGGCGACATCGGCGCGGTCGAGACGGCCGATGACACGGCCGGTATCATCGGTAACACCAAGCGTCGGGTGGGACCCGAAAGCGCGAGCGGCTTCCGCGATGCGGGTATTGGCGGAGACCGAATCGACGGGCGCACCTTGCGGTGGCTTCATCAGCGACGATACCGCGACAACCTTGGCTTTCGACACATCGCGGGTGAATTCGGCGACATAGTCGGTTGCCGGTTCCAGCACCAATTGCTCGGGCGTGCCGACCTGCACGATCGCGCCGTCCTTCATGATCGCGATGCGGTCGGCGAGCCGTATCGCCTCGTCAAAATCATGGGT
>Ga0209572_1002142_pt1 | contig 9945 bp, 10 predicted proteins | sample EBPBio232012_DNA_FD_185867 | JGI IMG/M metagenome (GOLD analysis project Ga0209572, IMG submission 185867) | Wastewater treatment Type I Accumulibacter community from EBPR Bioreactor in Madison, WI, USA - Reactor 1_1/23/2012_ DNA (SPAdes)... | ecosystem: Engineered > Bioreactor > EBPR >...
AGCGTTCGTCGGGTGGCCGCGAGCGCGGCGCCGACCTGCGCTACAATATGGAAATCTCGCTTGAGGAAGCCTTTGCCGGCAAGACGGCGCAGATCCGTGTTCCTTCCTCCATCACCTGCACCGATTGTTCTGGCTCTGGTGCAAAGCCGGGCACGTCTCCCGTCACCTGCTCGATGTGCTCCGGTTCCGGCCGCGTGCGCGCCAGCCAGGGTTTCTTCTCCATCGAGCGCACCTGCCCGACCTGCCAGGGCAAGGGCGAGATGATCAAGGACCCGTGCACCAAATGCGGCGGCCAGGGCCGCGTTGTCGAAGAGCGCTCGCTTGCAGTCAATATTCCCGCTGGCATTGAAGACGGCACCCGCATTCGCCTTGCCGGCGAAGGCGAAGCTGGCTCGCGTGGCGGACCGACCGGCGACCTCTACATTTTCCTGTCAGTAAAGCCGCACGAATTCTTCCAGCGCGATGGCGCCGACCTCTATTGCAAGGTGCCGATCTCGATGACGACGGCGGCCCTTGGCGGCTCCTTCGAAGTTGCGACGCTTGATGGCACCCAGTCGCGCGTCAAGGTCACGGAGGGCGCGCAGAATGGCAAGCAATTCCGGCTCAAGGGCAAGGGCATGCCGGTGCTGCGCCAGCCCAATGTCGGCGACCTCTACATTCAGGTCGCGATCGAGACCCCGCAGAACCTGTCGAAACGCCAGCGCGAATTGCTGGAGGAATTCGAGCAATTGTCGTCGAAGGAAAATTCGCCGCAATCTGCTGGTTTCTTCTCGCGCATGAAGGATTTCTTCGAATCCTTCGGCCAGTAAGACCGAATTGGTTCTTGTCTCAATCACCGCTTCGCATTATCGGCCTAAAAAAGCATTGTCAGAGACGCAACCGGATCGGAGCGACATGTGATGGGCGGAGCAGGGCTGAAGAAGACTCTCAGCAAGCGGTTTGACGACGAGCTGAAGTTTTTCCGCGGCTGGATCGACAAGCCGCGCGCCGTCGGGTCGATCATCCCGACCAGCATTGTCACCGCCCGCAAGATGGCGTCGATCGTCGACACGGCGTCCGGCCTTCCGGTTCTTGAGCTCGGCCCCGGCACTGGCGTCATCACGCGTGCGATCTTGGCGCATGGCGTGAAACCCCAGGACCTGTGGTCCGTCGAATATTCCTCCGATTTTGTTGATCATCTGCGAGACACGCTTCCCGGCGTCAATGTCATCGAGGGCGACGCGTTCAACCTGCAATCCTGCCTGCCGGACGCAGCGATGCGTTTCGATTCTGTCGTTTCGGGCGTGCCATTGCTAAACTTCCCGGTCGCGCAGCGCGTGCGCTATATCGAACAGCTGCTGGACATGATCCCGGAGGGTCGCCCGATCGTTCAGTTGACCTATGGGCCTATGAGTCCGGTGCCGGCCAAGCGTGGCAACTACACGGTCGAGCATTTTGATTTCATTGTGCGCAACATCCCGCCGACACAGCTCTGGATCTATCGGCGGCCGAGAAAGGCTTGATCTCTGTGCCGCCCCGCGATAGCGAGGCGGAACAACACGAGACGCCCATGATCCCGAAAATCCTCGTCTTCGCCGGTTCAACCAGAACCGGCGCCTATAGCGGCAAGGTCGCCGACTGTGCCCAGACCGAATTGGCGCAGCAGGGCGCGGAGGTCACGCGTATTTCGCTGGCCGACTATCCGCTGCCGATCATGAATGAGGATCTGGAAGAGGAAAAAGGCATTCCCGAAAATGCCTTCAAGCTTGCGCGGCAGTTTGCGGCCCACGACGCGCTCCTGATCTGCACGCCGGAATATAATGGCTCGATCCCGCCATTGCTGAAGAACACGATCGACTGGGTCAGCCGCATCTCGAAAGATGGCGGCAAGCCGCTGCGCCCGTATCCGGGCAAGATTGTCGGCATCTGCTCTTCGTCAAACGGTCATTTTGCCGGCATCCGCTCTGCCAATCATTTGCGCGCGGTGCTGTCACACATCCAGATGGAAGTCATCGCGCCGCAGGTTTCCGTGCCAAATGGCGACGAAGCCTTTGACGAGGACGGCCAGTTCCGTGACGAGCGCCTGCGCAAGGGTATGCGCCGGCTTTGCGCGACGCTGATCGAATATGCGTCGCTCCATTCGCGGCGGGATGATCGGTGACAGGCCGGCCTCCCGCTTCGGCGCAAGTGAAACGAGGAGGGTTCGCCAATGTCAGCAATTGCTATCGAGCGTAAGCCGGAAATGAGCGTATCGGCACGCGACCGCCTGATCGTCGGGCTTGACGTGCCGACCGTGGCGGAGGCCGAAAAGGTCGTGCGCGATCTTGAGGGCGTGACCAGTTTCTACAAGATCGGCTATCAGCTGGTCTTCGCTGGCGGGCTTGAGTTTGCCAGAGATCTTGCCCGCGACGGCAAGAATGTCTTCCTCGACATGAAGCTGCTCGACATCGACAATACGGTCGCCAAGGGCGTCGAGAATATCGTGCGCATGGGCATGACCATGCTGACGCTGCACGCCTATCCCAAGGCGATGCGCGCTGCGGTCGAGGCGGCAAAGGGGTCTGATCTTTGCCTGCTTGGCGTTACGGTGCTGACCTCGATGGACGCCGAGGATCTGATCGACGCCGGCTATGAATACGATCCGCACACGCTGGTGCTCCGCCGTGCCGAACAGGCGCTGGCCGCCGGCATGGGCGGCATTGTTTGCTCGGCCGAAGAGGCAGGTGCCGTGCGCAAGGTCGTTGGCCCAAACATGGCCGTCGTCACGCCGGGCATCCGCCCCGCCGGTGCTGACCATGGCGACCAGAAACGTGTCATGACGCCTGCGCGGGCTCTCGCTGCTGGCTCCAGCCATCTGGTTGTCGCGCGGCCGATCGTGCAGGCGCCCGATCGGGCTGAAGCCGCAAGGGCAATCCTGGCCGAAATGGCCGGAGCGATGAATTAGCAGGGAGGATGATTATGCCGAAGGGATACTGGATTGCGCGCGTCGATGTGCGCGACGCCGAACGCTACAAGGACTATGTTGCGACCGCGAAGCCCGCCTTTGAGCGCCACGGCGCACGGTTTCTGGCGCGCGGAGGCGAATTGACGACGCTGGAGGGTGTTTCGCGGGCGCGAAATGTCGTCATTGAATTCGAATCGGTCGAAACCGCCCGCGCCTGCTACAATTCGGCTGAATATCAGGCCGCAAAGGCGATCCGGCAGGAATGTGCCGACGCTGAAATGATCATTGTCGAAGGCGCTGCCTGAGCCGATTCCAGACCTGAATTGTTTCATTCTTGCCGGGGATTGCGTCTGGCGGGCAATTTTTGACGCGTTTTGACGCCATTTCAGTCCATTTCTAACGATCCAGTCAGGAATTTTTTAAGATTTGTTGCAACTCTGTGACGGTACGCGGCTGAATCGTGTCACCTGTCCAAAGGTCGTACCCCGCCATGTTGCCATGCAGCATTTTCATGAATAGCTTAGCCGAATTCCAAAAAGCAGCGCTCAAGATGGCGACTGCACAATGGTCAGGAACGGGGCTAGGGCAAAATATGTTCTATCAGGTCTACGAGATGAACCACGCCGCGATGCAGCCCTGGCGGGCCATGGCAGACGCGACGCGGCTGTTTTACTCGAATCCGATGAACCCCTGGTCGGCGACCAGCGTTGGCCGTTCGATTGCCGGTATGGCTGAAATTTTCGAGCGGACGACGCGCCGCTACGGCAAGCCCGCCTTTGACCTCAAGTCGACCAAGATCGATTTCCAGGACGTCGCGGTGACTGAAGAGACCGTCTGGTCGACTCCTTTCTGCAATCTGCTGCACTTCAAGCGCGACCTGCCGGCAGGCCGCAAGCCTGATCGCAAGCTGCTCATCGTCGCGCCGATGTCGGGTCACTACGCAACACTGCTGCGCGGCACGGTGGAGTCGATGCTGCCCCATGCCGAAGTCTACATCACCGACTGGGTTGACGCGCGCAACATCCCGATGATCGCCGGTCGTTTCGATCTCGACGACTATGTCGACCATGTCATCGACATGCTGCATCATCTGGGCGAAGGCACGCATGTGATGGCGGTCTGCCAGCCGTCGGTTCCGGTTCTGGCGGCGGCCGCAGTCATGGAAGCGCGCGGCGACAAGTTTGCGCCAGCCACGATGGTTCTCATGGGCGGTCCGATCGACACCCGCATCAACCCGACCGCCGTCAACAAGCTGGCCGAGGAGCGTGGCATCGACTGGTTCCGCGACAATGTCATCATGACAGTGCCGTGGCCCAATGCCGGCTTCATGCGCGAGGTCTATCCGGGCTTCCTGCAGCTTTCGGGCTTCATGAGCATGAACCTCGACCGCCACATCAATGCGCATCAGGAATTTTTCGTACATCTGGTGAAGAACGATGGCGACAGCGCTGAGAAGCATCGCGAGTTCTATGACGAATATCTGGCGGTGATGGACCTGACGGCAGAATTCTACCTGCAGACCGTGGACACCGTTTTTGTGAAGCATTCGCTGCCCAAGGGCGAAATGATGCATCGCGGCGAGCGCGTCGACCTGACCAAGATCAAGAACATCGCCCTGATGACGGTCGAAGGCGAGAACGACGACATTTCGGGTCTTGGCCAGACGAAGGCTGCCCAGACGCTCTGCACCTCTATCCCCGACGACATGCGCGTCCATTACATGCAGCCCGACGTCGGCCATTATGGCGTGTTCAACGGCTCGCGCTACCGTGCCGAGATCGTGCCGCGAATCGTTGACTTCCAGTCGAGCTACGGTCTTGCAGCGCGCTCGAAGAAGTCGCCCGCACCGAAGGCGCCGACCGAAGCCTGATGCACCGGCGCAACAGCGCGCCGGACAAATGCGCCGCACGGGTGCAATCCAGCCCATCCCGGTAACCATCACGCCAACTTGCTTGGTTGGCGAATTGACTTGTCCCCGCCGAAACCCTTAATTTTTCGTTAACGAGACGAAGCGGGCGGGGGCCGGCACATGAGCGCCTTCAGGGCTGGACATGGATTTGCGATAGCGGTTGGCTTGGCCATCCACGTCGCAACTGCAGTCCCCGCATTCGCTGGCATGGCGACCGGCGGTCTTACCTCGCAGCCGATCGGCCATTACGAATTCTGCAAGGCCAACCCGGCCGAATGCGCGATCCGCACCCCGGACCGTGGCCCCGAAAAGATGACTGGCGCCAAGTGGAAGGCGTTGTCCAGCATCAACATCGCCGTAAATAATGCGATCGAGCCGATGAACGACATCGACATCTACGGCAAGGACGAGGTCTGGGCCTATCCCGACAAGGTCGGCGATTGCGAAGATTATGTCCTGCTCAAGCGCCGCATGCTGGCCAAGCGCGGCATTTCGTTGGCCAACCTGCTGATCACCGTCGTGCGCAAGCCTGACGGCGAAGGCCATGCGGTGCTGACCGTGCGGTCCGACAAGGGTGACTTCATCCTCGACAATCTCAATGACGCCGTGAAGCCATGGAACGAGACGCCCTACCGCTACCTCAAGAGGCAGGCGAGCGAACACACCGGTCGCTGGGTTACGATCCGCGGCGAAGGCACGCCGCTGGTTGGTTCTGTTACCGAGTAAGACTCAGTCGTAGCTGAGCGACCCGGCTTTGCCGCCAAAAACCCTGTACGCGAAGAATGAATAGCCGGCGATTATCGGCAGCACGACGGCCGTGCCGCCGAGGATGATTGCCAGGCTTTCGGTCGCAGCTGCCGCATCCCAGATCGTCATTTGCTCCGGCACGACGTAGGGATAGAACGACCACGCAAGCCCGCAGAAACCGAGTGTGAAAATCAGAGCCAGCGTCAGGAATGGCCGCAATGAATGCCGGTCACCCGGATAGGGCATACGAAATGTCTCGCGCCACAGATGGAAGAACAGCAGTGCCGACAGGATCGGCAGCGGCGACAAATAGAGCATCTGCGGCCAGACGAACCAGCGATCAAAAATGCGGGGTGAGGCGAGCGGCGTCGCCAGTGACACTGCCGCCATGCCGGCAACGGTGAGGACCAGTGCGCCACGCAGCCAGCGCACGGCCTTGCGCTGCAATTCGCCGTCGGTCTTGTAGATCAGCCATGCTGCGCCCATCGCTGCGTAGGCCGCGGCCAGACATACTGCGGTCAAAACCGCAAAGGCGACCGCCGCGAGACCGGTCTCAAGCCCCAGCACATAGATGCCGAGCATGTAGCCCTGCGCCAGCGAGGCAATCAGTGACCCCGCCATGAACAACCGGTTCCAGCGCGCCTTGCGATGCAGCGGCACCTTGGCGCGGAAATCAAACGCGACGCCGCGCAGGATCAGGCCGACCAGAAGCACGAAGACGGGTAGATAAAGAGCGGTGAGGATGACGCCGTGGGCGGCCGGAAAGGCAACGAGCAGCAAGCCCACCGCCAGCACCAACCATGTCTCGTTGGCGTCCCAGAAGGGGCCGATCGAGGCGATCATCGTGTCCTTCTCGGCGTCGGTTGCGCCGGCAAACAATATGCCGATGCCGAGATCAAACCCGTCGAGGATGACATAGACCAGGATCGCCACGCCCATGCAGGCGGCGGCGATGAACGGAAGTGCGGTTGCCCAGTCGATGTTCATGGTCTTGGTTCCTCGTAAACGTGGGCATCAGGTGGTGCAATCTGATCCTCCCCTGCGGAGCGGGGAGGATCAACCGCCGGCAGGTTGCGACAGGGCGCGGTCGCGAACGGCTGGCTCGGGTTCCGGGTCACCCTGTTTGGCCGCCTTCAGCGCCAGATGCACCAGCACGCCGAGATAGGTGACCAGCAGGACCGCATAGAGCGCGAGGTAAAGCACCAGTGTCAGCGCCACATGACTACCGGCAACCGGCCCGACAGCGTCGGCTGTCTTCAAAATGCCGGTGACGAGCCATGGCTGCCGGCCGATCTCGGTGACGTACCAGCCGGCAAGTGTCGCTACCCAGCCCGACAGCGCCATCGGCACCATCGCATAGGCAAGCAGGTTCGGCAGGCGGTGACGGCGATAGAGGAAGAATGCGGCAGTCCAGGACACGATCAGCATCAACACGCCGATACCGACCATGATGCGGAAGCCGAAGAACAGCGGCAGAACCGGCGGGTGGTTGCCCTCAAACTGGTTGAGCCCCGGCACGACACCATCGGCACTGTGCCGCAGGATCAGGCTCGCGCCGTCTGGAATGGCGATCTCGAAATGGTTCTCGCGCGCCTTCTCGTCCGGCCAGGCAAACAGCACCAGCGGAATGTTCGGCCCGGTCTCCCAGTTCGCCTCCATCGCGGCGATCTTGGCTGGCTGATGTTCCAGCGTGTTCAGCCCATGCTGGTCGCCGACGAAAATCTGCACCGGGATCAAAACAGCCGCCACCGCGACGCCGGTGCGCAGCGCCTTCCACATTGATTCCGAGCGGTCGCCCGCAAGATAGCGCAGCGCCGACAGGCCCGCGATCAGGAAGGACACGGTCAGCCCTGACGCCAGCAGCATATGGGTCAGACGATAGGGCATCGAGGGATTGAAGATGATCGCGAACCAGTCGGTCGCATGCGCCACGCCGTCGCGCATTTCGTAGCCGGCAGGCGTCTGCATCCAGGAATTCAGCGCCAGAATCCAGAAGGCCGAAACGGTCGTGCCGCCGGCCACCAATACGGTCGCAGCGGTGTGCACCCGGTTCGACACGCGGCGGAAACCAAACAGCATGATGCCCAGAAATGCCGCTTCCAGGAAAAACGCTGTCAGGATTTCATAGGCGAGCAGCGGGCCGGCAATATTGCCGACCTTGGCCATATAGCCCGGCCAGTTGGTACCGAACTGAAAGCTCATCGTCACGCCGGTCACGACGCCCAGCGCGAAGGACAGCGCGAACACCTTCACCCAGGTGAAATAGGCGTTCATCCATGCATAGTCGCCGGTACTGTTATAGCGCAGCTTGAAGAACAGCAGGAACCAGCCGAGCGAGATCGAAATCGTCGGGAACAGGATGTGAAACGAGATATTCGCTCCGAACTGAATTCGAGAGAGAAGAACCGGGTCCCATTCCATAGCTGCACTCCTGCTGGAATGAAGCTAAGCGGTCTTTGGCCGATCGTCAAAGCGGCGGTTTTGCGCAGGGACGCGATGCCGCATCCGCCCCGTCAAATGAGCGCGAGCGAGATGGCGGGGATCGCGATCAGGGCCGACAGTCTCACAATGTCGGCCAGAAGGAACGGCATCACGCCACGGAACATCGTCGTGATCGGCACATCGCGCAGCACGGAGCGAAGCACGAATACGTTGAGCCCGATCGGTGGCGAAATCAGGCTGATTTCGGTCACCACAACAACCAGCACGCCGAACCAGATCGACACATGTTCCGGGCTGGAAAGCCAGCCGCCGCCAAAATCGAGCGACATGATCAGCGGATAGAAGATCGGCACGGTCAACAGGATCATCGACAGGCTCTCCAGCACCGCGCCGAGCACGATGTAGATCGCGACCAAAGCGAGGATCACTGCATAGGGCCCGACATTCAGGCTCTGGACCCATTGCAATAGGGCGTCCGGCAGTCCGGCAAAGCTGACAAAATTGGAGAACACTTCAGCGCCGATCACCAGCGCAAAGATCATGGCGCTGGTGCGCGCGGTGTCGATGCAGGTTTCGATCAATGCGCTGAACGTCAATCCGCCACGCAGCCAGGCAATCAGCAGCGACACCAATGCGCCGATTGCAGCTGCTTCCGACGCGGTGAAGATGCCGCCATAGATGCCGATCATGATGACGGCAAACAGGCCGACAACCGCCAAAACGCCGCTCACGTCGGAGTTGGACATGTCGAGTTCTCCACCTCCGTCCGGTGCGAGTTCCGGCTTTAGGCGCACGACGACGGCGACTGCCAGAATGTAGAACGCGATGCCCAGAATGCCCGGCAGAATGCCGGCGATGAACAGTTTGCCGATGTCAGCTTCGGTGATCAGCCCGTAAATGATGAAGACGACCGAAGGCGGGATAAGGATGCCGAGTGTCCCGCCCGCGGCAATCGAGCCCGTGGCAAGGCTGTCGGCATAGCCCATCTTGCGCATGGTCGGCATCGCCACCTTGGACATGGTGGCAGCGGTCGCCAGCGACGAGCCGCAGACCGCAGAGAAGCCGCCGCAGGCCATGATCGTTGCCATGGCAAGCCCGCCGCGCAGACGGTAGAGCAGGCGGTGTGCAGTGGAAAACAGCGCATCCGACACGCCCGACTTGGTCAGCAGGTTCCCCATCAGGATGAATAGGGGGATGACTGCAAGTGTAAACGAGAACACGGTGTCGAACGCGGCATTGCCCATGAACCGCAGGCTGGCGTCCCAACTGCGCAGCATGGCGAACCGGCAGTGCCGACGATGATCATGGCAAAGGCGATCGGCACGCGCGCAAAAACGAGGGCAAACAGCGCAACAAAGGCAATGAATGACTCAAGCATCGTCGTTCCCACGGAAGAAATTCAGGATCACGGCGCAAACGCAGACTGCCGAGCAGAATGCTGCGAGATAGGCCACATAGGAGAGCGGGATGCCCAGAGCGTTGGTCACCGAGCCGTATTCGGCAAGGCTGGTGCCATGTTCGCTCAGACGCAGCGCGAGCACCCCAAAAACGATCAGGCCGCAAATTGCCGCCAGCGCTTTCCGGACGCGGTTTCCGATTGCCGAACGCGGCTCCCACAGCTCGACTTCGACATGGGTGTTGGCCCGTGTTGCCAGCGGCATCGCCAGATAGACGAGCAGGACGAGAAGCACTTCGGTCAGTTCGAACGCGCCCTTGATGGGCGAGTTCAGGACATAGCGTGCGATGACATCGGCTCCGGTCAGGAACATCATGGTCAGCAGCACAGCTGCACAGGCCAGACCCAGCATGCGTTCGGCAAACAGCCAGGCCCGTCGGGCCTGGCTGGGGGCGGACGCGTCGGTATCGGACGGTCCGTCAGACATCACTGGGTCGCCACCTTGCGCAGTTCGGCAAGGGCTGCCGC
>Ga0209572_1002145_pt1 | contig 9939 bp, 15 predicted proteins | sample EBPBio232012_DNA_FD_185867 | JGI IMG/M metagenome (GOLD analysis project Ga0209572, IMG submission 185867) | Wastewater treatment Type I Accumulibacter community from EBPR Bioreactor in Madison, WI, USA - Reactor 1_1/23/2012_ DNA (SPAdes)... | ecosystem: Engineered > Bioreactor > EBPR >...
CTATCAGGACGGATCGACAGCTCAATTGGAAGCCTATCGGGAAATCCAGGGGTCGCCGTTAGAATATGAGAATCCCGACAGCTTGATGGATATGGTGTACCCATGAAACGAATGATGGCACTTTTCGCATTATCGGCCTGCTCGCCGACGGTCATTACCGTGCCGATCAATTATTCGGTCGTTGATGATCCTTCCGAAAGGCACATCCGAATGATTTTCGAAAATACGAATAATCGAAATATATGCATTGATAGCGATTATTGGCCAAACGAGACTGGAACGATTAATAGCTTGGATGAAAGAATGGGCCTTCATATTGGTGATGATCAATTAATCAATAATAATAATATAGATGAATACTGTCCCGGGGGATGTACATACCGCGTTTCTCCTGGAGAAGAAATCACCGCGACAATCCCATATTCAGATTTTGGGGTCCCTGAAGATCTTGTTAATAGTCAAAAGATTCTGGAATTTCGCTCCCAAGGCTATCTATGTTAGGCTGTAATAAATCTAGCTTCCAAGATGGCGTCCTAGCGACTTGTCGGGAGGACGGATTTACGTTTACCCGATAGTGGCGCTGTCAGGTTAAGACGCCGACGGCCAGATGGTATTGATAAGCTAATGGCTTGGGCGGAGGTTTTCCGGGCCGGTCGCGTCGCCCTCACCCAGCCAATTTGCTTTGGCTGCCTAAATTTGCGCCTCCCGTTTGAAGGCGGAAGGGCCGCAGAGAGGGCCCAACTCAGTTAACTTGTCAGGGCGCTGTCAGGGTGGTGCTGTCAGGTTAAGTGGCGCGGACTACACCTACCCCGACCCGGGTCGTTTCAGGCCGTGGCGGCCGCCCATGCGGCATCGGCTTCGGCGCGGAAGCGGCGAAGCGTGGGGCGGCTGATCAGGTGTCTCTGGACGTTGAAGGTGTTGTAGATCGCGGCGTGGGTGGTGAGGAAGCGTTGGGCGGATGGTTGGCTCTTGAAGAGCTGCTGCTGTCGCTCTCGTCGCCGGATCCGCAGATGTGAGTTCTCGACCCGATTGTTCTCCCGCAGCCGGCCCGGCCGATGGATCTGGTTGAGGCCGAGTTCTCGGAGCGCCGACCCATACGAAGCCAAGCCATCCGTCGTGATCCGCTCTGGCTCTACGGGCTGGTTGCGCAGCAGGCGGTTCAGAAGCTTCAGCGCCGCTTCGTTGTCCCGTCGGCGTTGAACGACCAGGTCGAGCACTTCGCCTTCGTCATCGACCGCCCGCCAGAGGTACATCCGCCGGCCGCCGATCCGGCAGACCATCTCGTCCAAATGCCACCGAGGAGAGGGGGCCGGCCGCCGCATCTTAAGCCGCCTGGCGATCAGCGGGCCGAACTTGATCGTCCAGCTGCGGATCGTCTCGTAGCTGACCTCGATCCCGCGCTGGGCCAGCATCTCTTCGACGTCGCGGAGGCTCAAGCTGAACCGGAAATACAACCACACGGCGTGCCGGATTATGTCCGGCGGAAAGCGGTGACGCTTAAACGAGATCGGCGGCATCAAATCTGCTCCAGATAGCTCGTGCGGAGCTTCTCACTGGAGACCTGTTAGCGTTAGACTGACAGCACCTCTTTAAAGGCGCACCTAGTGTAGAATGGGAGTGAACATGCGGACAGTCGGACTTCTTGGGGGTATGAGCTTTGAGGGCTCCGCAACCTATTATCGTCTGATTAACGAAGCCGTCCGTGAAAGATTAGGCGGGCTTAATGCGGCGGACCTACTGCTCCGTTCCGTCAACTTTAATACTATCGTCGACATGCAAAAGAGTGACCAATGGGACGACGCTGGTCGCTACCTAGCGGACGCGGCACGCGGGCTTGAAAAGGGCGGCGCTGAATGCATTTTAATTTGCGCGGTTACGATGCATCTTGTGGCTGAGGCGGTTGAAAAGGCGACCAGCTTGCCATTTCTTCATATTGTGGATGAAACGGCGAAAAGCCTGCGCGTCGCAGGTCGCAGCAGGCCAGTGTTGATCGCGACACGGTACACCATGGAAAATGGCTTCTACCCACAGCGTATGGCTAAGCACGGTATCGATGTGATAGTGCCAGACGAGGCTGGCCGCGCCGATACGCACGCGATCATCTTTGATGAACTGTGCCAGGGCAAAATCTTGGATAAGTCTCGGGAGCGCCTGATCGCACTGATTGAGCGGGCCAAAGCTGATGGCGCCGATAGCGTGATTTTCGGCTGTACGGAAATCGGACTCATCCTTGATCCCGATGCGTTACCACTGCCCGGCTTCGACTCTACCGTTATCCACGCCATGGCCGCCGTCGATTTTGCATTGGAAGAGAGAGTTTAGCTCGCCGCCAGATGCGACGACCACCCTGCCGCCATAAGACGAGCCTCATCCAACGGTTATCGACCAAGTACGGTCGGTATCAGCCTGTATTGCAAATGGCAGCTCCGAATAAGACCTGCCGATCACGTCGCTACAAATCGGCGGTATCAAGAATGGCGCGTCGGCGATGCGGTCAATTTCGATAGCCAGTCGGTCAACACGCTTTCAAACCTGCGCGGCTGTTCAAGCGGGATCAGATGTCCCGAGCGCTCAATGACGGCTAGCGTCGAGCCATTAATCCCACGATGAAGGGCTGCGCTTTCCGCAACCGAGCGTAGCGCGTCCTGATCGGCCGCCACGATCACGGCCAAAGCCGTGCGGGGCGGTTCATTGGCCCCGCGTTCGAACATGAGGCAGCAGCCGCGAGAAGCTGACCGCAGACCCGAGAAAGGCGGTCGCAGCCCCCAGCCAGATCGCCACTGACAAACCATTTGTCGGCAGGAATGTCAGGCAGATGGCAACGCTTGCCGCGCCCAGCGATTGGGCGCTGTCAGGGTAACCGCCTTCGGCCGAAGCTACCCCGACCCGGGTCGTTTCAGGCCGTGGCCGCCGCCCACGCGGCATCCGCTTCAGCGCGAAAGCGGCGAAGGGTCGGTCGGCTGATCAGGTGTCTCTGGACGTTGAAGGTGTTGTAGATCGCTGCGTGGGTGGTGAGGAATCGCTGGGCGGACGGCTGGCTCTTGAAGAGCTGCATCTGCCGTTCGCGTCGTCGGATCGGCAAGTGGGAATTCTCGACCCGATTGTTCTCACGGAGCCGTCCGGGTCGGTGGATTTGATCCAGGCCCAACTCGCGAAGCGCGGATCCATACGAAGCCAGGCCATCGGTCGTGATCGCTTCGGGCGTAACAGGTTGGTTGCGCAGCAGCCGCGTCAGAAGCTTCAGCGCCGCGGCGTTGTCCCGCCGGCGCTGAACCACGAGATCGAGCCCCTCGCCTTCATCATCGACGGCCCGCCAGAGGTACATGCGCCGTCCGCCGATCCAGCAGACCATCTGGCTTCGCCGACCTCCGGTTCGTCCAGATGCCACCGAGGAGAGGGTGCCGGCCGCCGCTTCTTAAGCCGCCTGGCGATCAACGGCCCGAACTTGATGGTCCAGCAGCGGACAGTTTCATAGCTGACCTCGATGCCGCGCTGGGCGAGCATCTCCTCGACGTCGCGCAGGCTGAGGCTGAAGCGGAAATATAGCCATACCGCATGGCGGATCACATCCGGCGGGAAGCGGTGACGCTTGAATGAGATCGGCGGCATTAAACCCAGCTCCAGATAGCCCCTGCGGAGCTTCTCACCGGAGACTTCTTAGCGTTAGACTGACAGCACCGAGCAGGGGGCGGTCCATCGGCGCGAATTTTGCAGTGCTGGGAGTAGGGTGGGATGTTGAAAGTTGCTGTAGCGTCCGTAATCCTTATGATGATAGGATGCGTACATTATCCGAATATATATTCAAATGCTACCGTTTGCGATGTTTTCGATAGAACGTATGCATATAGAAACCAAGAAGTTATTGTATATGGGGTGATAGATCCGTATTGGGAGCATCCCAGGCTCTTAAATTTAGATTGTAATAATATTGAAATAGATATTCTTCTATATGCAATCTCCATGAGGAATAAAGATGGGGATGAGGAGCTAGAGAGATTGCCCTTGGATGCTATCGCGATCCTTGGGCCGCCATATGATGACAATTTGTTTGTAGAGTTACGGGGGGTTATATCTTGCGGAGAATTTGATGTTCCTGGTGCATGTGATTTTGACATCCACGAGGTATTGCGCTCTGAGATCATCGTTGGATCCGACATGCCTGACTAATCGAGCGCCCGGAGGAACTGACAACTTAAGTTTGTCTGGTCGCAGAACGGTGCTGTCAGGTTAAGCGCACGTCGGTGCTGACAAGTTAACTGAGTTGGGCCCTCTCTGCGGCCCTCCCGCTTGAAAGCGGAGGCACCTCAGGGCCAGCACAACTCACTTAACTTGTCAGCACCCCGAGGGGGCCATCGCGGTCACTCAGATGAACGAGCGCGCGGGCCTCATGCGCATCGTCCAGATGTGACCGGAACCGGAGGAAATCCTCACCTACCAATACGCCCACGACCTCCTAGGGAGCCGAACTAATGTCCACATTCACCTACAACGACATTGTTCGAATATCGGATCAAGCTCCCGATTCATTCCGGCGCGGCGCGAAAGCATGGGTCATTGCTGTGATCATTGATCGGAAGCGAATACCGGTGGCGTGGCTTCCTCCTGGGACCATCTATACAGTCGAATACGAGGATGGGACTGTCGTAGAAGCGCATGAATCCTACCTGGAAATATGCGTCGAACCTTAGCATTGCACAGGATTGTCAGCTCAACTCGTAAGCTCGCAGCGAGGTCAGTGAAAGCGCTGCCTCGGCGGCAGCGGGCGCCTCCATCCGGAAATCGCTGCCGCACTCCGGAGGGCCTGTAGTGTGTCTCACCTGATCAAGTGACGTTGGGTGTAAATGGTATGAAATTGACGCGTTAAGCTGGCCGGCCTACTTGCCCACCGACGCCTGCACCGTCTCGACGCAAGGACTCGCCGGCCCGGACCGGATCAGCCGAGTGGAGTATGACGCGGAGGGTCAGGTGCTGCGCGAGCACCGGGCCTGGGGCACGCCGCTGGCGCAGGTCTATGCGGCGCGGACCTGGACGCCGAACGGTCAGTTGGCGACGGTGGCGGATGCGAACAACAATCTGTCCAGCCTGGTCTATGACGGGTTCGACCGGCTGTACCGGCTCTATATGCCCAGTCCCACCCTAGGGGCGGGCGTGGCCAGCACGGTCTTGACAAGTTAATGGCGTGGGCAGAGGTTTTCATGGCCGCTCGCGTCGCCCTTGCCCAGCCCATTTCCTTTGGCTGCATAGGTTTTCGCCTCCCGCTTGAGGGCGGAAGGGCATCAGGGGCAGCACAACTCACTAACTTGTCCGCCCGGCTTCATCAAACCCAGCTCCAGACGGCCCCTGAGGGGCTTCTCTCCGGAGACTTGTTAGCGGGAGACGGACAACACCGGGCCTATGTCATGGGCCGCGATGGCCGGCGTCTTATCCTGAACCTGGACCGCGGCTCTCCTTCTGTCCGCATCACCCTGACCCACGGGGCCGGCGCGCAGTTTGCCCTGGCCGCGCCGGCGGCCCAGGCGTGCGTTCGAACGTCCCAGAGGCGCTTCGCACAGGCGGCGACGTCCTTGCCTTGGACCAACAACACCCATTGACGTGCATGAAGTCCGGGTTTGACAGATGACAAGCGCTTCACGGTCGCTGACGGCTATGGGCAGTCCATGTCGTCTGCATCTCAGGACACCCGGCCGACCGCCCATGCTGAGCAGCATTTTCCAGGTGCTGGCTCCCAGAATGCCCCGTGGCTGCGCGCCGAGATGATGGCGATGCTGGATCATTGGGTGGACTGGCGGCGGAGCCGGTTCTCGGACGAATTCGCCCCCGAGCCGGTGGAGCCCGGCTCAGTCGGCCGACGCCGCCTGTCAGCCAGGCTCTCCGCCCTCCGCGATGCCCTGACCGAGGAAACGCCGACCTTCACACCCCGCTACATCGCTCACATGAAGTCAGACCTGTCCTTGCCGGCGATCCTGGGGTGGTTTGCTGCCCTTTTGCACAACCCGAACAATACCTCTCGCGAGGCGAGCCGGGTCGGAAGCGTCATTGAGGCGGAGGCGATCGCACACCTGGCGTCCATGCTCGGTTTCGACGCCGGAGAGGCACAAGGTCATTTCACCTCGGGTGGAACGGTGGCGAATTTCGAAGCCATGTGGCGCGCTCGCTATCGGCTGGACCATTGGCTGGCCCTGGCCCTGCACCTCAGCGAAAAGCGCGGTGAACGCCTGGACCCCTTTGCGGCGGCACATATGGGATGGGACCGCTTTCGGGAGCTGTGGAGGGAGCATGGTCTCACCGAGGCGGACCTGAAGCGATGCAGCGCCATGGCTGGCAATCCGCCCGAGATCTACAGACGTATCAGCCAGGCGGCGGGCCGCGACTATCTGGGGCCGGTCGTGCTGGTGCCGGGCAACCGGCATTTTTCGTGGGACAAGGCCGTCAACCTGTTCGGCCTGGGTCACGAGGCGCTGTGGAGCCTTCGCCTCGATGCCCGCGGGCGGATGGATCTGGTGGATCTCGAAAAGAAGGTCATGGCCGCGCGCGACCAGGCTCGTCCGGTGCTGATGACCGTGGCCGTCGCCGGCACGACGGAAATGTCGGCGGTGGACCCGATTGACGGCCTCTTCGACAGACTGGACCGCTGGCAAGGCGAGCAAGGTTGGCACATCTGGCGTCACATCGATGCGGCTTACGGCGGCTTTTTCCGGGCCATGCTCGGCGCCGGCACGCAGGCCGTTCTGGCCGATGACACAAGAGCCGCCCTCGGGGCCATGGGGCGCGCGGATTCGATCACCATCGACCCGCATAAATTGGGCTATGTCCCCTATGCTTGTGGGGCATTCCTGACATCGAACGCACAGGCCTACGCCGTGTCCGCCTTCGATGCGCCGTACCTTTCGCGCCCCGACCTGGCTGTCGGCAAATGGGCGTCGACTCTGGAGGGGTCCCGTTCAGCCAGCGGCGCGGCGGCAACCTGGCTGACGGCTGAGACCCTCGGCTTCGGCCCGGCGGGGATCGGGGCCGTCATGGCGGGAACCATCGAGGCGCGGCGCTCGCTTGAGGCGGTCGTCACAGCACAGATCCCCCAGGCGCGCTTTCTTCCGGCGGATACCAATATCGCGTGCTTCTCCCTGGCCGAGGCGGGCGAAATGCTCAGCAACACGAACCGGCGAACAAACGCTGTGTTCGAGATGTTTCAGGCATCGCCCGCCTTCGCCGTGTCCCGCACCAGCCTCGGCAAGGACGGAGAGGTGGTGAAGGCGGCGCATCTGGCGACATACAGCGGCCAGGACGACGGGGAAGACCTGGTCGTCATTCGCCTGGTCGTGATGAGCCCCTACTGGTGCGATCCTACCGTTCGTGCCGAACTCACGACCCTGTTCGCCACCGAACTTAGCCGGGCCGTCCAGGCGACCCAGGCGATGGACTCAAAGGGGGGCAAGACATGATCCGTGTAGATGTATCCTTCTATGGAGAGATTTCGGACCGGCTCGGGCGGGAGCGAGCCATGGTGTTTGCAGTCGACGACATTACCGTCGGAGAGATCCGGGCCGAGCTCGCCCGCCAGGATGAGGCCGCCGCCATCCTGCTCAAGCCGCAGATTCGGGTGGCCGTCGACTCCCGTGTCGTCGGCGATGAAACGCAGGTGAGGTCGGGCCAGTCCGTCGTCTTCTTCTCGATCGTTTCGGGCGGGTGATCCATGGCAGTGACGGCGAATCTGGAACTCGACCTGATCGACGCCGGCGAGGAGCTGGCACGCTTTATCTCCGGGCGGGAAGGCGATGGGGCGGTGGTCTCCTTTACCGGCCTGGCCCGCGCAAACACCGTAGGTGGACAGGCGATCGAGCGCCTGCGCCTCGACTGGCATCCGGAAATGACGCCGCGTTCCCTGATCGACCTGGCCGTGGCGACGTCGTCGCGCTTTGACGTCAGCGACGTCCGGGTCGTGCATCGGGCAGGCTCGATATCGCCAGGCGAGGTGATCGTCTTTGTTGCAGCGGCCTCACCGCACCGGCGGCAGGCCTTCCTGGCGGCGGACTATCTGATGGACAGGCTGAAGACGGAGGCCATGTTCTGGAAGCACGAGAGCGGTCCGTCCGGCGGACGGTGGATCGAACCCACCGAACAGGATCGCGCCGATCGTGCGCGCTGGAGTGACTGATGGCCGGCATTCAATCTGACCTTCCCTTCTACCCGCTCAACATCGCGGTTCTGACCGTCTCGGACACGCGCGATGTTTCCACCGACACCTCCGGGGGGCTTCTGGCTGAACGGCTGCAATCCGCTGGCCACGTCTTGGCCGGAAAGGCCATCGTCAAGGATGAGGTCGAGCAGATCCGGGCCCAGGTCAGGACCTGGATCAAAGACGATGAGGTCGATGTCGTCATCACGACCGGCGGGACCGGCTTCTCGCCCCGCGACGTTACGCCGGAAGCTCTCAAGCCCTTGTTCCGGCGAGAGCTGGACGGCTTTTCCGTGGTCTTCCACATGGCGAGCCTCGAGACGGTCGGTGTCGCCACCCTCCAATCGCGCGCCTTTGCAGGGCAGGCTGAGGATACCTTTGTGTTCTGTGTGCCGGGGTCGACCGGGGCCTGTCGCGACGCTTGGGACCTGGTTCTGGCGGAGGAACTCGACAGCCGATTTCGGCCCTGCTCGCTGGTCGGTCAGATCCCGCGCTACCGGGGGATATGCCCATGAGCCTGACGCATCTCGATCCCGAAGGCCGCGTCCGCATGGTGGATGTCGGCACCAAGGCCGCGACCCGACGCGAGGCTGTGGCGGAGGGCCAGGTCGACTGCGCGCCTGAAACCGTGGCTCTGGTTCTGGCCGGCGAGGCCCCCAAGGGGGCCGTGCTGGCGACAGCGGAGATCGCGGGGGTGATGGCGGCCAAACGAACGTCGGATCTGATACCCCTGTGTCACCCGTTGGGCCTGGAGAGCGTGACGGTGCGCGTTACACCGCTGGCCGAGACAGCCGGCTTTCACGTCCGGGCCGAGGCTCGGCTAACGGGAACGACCGGCGTGGAAATGGAAGCCCTCACGGCGGCGTCGGTCGCCTGCCTCACGCTCTATGATATGTTGAAAGCTGCGGACAAGGGCATGGTCATCCGTCATATCAGGTTGCTGTCCAAGACCGGGGGCAAATCGGGAGACTGGGCCGCCCAGGCCTAGCGGGTTTCCGCTCCGAGCGGGATCACGCGAATGGAAACAACCATCCGCGGTGATCGGGCCGCGCGCGCATCGCCCTCGGCCACGATCATGAAGGGGCCAGCGTCCGATGCCAGCGGCGCGCCGTCGTCGGTGTCGGCCAGAATGATACGATCCGGGCGTGTCGCCGGGTCCGTCTCGCCTAGACCCAGAACGACCTGATAGCCGTCGGCGGCCGTAATCAGCAGAGCCGTCGCCTGCTGGTCCTTCGGCAGGGGGCTGGCAGGTACGCCGGCCCTGGCCAGCACATCCAGCAGAAGCGGCCCTTCATAGACGCTGGTGTCTTCGTGTCGGCTGAAGGTGACGCGTTCGCGCGGCAAATCTCTGATGTCATCGCGCGTGAGAACCATCCGGCTGCCATCACCCCCGATCAGCAAGAGCGTCTCGGCCGGTGCCGGAGTCGCAGCTTCGCCCATATGCACATCCGCGTCGGCACTGCCATTGGGAGTCGTCGATGGCACTGCCGAACAGGCAAGAAGCATCCCTGCGGCCAATGACGCGGCAAGTGGAATGAGGCGGCAACAAGTTCGTGGGATTGACTTCATCACCGCCTCATTCCGGCTGGAGCAAAGGCAGGATCCGAGCCCAGCGGGCCGATCAGTCCACCCTCGGGACAATGGTGCAACCGAACGACGCTTCTCTTTCGCCCGCAACGACCGGTCCCGCCATGATGAACTTGGCTCGTCACCTTGATCCATCGCAAGCGACCCGCGCCGGGGCCCCGCTAGTCTGTCGGAATATC
>Ga0209572_1002148_pt1 | contig 9926 bp, 5 predicted proteins | sample EBPBio232012_DNA_FD_185867 | JGI IMG/M metagenome (GOLD analysis project Ga0209572, IMG submission 185867) | Wastewater treatment Type I Accumulibacter community from EBPR Bioreactor in Madison, WI, USA - Reactor 1_1/23/2012_ DNA (SPAdes)... | ecosystem: Engineered > Bioreactor > EBPR >...
CCGATCAGGCGCGCCGCCATGACATATTCCTTGTTCTTCTCCACCAGCACAGAGCCGCGCACCGTGCGCGCATACTGGACCCAGAACGACAGGCCGATCGACAGCACAAGCACGTAGAAGACGATACTGTCATAGGAGCGGGGCCCCGCCATGGCGCGCGCCACGCCGTCGATCAGCAGCGCAATCAAGATGGCCGGAAAGGTCAGCTGCACATCGGCGACGCGCATGATGATTGAATCGGTGCGGCCGCCAGCATAACCGGCGACCAGGCCAAGCGTGATGCCCAGCATCATGGCAAAGACAACCGATGCAAAGCCGACCGCAAGCGAAATGCGCATGCCGTAGAGGATCGTCGACAGCACATCACGGCCTTGATCGTCTGTGCCGAGCAGGAAGCGCGGGTCGCCGCGTTCTTCCCATGCGGGTGGGTAGAAGGAATCCATGATCGAGATGTTGATCGGGTCGAACGGGTTCTGCGGTGCGATCAGCGGGGCTGCAAGTGCCGACAGGATGAGCAGCAGCGTGACGACGGCGGAAATGACCGTGACAGGCGACCTCTTGAAGGAATACCAGAGGTCGGAATTGAGGATGCGTGAGCCGAGGCTTTGTGGAGCAGCCGAAGCTGCTTGCGGAACGGAGGCTCTGGTTTCTTCGCCCGTGACGAACGGCATCTCTACGCCCTCCCGTCGATGCGGATGCGCGGATCAACCGCGACATAGAGCAGGTCGACCAGGAAATTGATCAGCACGAAGAGGAAGGCGATCAGCATCAGATAGGCGGCCATGATCGGGATATCGACATTCTGCACCGCCTGCAGGAACAGCAGGCCCATGCCCGGCCACTGGAACACGGTCTCGGTGATGATGGAGAATGCGATGATCGCGCCAAGCTGAAGGCCAGTGATCGTGATCACCGGCACCAGCGTGTTCTTCAGGGCATGGCCGAAATTGATCGCCCGGTTGGACAGGCCGCGCGCGCGCGCAAACTTGATGTAGTCGGTCCGCAGCACTTCCAGCATTTCGCCGCGGACAAGTCGCATGATCAGGGTCATCTGGAACAGGCCGAGCGTGATCGACGGCAGGATGATCGATTTCAGCCCCGATGATGTCAGGAGGCCGGTCGTCCAGCCGCCAATATTCACCGTCTGGCCGCGCCCGAAGGAGGGCAGCCAGCCGAGATTTACCGAGACGATGAAGATCAGCAGGATGCCGATCAGGAAGGTCGGGAGCGAGACGCCGACAAGGCTGATGGCGAGGAAGGCGCGCGCCAGCCAGGAATTGCGGTTGAGCCCGGTATAGATGCCCATCGGAATGCCGACGACAAGCGCAAACACCGCCGAGACGAAGGCAAGCTCCAGCGTGGCCGGCAGGCGCGAGGCAAACAGGTCCGCGACCGGCTGCTTGAATTGATAGGAGATGCCGAAGTCGAAGACGGCGGCCTTTGAGATAAAGCGCCAGAGCTGCGTCAGCATCGGGTCGTTCAGGCCGAGCGCCTGGCGCAGGGCTTCGCGCTCTTCGGGCGAGGTGTCGACGCCGACGAGCTGGTTCACCGGATCTCCGACAAAGCGGAACATCACGAATGAGATCAATGCAACGACCAGCATGACGACGAGCGCCTGCAATAGTCGCCTGATGGCGAATGCGATCATTTAGAGCGCTTCATGACTAGATTGATCCATTCTGCTTCTCGTTAGGCGAGGCGAGCCGGTAGGAGAGACGCGAAGGCCGATGTGATTCATCGGACTAGCGGCTCGACGAACCGGGCGTCCGCCAAACGGAAGCCCGGAGGGCCGGGTTGGTTTGACCCAAATCCTTCGGCTTTCCGCTTGCCCGGGCAACCAGCCCGACCGGCGCGCAAATCCTCGCACTTGTTCCAAACCATCCCCGGCAGAATGCTTCGATCTAATCATGAAGCACTCTAACCCCAACCCCTCACGAGGTCGGCCCGCGCCTGTTGTTATTATATACCCTGGCGCGGGCCGTGCCTTTGTTTACCGAAGGATCAGTTCACGTTGGCCCAGTAGAGCAGGATCTGGTTGTCCGGGCGCTGAACGATGTCGATGTTCTTGCGCTTGCCCCAGACCAGATTCTGCTGATGCAGCGGGATATGCGAGGTTTCGCCGGTCATGATCGTGTAGGCTTCCTTGATCATGGCGTCGCGCTTGGCGATATCCGACTCGACCAGGATCTTGGCCGCAAGCGCGTCCACATCCTTGTTGCAATAGCCGCCGAGGTTGAACGGGCCGCCCTTGCCGGTCGCATCACGGCAGCCGGCGAGGTTCGTCAGCACGTTCCACGAATCGAAGGAGCCGGGCGTCCAGCCAAGCAGGTAGAAGTCGGTATCGTAACCGCCTGGCGCCAGCACCTTGGCGAAATACTGCGCCTTGGGCTGAGCATTAAGGTTCACCTTAAGGCCGATGCGGGCCAGCATCGAGACAACCGCCTGGCAGATCGCTTCGTCATTGACGTAACGGTCGTTCGGGCAGTCCATCGCGAAGGAGAAGCCGTCCGGATAGCCGGCGTCAGTCAACAGCTTCTTCGCACCTTCGACATCATATGGCCAGCGCTGGAAGTCGCCCGAGAGAGCGAACTGCTCATTGGCGATCAGCAGCGGCACTGGCGTCGACAGGCCGCGCATCACGCGCTCCTTGATCGCCTCGATGTCGATGGCCTGATAGATGGCCTTGCGCACATTGGCGTCGCGGAACGGGTTCTTGCCCTTGACGTCGGACGTCGGCAGTTCGTCGCGGATCTGGTTGTAACCCAGATGGATCACGCGCAGTTCCGGTCCAACCATGGCTTCGGTGTTGGCATCGCCATTGACGCGCGGAATGTCCTGCACAGGTACCGGGTCGATCAGGTCGACGTCACCAGCCAGAAGTGCCGCAACGCGGGTGCCGTCGGCAGCGATCGGGGTGAAGACAGCCTGGTCGAGATTGTGCTCGACCGTGCCCCACCAGGCCGCGTTCTTCTTGAACACGGTCTTGACGCCGGGCTCATGGCTTTCGATCGTAAATGCGCCGGTGCCGTTTGCCTTGAACGCGCGCGGGCCGGGATTGGTGTCCTTGGCGGAAATCGGGTTGACCGCGCCTTCAGCCTCGGCCCATTCCTTGTCCATCATGTACCACGTATCCCACTCATAGTGCAGGATCGGGTTCGGTGATTTCAGCTTCACTTCGACCGTATGGTCGTCGATCTTCACCCATTCGGAATCGGCGGGAATGCGGGTCTTCAAGTCGGAGCCGTCAGCGCGAACGCGCGTAGCCGAGAAGATGACGTCGTCGGCATTGAAATCATTGCCATTGGCGAATTTGACGCCCTTGCGCAGATGGAAGCGCCAGGTCAGCGGGTCAACGGTTTCCCAGCTTTCGGCCAGACCCGGGATGATCTTCAGGTCCTTGTCGCGCTTGGTCAGGCCTTCGAAGACGTTGGCAAACATGCCCAGCGAAAAGGTCTCGTTCAGAGTGTAGGGGTCAAGCGCGTTCAGCGTTCCCTGGAATGCAAAACGCAGTGTCTTGCCTTCCTGCGCCTGCGCGGCGACAGCGCCGGCCGCGACCGAGGCTGCGAGAACCGCAGCGCCCAGAAGACGGCGCAAAGGCCGAGTTACTCCCATAGTCATCGAATGATGCTCCCATCTTTTTGTTTTACGGATGCGATTTGTTGCACAACAATGTTTGAGGGGGAAGCCCTGAACGCCAGTAAAGACTGACGGGACAGATTGGGCGATGTCTATCGTGGATCAATCCGAGCAATGCGGCCTGCGCGAAAATAGATCCCAGTCAATCTATGGTTAACAAATTGACTATATTGGTTGATCTACATTCTGTTTGAGAAGCCGGCCTATACAATCAGGATCGTCATGTGCCGGAGCTGAGATATGAGCTCATGATTGGGGCGCTGTATTGACAATTGAACGGTCCCAATTGGCGACGCGATTGCAGAAATTGAGGCTCGGTGCCTCGGTGATCGCATTGCTGGCAGGCGCAACGCTGTCGGCAATCGCAAACCCTGCGCGAGCCGCTGATATCAATTGGCGGGCTGATGCTCCCGGCAGAGCCTACAATAGCGCGAACAACTGGGTTGGTGGCTCAGTTCCTGGGCAAGACGATGACGCGATTTTCGACGCGTCGAATGTTTTCAACCTGAGCATCGGCTCAGACGCCCGTGTCGGCGGCTGGAATTTCAGCAGTGGAGCTGGCGACTACGTTTTCACAATTCCGAGCGCGCCAAATGTGACCTTCATTTTCGTGGGAGGTGGTATTTCAGTTGAAGGCGGCAGCGTTTCCATCACAAACGGTGGGCACCTCAATTTCAACAGCAGCAGCACTGCCGCTACAGCTACCATCACGAACAGCCAGAACGTCAATTTCCGCAATTCATCCGCCGCTGCCGACGCAATCATCGTCAACGATGGCTTTGTCGACTTCTACGACACAGCAACGGCTGCCAATTCAACAATCACGAACAACGGAACAACCACCTTTCAGCACGACAGCACCGCCGCCGATGCGATCATCACCAACAATCAGGTGCTGAATTTCTATGATAGTGGAACGGCCGGAAGCGCGACGATAACCAACAATGACGAGATCAATTTTGGTCATGAAAGCACGGCAGGCAACGCGACCATCGACAATGGTGGTCGGATTAACTTCAACAGCAACGGCATCCGCAGCAGCACGGCAGGCAACGCAGCGATCGACAATCGGCTTGCAACGAGCGTTGTCAATTTCGCGGACACAAACAGAACCGATCTCAGCATCGGTTCGTTTTCGGGCATTGGGCAGGTTCAGCTTGGCTCAAGGGCGCTTGCGACAGGCGGCAATGATCTCAGCACCACATTCAGCGGGGTCATTTCCGGAGCGGGCGGCTCCCTGACCAAGGTCGGTGTCGGGACCTTCACGCTGTCCGGTGCCAACACCTATTCGGGGCCGACGACGGTGAATGGGGGCAATCTTGTCGTCAATGGGTCGTTGGCTTCGGTCGCAACGGTGAACTCGGACGCGAGATTGTCCGGCAACGGTTCGATCGGCGGGTTGGTTCTGGATTCAGGCGGCACGCTTGCACCTGGCAATTCCATCGGCACGATGACTGTCACGGGTGACGCCAGCTTCAACGCCGGTTCGATTTATGAGGTTGAGGTCGAGGCTCCGGACCAGGCCGACAAGACCGTTGTTACGGGAACAGCGACGATTGATGGCGGCGCGATCGAAATCGTCAAGCTCAGCACAGCCGAGACCAGCTATCTGTCGGGTCAGACTTACCGGATTATCGAGGCTGGCAGCGTGTCGCGCGTTTCTGACTTCACGTTCAATAGTCCGTTCATCTTCTTAAGGCCGGGATTGGTCTACGGTGCCGATTTTGTCGATCTCGAACTGACACGCACGGCGTCCTTCGGCGATGTAGCGCAGTCGTTGAACCAGACGCAGGCAGGTGCCGCCCTCGATGGACTCGCACAAAATGGCGATGCGCTGGCCGTGTTCAACGAATTGCTGACGAGTGCCGACGACGACACCGCCCGTCAGGCGATGGATTTGGCTTCGGGCGAAATTCATGCGTCGGGTCAGCATGTTGCCTGGCAGACAAATGATCTGTTTGCACGCATGTTGCGCGGAAACGCGCAGGCAGGGCTTGGCGCACTTGGTTCAAAAAGGGCAGCTGCTGTGCCGATCGGCTATGGGCCGACGTCGAAAAAGCCTGGTGGCGCAGTGGCGATCGACGCTCTGACGACTTCCGCCACTGGTTCGGCCTATTCCAGCGAACGCGTCTCCAATGCCTGGATTACGGCACTTGGGGGCGGCGGATCAATTGATCCCGATGGCAATGCAGCCGAGACCAACTGGTATTCTGGCGGTATTGCCGGCGGAAACGAAGGAGCGCTCGATGTCGCCAATGGAAGCGCATGGGCGGGTTTCGGGCTCGGCTATTTGAAGAGCCGAGGGAATGTTGATGCGCGCCTGTCTTCCATTGATGGGGACGGTGCGCAGCTGGGCATCTATGGTGGCTGGGCACGAGGCCAATGGACGCTGACCGGCGCGCTAGCCTACAGCGCCAGCCATGTTGAAACCACGCGCAATGTGATCATCGGAGATATCAACCGCACAGCGTTGGCCAACTACTGGAACCATTCGCTCGGCTTCGCGGGCGAGGCGGCCCATGCCTTCGATCTTGACGGTGGTTTCACGGTATCACCGCTCGCTTCCATCGATGCAAGCTGGACCGGCCATGGCGGTTTTGTCGAAACAGGAGCAGGTGCGCTCAACCTGACAGCTGCGTCGACAGATTGGATGCGGTTCGACACCGGACTGGGCCTGGAGATGTCGCGCACTTTGGACATCGCGAACGGCGGATCGCTTATCCTTAAAGCTCGGGCGGTATGGGAACATGCATTTGCCGATGCCTTGCCCGGTCAGAGCCTTGCGCTTGCCGGCAGTTCGACTGGTTTTGAGGTGAAAGGACCAGATGCCGGCCGTGACCGGCTGCGTCTCGGTGCGGTCCTGTCGTTCGATGTCGGCCAGAATATGGCCATGCGCGCCAGCTATGACGGGCTGTTCTCGTCAAGCCAGCATAGCCATGCCGGTGCAATTGGCCTCAACGTCAAGTTTTGAGCTACAAGATGGTCACTGACGAACAGCGATCTGCAGCCGTTGGGAGAAATGGTGATCCCGACTGGATTCGAACCAGTGGCCTACAGATTAGGAATCTGTCGCTCTATCCTACTGAGCTACGGGACCGCCGACGCGACACATAAACGCTTCCATGCGTCGCGCCAAGCATTTCGCTGGCCCTACCGCGCCAGCGAGGTCTCGGCCAGCTTCACCCAATAGCTGATGCCGTGGGGAATGACCTCATCGTTGAAATCATAGGCCGGGTGGTGCAGGCCGGCCGTATCGCCATTGCCGATGAAGACGAACGCTCCGGGGCGCGCTTCGAGCATGTAGGAAAAGTCCTCGCCACCCATCACCGGCGGGGTTGACGGGTTGACCTTGCCGGCGCCTGCAATGTCGCTGGCGATATCAATCGCAAACACCGTTTCGTCGGCATTGTTCTTCGTCACTGGATAGTTCCAGTCGAATTTCATGTCGATCTTGGCGCCATGTGCGGCCGCAATGCCGTCGCACACTTCCTTCATGCGCTTTTCTGCCAGTTTGCCCATGTCCGGGTCGAGCATGCGCACGGTTCCGGCTATTTCGGCCGTCTGCGGAATGACATTATAGGCGTCGCCGGCGTGGAATTTCGTCACCGAAATGACCAGTGATTCGATCGGGTCAGCCGAGCGCGACACGATTGACTGGAATGCCTGCACCAGTGCTGTGCCGACAACGATCGGGTCGATTGTCCTGTTCGGCTGGGCTGCGTGGCCGCCGCGGCCTTCAATATTGATGGTGAATTCGGCGGTGCCGGCCATCAGTGCGCCGGGGCGGGTGGCAAATTCACCGACCGGCAGGCCCGGCATGTTGTGCATACCATAGACGCGCTCGATACCGAACCGGTCCATCATGCCGTCATTGACCATTGCGAGGCCGCCTGCGCCGCCTTCTTCGGCAGGCTGAAAGATGACCGCTACCGTGCCGGCAAAATTGCGGGTCTCGGACAGATATTTGGCCGCGCCCAGCAGCATGGCCGTGTGGCCATCATGGCCGCAGGCGTGCATCTTGCCCGGCGTCTTCGACGCCCACGGCTTGCCGGTGATCTCGGTCAGGGGCAGGGCATCCATGTCGGCGCGCAGGCCAACGGTTGCGCCATCGCCCTTCTTGCCGCGAATGATGCCGACAACGCCGGTGCGGCCAATGCCGGGCACGACTTCGTCAAGGCCGAATTCCTTGAGCTTCTTTTCCACGAACGCCGCCGTCTGGTGCACGTCATAGAGGAGCTCCGGCATGGTGTGCAGCTCGCGCCGCCAGCCTGCGACTTCCTCCTGCAATTCAGCAGCGCGGTTGAGAATTGGCATAATCGACCCTCTTCAATTTCCGTTCAAGTCAGCCTTTGCGGCCTTGCGTGGCCGCTTCTTGCCTTGTTGATGTCACATAGGCTGTCTAACCGGACGATAGCCGTCGCGCGTCCGTCCTGCCAGTGGGTTTTGGCGTAAAACGTTTGGGACAGGGCCGCGCAAGCAGGGCGTGGGACAGATTTGGCATGATTTCGAAGCTTTTGGTCGCAGGGGCCGCGACAGTTGCGGCATTGGTTCTCGGTTCAGTTGCGACGGCGGTCGCCGGTCCGTCCATATTGGTCGACGGGAATACCGGCGTGGTCCTGTCTGACACGGATGCGTCACAGCGCTGGTATCCGGCATCGCTGACCAAACTGATGACGACACTTGTTGCGCTGCGGGCCATCGACGAAGGCGAAGTGACGCTGCAATCGCCCGTGCGCATTTCCGTCAATGCGACGAAAGAAAAGCCGAGCAAGATGGGCTACCCGGCTGGCACCGTCATCACGCTCGAAAACGCGTTGAAGATGATCATGGTGAAGTCTGCCAATGACGTCTCGACAGCCATCGGCGAAAGTCTCGCCGGCTCGACGGAAGCCTTTGCTGCAAGGATGAACGCTGAAGCAAAACGCATCGGCATGACGCGTTCGAATTTCGTCAATGCCCATGGCTGGCACTCGGAGCAGCAATATACGACCGCCCACGACATGGCTGTGCTGGCCATGACGCTGAAGCGCAGCTATCCGCAATACGCCTATCTGTTCGACATTCAGGCGCTTGCCGATGGCAACAAGGTCATCCCAAATCACAACGACATGATTTTCCGCTTTGCGGGCGCTGACGGCATGAAGACCGGCTACACCTGCGATGCCGGCTACAATCTTGTCGCATCGGCCAAACGCAATGGCCGGGTAATGATCGCTGTGGTGCTGGGTGCAAAATCGGTTGGCGAACGCACTGATGCTGCGGCCGACCTTCTGGCGCAGGGCTTTGATGGGCCGCCGCGCACAGGCGCAAAACTGCTCGATTTGCCGGTCAGGGGGGCAATGGACCCAACGAACATGCGTGAGGCCGTCTGCTCGAAGGAATCGCGCAAGGCGCGGATCGCTGAACTCGATGAGAAGGGGCGCATCATCTTCAAGTCGGCCCATGTGACGGGCGGTGAATTGCCAGCGCCGAAAGCCACACCAATCTCCGTTGGCGGTGCAACTGGGCCTGCCTCGCCTTTCTATCCGGAATTCAAGCGGCCCGATTCGATCAATGGCATTCCGATCCCGATCCCGCGTCCGGAACGATCGGCCGAAATGAACGCCAGCGCACCTGCTGCCGGCATCACGCAGTAGATGCTTCAGTTTCCGATCCCCGTCACGGTTCTCACCGGCTTTCTCGGTTCGGGCAAGACGACGCTGCTCAACCGGCTTCTGAAAGACGAAGCGCTCACCGATACTGCGGTCATCGTCAACGAACTGGGTGAAGTCGGCATCGACCATCTGCTGGTCGAAACGTCGAGCGATGGCGTCATCGAGCTTGCCGGCGGCTGCATCTGCTGCACGGTGCGCGGCGATCTCGTCGACACGCTGGCCGATTTGATCGATGGCGCGCAGACGGGCAAGATTGCCAGCCTGCAGCGCGTCATCGTCGAAACCACGGGTCTCGCCGATCCCGTTCCGGTATTGCTGTCGATCATGGGCCATCCGGCGCTGATGCAGGCATTCCGGCTCGATGGCGTCATCGCGACGGTTGATACGCTGAATGGTGCAGACACGATTGAACGCCATGGCGAGGCCGCGCGCCAGATAGCGGTTGCCGACCGCATCGTTCTGACCAAGACCGATCTTCAGCCGCCGCCGGATGCGCTGCTGGCAACGCTGCATCGGCTCAATCCCGGCGCGCCGCAGATTGATGGCGCTTTGGCCGGACCGGCCGATCTGTTCAATTGCGGCGTTTATGATCCGGCAACCAAGACAGCCGATGTCGGGCGGTGGCTGCGCGACGAG
>Ga0209572_1002150_pt1 | contig 9922 bp, 10 predicted proteins | sample EBPBio232012_DNA_FD_185867 | JGI IMG/M metagenome (GOLD analysis project Ga0209572, IMG submission 185867) | Wastewater treatment Type I Accumulibacter community from EBPR Bioreactor in Madison, WI, USA - Reactor 1_1/23/2012_ DNA (SPAdes)... | ecosystem: Engineered > Bioreactor > EBPR >...
TTTCAGCCCCTCGTTCAAACCTTCACTCTGCCGCTACCAGCGCCGGCTCTACCCGATGCGCATTGCGGGAAAACTCGTCGATCCGGCGCTCGATCTCTGGCCGGAAATTGCGGATCAGGCCCTGAATCGGCCAGGCTGCTGCATCGCCCAGCGCACAGATCGTGTGTCCCTCGACCTGTTTGGTCACGTCGAGCAGCATGTCGATCTCGCGCTTCTGCGCCTCGCCACGCACCAGACGCTCCATCACGCGCCACATCCAGCCCGTGCCTTCACGGCACGGTGTGCACTGGCCGCAGCTCTCGTGCTTGAAGAAATAGGACAGGCGCGCAATCGCCTTCACGATGTCGGTCGACTTGTCCATGACGATGACCGCAGCCGTGCCGAAGGACGACTTCACCTCGCGCATGCCGTCGAAATCCATATGCGCGTCGATGATGTCTTCACCCTTCACGACAGGGCAAGATGCGCCACCGGGGATGACCGCAAGCAGATTGTCCCAACCGCCGCGCACGCCGCCGCCATGTTTCTCGACCAGCTCGCGGAAAGTGATGCCCATAGCCTCTTCGACGACGCAGGGCGTGTTTACATGGCCAACCAGCATGAACAGTTTTGTGCCGACATTGTTGGGCCGGCCGATGCCCGAGAACCAGGCCGCGCCACGGCGCAGGATGGTCGGGGCAACCGCAATCGATTCGACATTGTTGACCGTCGTCGGGCAGCCATAGAGCCCCATATTGGCCGGGAATGGTGGCTTGAGGCGCGGCTGGCCCTTCTTGCCCTCAAGCGATTCGAGGAGAGCCGTTTCCTCGCCGCAGATGTAGGCACCTGCGCCGTGGTGGACATAGATCTCGAAATCGTAGCCGTTGACGTTGTTCTTGCCGATCAGCTTGGCGTCGTATGCTTCATCGATCGCCTTCTGCAGCGCCTCGCGCTCACGGATGAACTCGCCGCGCACGTAGATGTAGGCGGCTGACGCGCCCATGGCGAAACCGGCGAGGAGGCAGCCTTCGACCAGCGTATGCGGGTCGTGGCGCATGATCTCGCGATCCTTGCAGGTGCCGGGTTCGGATTCATCCGCATTGACAACCAGATAGGACGGGCGGCCGTCAGGATTGGATTTTGGCATGAACGACCATTTCAGGCCGGTCGGGAAACCCGCGCCGCCGCGGCCGCGCAGGCCCGACGCCTTCATCTCGTTGATGATCCAGTCGCGGCCCTTGTCGATGATGCCCTTGGTGCCATCCCAGGCGCCGCGCTTCATCGCGCCGGCCAGCGAACGGTCGAACTTGCCGTAGATATTGGTGAAGATGCGGTCTTTGTCAGCCAGCATGGTTCGCTCTCCTAAACCGGCTTCTTGCCAAATACGCGGATGTATTCGGCGACACCGCCCTTGGCGAGCGCCTTGGCCTGCTTGATCCAGTCGTCGCGCTCAATGCGCCCACTGAACGACAGATAGCCGTCGACCCATTCGCGCTGGTCGGAATTCCACGACGCAACCTGAGCGAAGGTGAAGATGCCGAGATCGTGCAGCGTGCGCTCGATCTTCGGACCAACACCCGAAATCAACTTCAGATCGTCTACAGTCTTCGGCCGATCCATGCCCTTGGGGCGGCGCTTGTCGTCCAATGTCGGCTTCGCAGCCTTCGCAGCAGGCTTTGCCTTGGCTGCGGGTGCTGCCATCAGTGCAGCAGGCGCTGCCGTCTTTGCGTTGGCGGGAGCTGCCTTCTTGGCCGGCTTTTCACCAGCCGGCTTGGCCTTCTTCGGCGTCGCCGGCTTGGCGGCAGCTGCATCGGCCGGCCGCGCGGCATTGTCGGCCTTCATCTTTTCTGGTGCAGAAGCCTTGGCTGTGGATTTTTCCTCGGCAGCGCGCGTCGCCTTCAACACGGCCTTTTCCTCTTTCAACGAGGTCAGGCCGGTGATCGGCGCGGCATAGGTGCGGCCGCTCTGCGGACCGGGCATGATGGTCGCCCCCCTGCCCGCTTCAAACGCGTCGATGATCTGGCCAAGCCGTTCGGGGGTCAAATCCTCATAGGTGTCCTTGAAGATCATCACCATCGGGGCGTTGACGCAGGCACCGAGGCATTCGACCTCTTCCCACGAAAGCGTTCCATCGGCATTGGTGTGGAACTGCTCATGATGAATTTTCGAGCGGCAGACATCCATCAGCGCTTCAGAGCCCATAAGCTGGCACGGTGTCGTGCCGCACACCTGAACGTGCGCACGCGTGCCGACCGGCTTCAGCTGAAACTGTGTATAGAAGGTCGCGACCTCGAGCACACGGATGTTGGGCATTTCCAGCATGTCGGCGACATGTTCGATCGCGGCCTTCGTAACCCAACCCTCCTGCTCCTGTGCAAGCATCAGGAGCGGGATTACAGCCGACTGTTCGCGGCCCTTGGGATATTTTTTGATCCAGGTCTTGGCCTGCGCAGCCATCGCCTTGTTGAAGGCGAAGGCTGGCGGCTGGACACTGGCATCTGCAAGTCTACGTACGGACATGATTAGCGATCGACCTCACCAAAGACGATGTCGAGGGAGCCGAGCACCGCCGTCACGTCGGCGAGCAAATGGCCCTTGCACAGGAATTCCATCGCTTGCAGATGCGCAAAACCAGGTGCACGCAGCTTGCAGCGATAGGGTTTGTTGGTGCCGTCAGACACAAGATAGACGCCGAATTCGCCCTTCGGCGCTTCGACGGCAGCATAGACTTCGCCGGGCGGCACCTTGTAGCCCTCGGTATAGAGCTTGAAGTGATGGATCAGCGCTTCCATCGACTGCTTCATCGGGCCGCGTTTGGGCGGAACGACCTTGCCGTCGGTGTTGGACACCGGACCAACCTTGTCCTTGCCCAGCAGGCGGTCGATACACTGGCGCATGATACGCGCTGACTGGCGCATCTCTTCCATTCGGATCAGGTAGCGGTCGTAATTGTCGCCATTCTTGCCGATCGGAATGTCAAATTCCATTTCTGGATAGCATTCATAGGGCTGCGACTTGCGCAAATCCCAGGCAGCACCCGAGCCGCGTACCATGACGCCTGAAAAACCCCAGGCCCAGGCGTCTTCCAGCGAGACGACGCCAATGTCGGCGTTGCGCTGCTTGAAAATGCGGCTTGGTGTCAAAAGACTGTCGAGATCATCGATCGATTTCAGGAATGGATCGATCCATTTGCCGAGGTCTTCGATGAGTTTCTCGGGCAAATCCTGATGCACGCCGCCCGGGCGGAAATAGGCTGCATGCATGCGAGAGCCCGAAGCCCGTTCATAGAACACCATTAGCTTTTCGCGCTCGACAAAGCCCCACAGCGGCGGCGTCAGTGCGCCGACGTCCATGGCCTGCGTCGTTACGTTGAGCAAATGGCTCATGATCCGGCCGATCTCGGAATAGAGCACCCGGATCAGCTGGCCGCGCTTAGGCACCTCGATGTCGAGCAGACGCTCAACCGCCAGGCAATAGGCGTGTTCCTGGTTCATGGGCGCGCAATAGTCGAGCCGGTCGAGATAGGGCACTGCCTGGAGATAGGTCTTGTTCTCCATCAGCTTTTCGGTGCCGCGATGCAGCAAGCCAATGTGAGGATCGACGCGCTCGACGACTTCGCCGTCCAGTTCCAGCACCAGGCGCAGCACGCCGTGCGCCGCCGGATGCTGCGGGCCGAAATTGATGTTGAAATTACGAACAGCTGTCTCAGGCATTACTGCTTCGCCTTTTCATCGCCGGGCAGCACATATTCGGTGCCTTCCCAAGGCGAGAGGAAATCGAAATTGCGGAATTCCTGCTTCAGTTCGACGGGTTCGTAGACGACCCGCTTCACCTCGTCGTCGTAGCGAACCTCGACGAAGCCTGTGAGCGGGAAATCCTTGCGCAGCGGATGCCCCTCGAAACCATAGTCCGTGAGGATGCGGCGCAGGTCCGGATGGCCGGTGAACAGGATGCCATAAAGGTCGTAGGTCTCGCGCTCGAACCAGTCGGCGCCCGGAAACACGCCAGTGATCGAGGGCACCAACGTGTCCTCGTCGGCCTGCAGCTTGACACGGATGCGCTGGTTCTGGCGCGGCGACAGCAAATGGTAGACGACATCGAAGCGGCGCGCGCGCGAAGGATAGTCAACGCCGCACACATCGATGATCGAGATGAACTGGCTCTGCACGTCGCGTTTCAGGAACGAGACGATATCGACAATGTCGTCGGCCGCCACCTCGATCTGGAGATCGCCATGGGCAACCTGCGAACCCAGGATTTTCGAGCCCAGCTTTTCGCGCAGATAGGCAGACAGATCGTTGAGTTGTTCGCTCATCGCTATCTCTCGATCGTTCCGGTGCGGCGGATCTTCTTCTGCAGCATCAACAGGCCATACATCAACGCTTCGGCCGTCGGCGGACAGCCCGGCACATAGATGTCAACCGGCACGATGCGGTCGCAGCCGCGCACCACCGAATAAGAATAGTGGTAATAGCCGCCGCCATTGGCGCAGGAGCCCATCGAGATAACGTAACGCGGCTCGGGCATTTGGTCGTACACCTTGCGCAGCGCCGGCGCCATCTTGTTGGTCAGCGTGCCAGCGACGATCATGACGTCGGACTGGCGCGGTGAGGCACGCGGGGCGATACCGAAACGCTCCGAATCATAGCGCGGCATGGCCGAGTGGATCATCTCCACCGCGCAGCAGGCCAGACCAAAGGTCATATACATCAGCGAGCCGGTGCGCGCCCAGGTGATCAGCGCCTCGGACGAGGTAACGAGAAAGCCCTTGTCGGCCAGCTCATCATTGATCTGGGTGAAAAAGCGGTCGTCATGGCCAAGCGGCTTGCCCGTCGCATCAACCAAGCCTTTTGGCTTCTGCGTCACGAGCGTGCCGGATCGTTGGTTCAATCCCATTCCAGCGCCCCCTTCTTCCATTCGTAGATGAAGCCGATCGTCAGCACACCGAGGAAGACCATCATCGACCAGAAGCCGACCATGCCGATTTCACCGAAGGAGACCGCCCACGGAAACAGGAAGGCCACTTCGAGGTCAAAGATGATGAACAGGATCGACACCAGATAGAATCGGACATCAAATTTCATGCGCGCGTCGTCGAATGCGTTGAAACCGCATTCATAGGCCGACAGCTTTTCGGGATCAGGGTTGCGGTAGGCGACCAGAAATGGCGCAACCGTCAAAGCAAGTCCCACAATCAGGGCAACGCCCAGGAAAATTATGATCGGCAAGTAGGAGATCAAAAGCGATTCCATCCCGCACCTTTCAGTTTGGCTTCCATACACTATCAGCTTGTTGCGCCCGGACGACAACATTTCACGCAGTAAATGCGCGACAGTTTCGCCCGATTTCGCCTGCCACAGCACAAGGTTGCTAGTTTGTCGCGACGGTTAGCCCACCATGTCGCGGGACGCAAGACCAGCAGGCGCGAAGTTGCCACTTGAACACTGCGTTGATGGGCCCTCACCCGCACATGACGCCGGGCAGCACAATTGGCGCCGGCAGACAGAGCCGTTCACAGCGGGCACCCGCCGACAATCAATCGGCCCACCTCAACAATCTTGCGCAGACCAGTTCTTCGCCGCCGTTGGTAATTCAAGATTAAGCAGTGATTTACTAAACTTGAACCCCACGGCAATTTGCGGACAATGCACTTCACATCATGACGAGCATTCCAATCAACAATCTGAAGCGCATAGTCGACGGCGACAGCGCGCAATTGCTGGCTGCAGCCAGGGACACGATCCTTTCCGGGTGGTGGCTCAACGGAAAGCGCGCCGAAGAATTCTGTGCCGCCTTTGCCGCCTATATAGGGGTCGACCATTGTATCGGTGTAGCCAACGGATCCGACGCGCTTGAAATCGCATACCGGACCCTTGAAGCGTCCAGACAATTGAAAGGACGGGAGGTTGTCACAGTCGCAAATGCCGGAGGTTATTCGGCCATTGCCTGCCGCTTGACCGGTTTCATCCCGGTCTATGCCGACATCGAGGAAGCAAGTCAGCTTGCATCGATCGATTCGATCCTGTCCTGCATCGGTCCAGAGACCGCCTTTGTCGTTGTCACCCATCTTTATGGTGGCGTTTTCGATGTCGGCGCTCTTCGCTCACGGATGGACCAGGCAGGTCATGGCGAGATCGCCATCCTTGAAGACTGCGCCCAGGGCCACGGCGCCGCGATCAATGGCCGCAAGGTTGGTAGTCTCGGCGATATTGCGACGTTCAGCTTCTACCCGACAAAGAATCTCGGCGCATTCGGCGATGCGGGCGCAATTGTCACCGCTGATGGCGAGCTTGCTCGAATCGCCAGCGAGTTGCGCCAATATGGCTGGACCTCAAAATATACGATCGGACTGCCCTACGGCCGCAACTCGCGCATCGATGAGATACAGGCAGCGCTGCTGTCAGCGCAGCTGCCGCAGCTCGACGCGGCGAATGGGCGTCGTGTCGCGATCATGGATCGCTATCAGGACGCCGTGCCGACTGGCGTCACGCTTGTTCGCGCCGAGACCGGCACGGTCGGTCACCTCGCCGTGCTGCTGTGCGACCAGCGCGACGAATTGCGCGAACACCTGACCCGGCTGGAGATCGGCACCGACATTCACTATCCGGTTCTAGATCCCGACCAGCCGGCGTGGCGCGATCTGCCCTTCCGGGAAGCTCCAGGGGGGCTGACCGTCGCCCGCCGATCCGTGCCCAGATTGCTGACAATCCCCTGCTTTCCGACCATGGAAGATGAAGAAGTGATCCGGGTTTGCGAGGCGTTGGCGTCATGGCGCAATTGAGGGAGCCGGTGCAGGTCGAACCGAAGATTGCCCGCGCCTATGCGCGTTCGCTTGTCATTCCCGTCTATCGCAATGAAGAGAATATCGACGATCTGATCGACGCGCTGAACGCGCTGGACCGCAAGGTTGGCGGCATGGAAGTCGTGTTTGTAATCGATGGCTCTCCGGACCGATCAGGTGAACTTCTGCTTGCAGCGCGCGAGCGAATGCATTTTGCGTCGAACATTGCCTTCCACAGCCGCAATTTCGGGTCATTCACGGCCATACGCACCGGGATGGAACTGAGTTCTGGCGATGCAGTGGCTGCGATGGCGGCGGACCTTCAAGAGCCACCTGAATTGATCGCCGACTTTTTTGGAATTCTTGAAAGAGGCGAAGCCGATGTCGTGTTCGGCCAGCGCACGGGGCGACACGAATCGCCTCTTCAAAACGCGCTGTCCAACACATTCTGGTGGCTCTATCGCAAGCTCGTCATAAAGGACGTGCCCAAGGGCGGCGTCGACATTTTCGGCTGCAACCGGCAGGCGGTCGACGCAGTGCTTGAGATTTCGGAACCCAACAGTTCGCTGATCGCACAATTGTTCTGGGTGGGCTTTCGTCGCAAGTTCGTGCCCTATGAGCGGCGCAAGCGCGAAAAAGGCTCGAGCGGCTGGAATTTTTCCCGCCGCCTTCGCTACATGATGGACAGCATCTTTTCCTTTTCCGACATACCGATCCTGTTTGTGCTGTGGTTCGGCATTGTCGGCTGCCTACTCAGCCTCGCATTTGGCCTGATTGTCGCGGTAGCGCGAATGCTGGGTTATGTGACCGAACCTGGTTATACCGGCCTCGCGGTGCTGATCACCTTTACGGCCTCTGCCATGCTCGCCGTGCAGGGCATTTTGGGGTCTTATCTCTGGCGAACTTTTGAGAACACCAAACGCCGCCCGTTGCGGATCGTAAGTCGCGTATCTGCGGCCGAACGGCCTCTGGATGGTGCCTCCGGCACAATGGAGTGAACATCTTGTCCCAAGCTTCAGACAACGATCCCTTTGTTCACCCGCAAGGGCTTTGCGAAAGCAAGCAGGTGGGCGGCGGCACACGGGTCTGGGCATTCGCACATGTCTTGCCGGGCGCAAAAATCGGCCGCGACTGCAATATCTGCGATCAAGTCTTCATCGAAAATGACGTCGTCGTTGGCGACGGTGTGACAATCAAATCCGGTGTCCAGCTTTGGGACGGCCTGAGGATCGGCGACCGCGTCTTCATCGGCCCCAACGCCACCTTCACCAACGACCGCTTCCCGCGCTCCAAGCAATATCCCGACGAATTTCTGCAGAGCGTCGTCGAGGACGATGCGTCGATCGGCGCAAACGCGACGATCCTGCCAGGCGTGAGAATCGGACGCGGCGCGATGGTTGGCGCTGGCGCGGTGGTCACACGCAACGTCCCCGCAAATGCGACGGTGGTTGGAAATCCTGCCAAGATCATCGGCTACCAGGACAATGCAGCCAGAAGCGCTGGACAATCTGCGCCTCTCGCCTCGACAGGCGGAGCGCTTGGCGTCCAGATCGGAAGCCGGCTAGACCTTGGCGTCGGCCAGTGCTTTCTGGAACGCCTGCCCCATTACACCGACATGCGCGGCAGCCTGACGCCTCTGGAGCTGGAAAAAGGGCTGCCGTTCAAGCCGGCGCGTGTTTTCCTTGTCTACGACGTCCCCAGTCACCACATCCGTGGGGAGCATGCCCATTTCCGCTGCAAGCAGTTCCTCATCGCGGCCCATGGTAGCATTTCTGTCGCTATGGATGACGGGAAGAACCGCCGCGAAATTCGCTTGGAAGACCAAAGTATGGGTCTTTACCTCGCACCGATGGTGTGGGGCGTTCAATACAAGTTTGCACCCGAAAGCGTACTTATGGTCGCGGCGTCTGACGCCTATGACAGCGCCGATTACATTCGAGACTATGGGCAATTCCGGCAACTGGTCGACGGAGACGGCGCGCGTTGATCGCCAATCCGATTGGCCAGAAGCGCAAATCAGTTACGGGAGACCTGCTCCGTTTCCTGCTTGCTGGCGGCCTAAACACGCTGCTGACGCTTGCCGTGTTCCAGATTGCGCTGTTCGTGACAAATGCCAGTATCGCCTATGCAATCTCCTGGATTGCCGGCATCCTGTTCGTGGTGATGTTCTATCCAACGCGTGTGTTTCCCGAAGGTCGGACCGGGCCACGGGACAGAATCGCGCTGGGCGCATCATATGTCGCAATGTTCCTGCTTGGCCTGGGATTGCTCAACGTTCTGACCTGGCTCGGAATGCAGCCACGCATCAGCATCGTGATTGTTCTGGCGTTTACAACGGCAGCAAATTTCGTCGCATCCCGCCTGCTGCTCCGCCGGTAGCCAGGGTCGGTCAGCAGAATTCCGCGCAAAAGCCTCCCTTCGTCATCGACGACAAGGAACAAATCCAGGGCTGGGAGCGACAGCTCAGCGTTCCAGTTCCAGTGCAAGCGTGCAGAAGGCTTTGGAAGAAAAATGGCGCGAGTGACGGGGCTCGAACCCGCGACCTCCGGCGTGACAGGCCGGCGCTCTAACCAACTGAGCTACACCCGCGCTTCAACGGTTCGGGTCGCCCCGCGTCGTTGTGAGCGGTGGATTAAGCGCTGGCTGACGGGCTGTCAAGCGCTGCCGAAACGATTTGGCACAACAAGTTTGATCGCGCGAAAACAGATTGCCCAACGCGCGCCAAATTGTCTTGCGCCAAACCCGCGAACCGCCTACATCCCGCGTCTGGGGGCGATTAGCTCAGTTGGTAGAGCGCTTCGTTTACACCGAAGATGTCGGCGGTTCGAGCCCGTCATCGCCCACCATCCCCCAAAAATCGATTCTGAAGATCGTCGCGTCCCCGCATCCACAACATCGGGATTCGTTGTTTCTTTAGCAGCCGCGTCCGCATTCCCTCCCCAACACGACCAGTCATCATCGCCGTTTCACCGAAATTCGATCCGCACCTTCCAACCAGTGAGGCTGATGAAGTGGACACGCAACCGTACGTCGAATCAAAACAGCGACCGGAACAGAGCGGCCGATTTGACCTGGAAAAGTGCAAGTTTCGCCCGAAATTGTCTATTCCGATCCATTGGTCGGGCCGATAGCCTGATATTACGGATCGGGCGGGAGGTTACC
>Ga0209572_1002151_pt1 | contig 9915 bp, 8 predicted proteins | sample EBPBio232012_DNA_FD_185867 | JGI IMG/M metagenome (GOLD analysis project Ga0209572, IMG submission 185867) | Wastewater treatment Type I Accumulibacter community from EBPR Bioreactor in Madison, WI, USA - Reactor 1_1/23/2012_ DNA (SPAdes)... | ecosystem: Engineered > Bioreactor > EBPR >...
GCGCGGCTTCGGCGGTCGGGGTTTCTTCTGAAGCGGCTTCGACCTGCCCGGTCACTTCCGCTTCAGCCTCGATGACCTCTTCAGCGGGCTCTTCATGCCCGGCATCGGATGTTTCGGCAGTTTGCTCTTCCGTCACGGCCTCTATGGGCGCAGCAGCTGCTGCCGCTTCAGCGGCCCTGGAATCGACCTTTGCCATCCGGTCGGCGATTTCGGCCGGCAGTTTCGGCTCGGCGCGATAGCCAAGGCCTTTGAGGATTTCTTCCATGTCGGCAGCAGATGCGCCCAGGATCGACATCATCTGCGGTGTCACCAGGAATGTGCCACCATCATAACCGCCATCGGGGCGCGGCCCGGAGCCGGGCTTCCACGACAGTGCCGGGCGGATCAAATCCGCCAGCCGCTCCAGAATGTCGACGCGCACGGCGCGGCGGCCAAGGATTCGATAGCCGGCAAGCTTGTAGAATTCGCGATCAAAGGTCGGGTCGACAACGATCGATGTCCGGCCGGCGGCCAGCGCGTGCCCGACATCGCCGAAACCAACCTTGTCCTTGCCGTCATTCTTCAGCGCCCAGAGCAAAGTGAGCAGGTTGGCAGGCGCAGGCTTCAGCAAGGCCGGCAGGAATATGTGATAGGCGCCAAAACGCACGCCAAGCCGCCGCAGTGCTGCGCGCGATTCCTGATCGAGCGACTTGATGTCGTCGGCGATCTCGCGCCGATTGATCAAGCCGAAATTCTCGACCAGCCGGAAGGCGACGCCGCGCGCAATGCCGGTCAGCTGATCTGCATTCTTCAGGTCGACCAGCGGCTTCAGCTGGCTGTCGATCTGGTAGGCGACAAATCGGTCGGCACGTTCAGCCACCTTGTCACGCGCCGGGCCGGTCAATTGTTCATCGGCCAGCAGGATGACGCGAGGTTTCAGCGCGTCCTCGCCATCGGTCAGCGTCCCGACCGGCTGGCCGAGCCAGCGCAGAATGCCATCCTGTGCGAGTGCAAAGTCGCCATTGGCGGCTGTCGCAAACTTTTCGGCGCGCGCCTCGAACTCCGCAGCGAGCGCTTTCTGGGCCGCTGCGCGCACGGCCTTGGCGTCTTCGCCGGCCGCACTTGCGTCAGCTGCAAAGCGAAAGCCCTGCAATTCACCAACATGGTGGCCTTCAACGGTTACACTGCCTTGCGGGCTGATCTCGGCATCGAGCATCGAATTCTCTCTTAGGCGCCTCATAAGCACGGATGTCCTGCGGTCTACGAAGCGTTTCGTCAACCGTTCATGCAACGCGTCGGACAATCGGTCTTCAATCTCCCGCGTTTTTGCCTGCCAATGTGTCGGATCGGCAAGCCAGCCTGGCCGATGTGACACAAATGTCCAGGTCCTGATCTGGGCGATGCGCTGGGACAGCGTATCGATGTCGCCATCGGTGGAATCAGCGCGATGGACCTGTTCGGCCATGTAGTTTTCGTCAACTGAGCCGCGCTTGACGAGATCCTGATAGATCGAACCGATCAGGTCTGCGTGCTGTGCAGGCGCAATGCGTCGATAGTCGGGCAGGGCGCATGCGTCCCACAGCAATGCCACGCGCTCACGCGACGACGCCAGTGTGCGGATGTCGGGATCATTTGCCAGATATTCGAGCGCCCGCTGGTCAACTGCTGGCAGCGCCTTGGTCAATCCCTCAATGGTTGGCACTGTTTCGATCGAGCGGCGCAGCGCGTCCAGCGAGGCGAAATCAAAATCGGGCGTGCGCCATTGCAGCACCTTCACCGGCTCGAAATCATGGCCCTCGATCTTTTCGATCAGTTCCTCGTCAAAAGGCATGACCTGGCCGGTGACGCCAAATGTGCCGTCGCGCACATGGCGGCCCGCGCGCCCTGCGATCTGGCCAAGCTCGGCTGCTGTGAGGTCGCGGTATTGATAGCCGTCAAACTTCTTGTTCTGCGCAAAGGCGACATGGTCGACGTCAAGGTTCAGGCCCATGCCGATCGCGTCGGTGGCGACCAGAAAATCGACATCGCCGGACTGGTAGAGTTCAACCTGCTTGTTGCGCGTGCGGGGGCTGAGAGCACCGAGCACGACCGCCACACCACCGCGCTGGCGGCGGATCAGTTCGCCGATGGCGTAAACCTCGTCGGCGGAAAAAGCGACGACGGCTGAGCGTCGGGGCAGACGGGTGATCTTCTTCTGCCCGGCATAGGCCAGATGCGACATGCGCGGCCTTGTGACCACATTGATGCCGCGCAGCGTCTTTTCCAGAATGCCGCGCATCGTTCCCGCGCCAAGCAGAAGCGTCTCGTCGCGGCCGCGCAGATGCAGGATGCGATCGGTGAAGATGTGGCCTCGCTCGAGATCATTGGCCAGTTGCACCTCGTCGATGGCGACAAAGGCAGCCCTGGTCTCGCGCGGCATCGCCTCGACGGTGCACACCGAATAGCGCGCGCCGGGCGGCTGGATCTTTTCCTCGCCGGTCACCAGCGCCACATTGGCAGCCCCGACCCGTTCGACCACCCGGTTGAACACTTCGCGGGCCAGCAGGCGCAATGGCAGACCAATGACACCAGACGAATGGGCCACCATGCGCTCGATCGCAAGATGGGTCTTGCCGGTGTTTGTGGGGCCGAGCACTGCCGTGACATCGCGACCCGACAGGATCATCGCGTCTTTCGGTCTGGGAGCAATATTCATACGGCTTCAGTCGGCTTTGCGTTCGCGCCTCTGGGAGGTGCGCAAGCATATAGGCGAATACCGCGGCAGAACAACGGCAGTGATAGGTTCGCCACAATGGCTTCCGCACGGATGTGGAGCTACACCCCGTTAACAACCAGAACGAGTCTGGAACGAATCAGCGACGAATCACCGACATGCGCAGATTCATGGTATGTTCTGCGCAACATATTGATTTGAATCGTCTTTTCGAAACCAGATCGTGAATCGCCGCATCCGGGACCGGAACAATTTGAGCGATCACGTTAACCTTTGGCGGGGTTTCCCATCCAGGTGGCCGGCATGATGGGCGCAGCATTATGAAATTGTTCACAAATCCTGCCCGGTCTTTAATTTCTGGCAGGCCGAAATTGCCCCTACCGTTAACAATGAGGCCAAAGGCGGAACGAATCATCGACGAATCAGCGAATTGCAATGATTCAGGGTTTGTTCTCCGCAACATCTAGCGTCGCTCGTTGCTGCTCGGCACAAGGCGGCCTTGAAACGGCTGCAACCAAGACGAGTCCTGAGCTCGCGCGTTAACCATATTGTGCCGGTATGGCACAGGCGCGACCCGCCTGTTTCGTTCAGGTTCGGTTCATAAAGCCTTCCCCAAAGTCAAGCGGCGAGTGCCTTTGCCCGGGGCAATCATGGCCGGGCGGCCCGCGCAGATTGGGGGATCTATGCAAAAACGTCTGTTCGCCGAATTTTTCGGCACGTTCTGGCTTGTGTTGGGAGGGTGCGGCAGCGCGGTCATTTCCGCCGCCTTTCCGGATGTGGGCATTGGCCTGCTTGGCGTCTCGCTGGCGTTCGGCCTCACCGTGCTGACCATGGCCTATGCGGTTGGCGGCATCTCGGGCGGCCATTTCAATCCGGCCGTGTCCGTCGGCATGACCATCGCCGGCAAACTCAAACCGTCGGAACTCATTCCCTATGTCGTGGCGCAGGTCGCAGCGGCCATTGTTGCGGCAGGCGTCTTGTATCTGATCGTCAGCGGCAAGGCTGATTTTGCCGGTGTTGGCGGCTTTGCTTCCAACGGCTATGGCGAGGCGTCGCCGGGCAAATATTCGATGATGTCGGCGCTGATCATGGAAGTCGTGATGACCTTCATGTTCCTGATCATCATTCTGGGCTGCATCCACAAACGTGTTCCGACCGGCTTTGCGCCGATCCCGATTGGACTTGGCCTGACGCTGATCCATTTGATCTCGATTCCGGTGACCAACACTTCGGTCAATCCGGCCCGCTCGACCGGTGTCGCGCTGTTTGCTGACGGCCCGGCCCTGTCGCAGCTCTGGCTGTTCTGGCTGGCGCCGATTGTCGGAGCAGCACTTGCGGCAATCGTGCACAACGCGCTTTTTGAACGCGACTGAGCGCATAGCGATCAGCTGAGAAGAGCGCGTCGCCGAAAGGCGGCGCGTTTTCTCTTTGTCGGGCGGGGGATCAGTTTGCCGCCAGCGCGTGCTCGATGGCCGGCATCAGGCCGGTGCGGATCGCGTCGGGCGTGAAAGGGCCGACATATTTGTAGAGAATGCGGCCGTCCTTGCCGACGAGGAAGCTCTCCGGCACGCCATAGACGCCCCAGTCGATCGCGGACGCGCCTGTCTGGTCGACGCCGATCGCGGCAAAGGGATTGCCGAGGCCACCCAGAAAGCGCCGCGCGTTTTCGGGCGTGTCCTTGTAGTTCAGCGCTGCAACCGTGATGCGCTTGTCCTTCGCCACTTCCATCAGCAGCGGGTGTTCTACCCTGCAGGGCGCGCACCATGAAGCAAAGACGTTGACCAGCGTCACCCTGCCGGCAAAATCCGCCGAGTTGAGACCGGGCAGGTTCATGCCGTCCAGCGGCGGCAGCTCGGTCTTTGGCGCCGGCGCGCCGATCAGCGCCGAGGGGATGACGGCGGCGTCGCGGTCCGACAGCAGCTGTGTCAGGAACAGGCCGGCAAGCGCCATGAAGGCAATGACCGGCAGGACAGCCAGCCACCGACGGCTCGGCTTCGGCTCGGCTTCGACACTCATTTGCCTGCCTTCGAGCGGCGGCCGATGCCCGCCTGTTCGAGTTCGGCCAGTTCGCGCTGGCGCGCACGCTGGTCGTTGATGATCCACAGCGCCAGACCGCCAAGGCCAAGCGCAGAGACCAGATAGGCGGCGGTGACGAACAGGGTGTGGTTCATGCCTGCTGCCCCCCGGCGCGCTCCGTCTGGCGATCTGTTTGGCGGTCCGCTTGGCGGGCCGCGATGCGGCGCATGGCCTCGACGCGGCGTCGCCAGATTTCGGCGCGCATGGCTGCCAGATGCAGCGCGAAGAAGACCAGCGTGAAACCGAGCGCCGAGATCAGCAGCGGCCACAGCAGCGAGGAATGGATTGTCGGGCCGTCAAGCCGCATCACGGATGCCGGCTGATGCAGCGTGTTCCACCATTCGACCGAGAATTTGATGATCGGCAAGTTGATCAGGCCAACCAGCGTGACAATTGCGGCCATACGCGCGGCGCGGCCGTGATCGTCGATGGCGCGGGTCAGCGCAATGATGCCCAGATAAATCAGGAACAGCACGAATACCGAGGTCAGGCGGCCATCCCAGACCCACCATGTGCCCCACATCGGCCGGCCCCAGATCGAACCCGTTGCAAGCGCCAGCGCTGTGAACATAGCGCCAATCGGTGCTGCGGCCTTCAGTGACACATCCGCCAGAGGGTGCCGCCAGACCAGCGTGCCGAGCGCGGCCGCTGCCATGACGACGTAACACATCATGGAAATCCAGGCGAAGGGCACATGCAGATACATGATCCGCACCGTTGTGCCCTGCTGATAGTCTTCGGGCGCGGCAAAACCCATCCAGAGCCCAATCGCCGTCACCAGCACGGCAATGCCCGCCAGCCATGGCAGTATGCGCCCCGACAGGTCCAGAAACCGGGTCGGATTGGCAAGGCTGGTCAGCTTTGCGCCAAGGGTGTTCGCGTCGCTCATCGCGGTCCTACATAATGCGAGATCCGCCGCTGAACAATCGAACGTTGGTGCAGCAGGCGCGGTCTAATCGCCGCGCCTGCGTTCAAATTGTCAATTCCAGTCGCGGATATCGACAAAGTGACCGGCGATTGCCGCCGCGCCTGCCATGGCAGGAGACACCAGATGGGTGCGGCCCTTGAACCCCTGACGGCCTTCGAAATTGCGGTTCGAGGTCGAGGCGCAGCGCTCATGCTGGGCCAATCGGTCGTCGTTCATGGCCAGGCACATGGAACAGCCCGGCTCGCGCCAGTCGAACCCGGCTTCGATGAAGATCTTGTCCAGACCCTCGGCCTCGGCCTGTTCCTTCACCAGTCCCGAACCCGGAACGATCATGGCGTTGACAGTGGATGCCACCTTCTTGCCCTCGACGACCTTTGCGACCGCGCGCAGGTCCTCGATGCGGCCATTGGTGCAGGAGCCGATGAAGACGCGATCAATCTTGATGTCGGTCATCTTGGTGCCGGCCTCAAGACCCATATAGTCGAGCGCACGCTTCTTGGAATTGCGCTTGTTTTCGTCCTCGATCTCGTCGGGGTTGGGCACAACGCCAAGCACGGACGCCACGTCTTCGGGCGAGGAACCCCAGGTGACGATGGGCGGCAGTTTTGCCGCATCCAGAACGACGATCTTGTCGTAATGGGCGCCGTCATCCGATTTCAGCGTCTTCCAGTAGTCGAGCGCCATGTCCCAGGCCTTGCCCTTGGGCGCGCGCGGCTTGTCCTTCACATAGGCGAATGTCGTCTCGTCGGGCGCGATCAGCCCGGCGCGCGCGCCACCTTCGATCGACATGTTGCAGATCGTCATGCGGCCTTCCATCGACAACGCACGGATCGCCTCGCCCGCATATTCGATGACATAGCCGGTGCCGCCTGCCGTGCCGATCTCGCCAATGATGGCGAGGATGATGTCCTTGGCGGTCACGCCTTCGGGCAGTTGACCATCCACACGCACCAGCATGTTCTTGGCCTTCTTCTGGATCAGCGTCTGGGTGGCGAGCACATGCTCGACCTCCGACGTGCCGATGCCATGCGCCAGTGCGCCGAAAGCGCCATGGGTGGAGGTGTGGCTATCGCCGCAGACAATCGTCATGCCCGGCAGGGTAAAACCCTGTTCGGGGCCGATGATGTGCACGATGCCCTGGCGGCGGTCCTTTTCGGAATAATATTCGACGCCGAAATCGGCCGCGTTCTTCGCCAACGCCTCGACCTGGATGCGGCTTTCCTCGTTCTTGATGCCCTTGGCACGGTCTTTCGAGGTCGGCACGTTGTGGTCGACAACGGCCAGCGTCTTTTCGGGGTGGCGCACCTTGCGGTTGGTCATGCGCAGGCCTTCAAACGCCTGCGGGCTGGTCACTTCATGCACCAGATGCCGGTCGATATAGAGCAGGCATGTGCCGTCCGGGTCGCGCTGGACAATATGGTCGTCAAAGATCTTGTCGTAGAGGGTGCGCGATTTGGTCTGAGGTTGGGCGCTCATATGCGTAAATCCGTCGATTGAATGCGAAAATGGGTGGGGGAACCGGTTTGCCGGTCAGGCGGTGTGCGGAAGTCGAACCGTCGTCGCGCCGGACACACGCGCAAAAAACCGTGCCGGCAGGCGCTTCTTGTCCTGCAGCACGAAATGCGTGTAGCTCGGGTTCCCGAACATGCTTTCCATGGCCTCGCTCATATCAGCGTTTTTGCCGGCCCGCAAATTCAGGCGGCCTGCTGTTCCTGACAGATCAGCATGCTGTCGGCCTCGGTCAAGGGTTCGAGCAACAGACGGCAGAAATGACGTCCTTGTCCATCTGCATCGCGGGCGAAATGCCGGCAATCGTGGCAGATTCCAAACGGCCTGCCACCATTTGCGGCCAGGTGAGATGTCAGCAGTGCCGACAGGCCTTTTTCCAGCTGTTCGCGCGCTGGCTTTGGTAGGGCGCTGACGGAATTGTCGAGACGGCTCAGTTCGTCCTGCGCCAGCATCTGCCATCCCGCAGGCGACAGCGACAGTTCAACCGACCGACGGTCTGTCGGGTGCGGCCGCTTTTCCACGAGGCCAGCCTGTTCCAGCGAGATGACTGTTTGGGAAACGGTTCCCTTGGTCGCCCCCAGATAGGCGGTCAGGGCACCGGGCGTGCGCGAAAAACGATTGGCGCGGGCAAGAAAGCGCAACACGTTCCATTGCGCCGGCTTCAGCCCATGCGAATGGCCATCGCTCGTCACCAGGCGGGCGAGCCGCTCGATCAGTTCCGTGGCGCGGTTGTCGATCGTCATCGAGCGAAGAAGTATCGTATCAAAACCATTATTGCAATCAATTGGCTCAGGTGATAGCGATTAGTATCGTTACGCTACCAAATGGAGGAATTCATGCGAACTATTGCAATGTCCATCGCTGCAGTACTGGCCAGTTCGGCGGTCTCGGTCGCCCACGACATCAAGAGCCCGCAAGATGCGACGAAACCTGCGGCATTCGACATCCTCCAGGCGGGGGCGACGACAGATGGCCGCCTGGCGACCTTCGTCCTGGAACTGGCGGGCGATGCCGGATCGGTTACGCCCGAACCAGTCGGACAGCTGCCGGGCGCGAAGGTTGCCGCCTATGTCTGGCCGACTGCGCTCGACGCTTCGACCGCAGGTTTTGCCGCCAAATCAGGCATTCTGGCGCTGGCCGTGACAGCGCATCCGGATTTCGACGATACGCCGCTGTTTGACGAAAACGGTGATGGCGATCCCGCCAATGATGGCAAATCCTGGCATTCGCATTGGGTGGTGCTCGGCAAGGACGATGCATGCGGCGCTGGCCTGAAGGTGCTCGACGTATCACCCGGTCAGGATTTGCTGCCCGCAACCGCACCGATGCTGCCACTGGCGCTCGACAGTCCCGGAATGTCGCCGTCTCTCCTCGGCAAGACGGTGAAACTGACAGTCCCGGTTGCGGGCGCAGAAGATGTGGCGTTCGACGCGGTGACGGCCGCCTTGCAGGTCAACGCCGAAGGCAAGGCGCCGCTGCTCTGCGTGACAAGCGTGCACGACGTTGCGTCGGGCGATCTCTCGATGCCGGGCAAGATCATGAAGGCCAAGTAGCGGCGTTCGGCGCGGCAGCTCTGTTCTTCTCTCCTCGTGGGAGCATCGTCCGAGACCTGCCTATTCTCAACCGACCCCCCTCTGTCCTGCCGGCTTTTGGGCGAGACCCGTGGCTCGGCCCAAAAGCCGGCAGGACAGAGGGGGGTCAATGAAGTTGTGTTCGATACGGTTGAGGCTATCCCTTTGCGCCTTTGGAGCGGTGCCAAAAAAATCTTCAAAAACTTTATCCCACACCCAAAAACCTGCCCGATAATTGCTTCGTGACCAACACGAGGCAGTGATGAATTCGAGCGAGGCGACAAGACAGGAAGGGCAGAGGCTGAAGCGCAGCATCTGGTTCCTGCTGTCGTTTGCGCTCATCGCCGAACGCACGGCATATCTGCCCGCCCCGCTGCGTTTCATCATGCTGGTGATCCTGCGCCGCGCCGAACTGGCGGCCCAGACCATCGCGACAGGCATGGCGGCCGAACAAGGTTTTGTGCTTGCCGCCGCCGAACCGCTGCAGCCTGCGGATTCCATCGACGGGCTGTTGCAACTCGCTCATTCGTTCCGGCTTCTCGCCTGCCTGCTCTTTGATCTCGCGATTTTTGGCGGCTATTTCGGCGACGAAACCGACGGCCACCCGTTTGGCTCGCTCAGATCGTGCGGTGCCAGGCAACTCGTGCGAAGGCGCGCAATTCCCCGTGCGCGGCACCAGTCCGCCGCTCACGCCATCCGCGCCGGACCATCACGCAGGCTTTTGCTGCAAATATTCCCGCAATGCGACCGCTTCATTGTGCTGTTCGTCGCGGGCACCATACAAAAATGTCACGTCGCGATTGCCGATCAGGGTCCGCAGTCGATCGACGCCGCTGGCGTTTGCATCGAGCTCGGCAAAATATCGCCGTCGAAATTCGGGCCATTTTGCCGGGTCGTGAGCAAACCATTTGCGCAGTTCAGTGCTTGGCGCGAGGTCCTTTGCCCATTCGTCGTAGTGAAGCTTTGCCTTGGAAATACCGCGCGGCCACAGCCGATCGACCAGAATGCGCAGGCCGATCGTTGGCGATTGCGGTCCGTAGACCCGTGCGAGATAGATCGTCATCGGCGTCCTCCCTGTTCAATCCGCCGCTATCGCATTGCAGGGCATGCATGATAGAGCGCGCGCAATGAGCCTGTTT
>Ga0209572_1002152_pt1 | contig 9912 bp, 5 predicted proteins | sample EBPBio232012_DNA_FD_185867 | JGI IMG/M metagenome (GOLD analysis project Ga0209572, IMG submission 185867) | Wastewater treatment Type I Accumulibacter community from EBPR Bioreactor in Madison, WI, USA - Reactor 1_1/23/2012_ DNA (SPAdes)... | ecosystem: Engineered > Bioreactor > EBPR >...
CTGTTGCTGTGGCAAAACTTGGCGTTGCTGGACAAGAAATGGTACTTGGCGCTGGTAATGCTGCAATAACTGGTGCAGTGGTATCTGTTACATTGATAGTTTGTGATGCTGTTGATGCATTGCCACAAGCGTCTGTTGCTGTCCATGTTCTAGTTACTGAGTAACTTCCTGCACATTGTCCGTTTGTAGTAACATCATTGAATGTTAGTGTAACTGTACTTCCACAAGCATCCGTAGCTGTTGCTGTTGCAAAACTTGGTGGCGCTGGACAAGAAATTGTACTTGGCGCTGGTAATGCTGCAATAACTGGTGCTGTTGTATCCGTTACATTGATTGTTTGTGATGCTGTTGATGCATTTCCACTTGCATCAGTAGCTGTCCATGTTCTTGTTACTGAATAACTTCCTGAACAAGTTCCATTTGTAACAACATCAACAAAACTTAAAGTAGCTGAACCGCATGTATCAGTAGCTGTTGCTGTTGCAAAACTTGGTGTCGCTGGACAACTGATTGTCGATGGCGCTGGTAATGATGCAATAACTGGTGCTGTTGTATCTGTTACATTGATGGTGATAGTCGCTGTATCACAGTTAGATAAATTTGCATTTTCACAAATCTTATAAGTAAAAGTATAAGTTCCAGCAGCTATTCCACTAGTTACAGTAATATTTCCTGAACTATCAAAAGATATATTTGGATTACTACCTGTTAACAAAGTAAAAGTTACTAAGTTTGAAGGAACTGGAACATTATTTAATAAATCATTAGAAATTACATTTCCAATCAATCCAGTTGTAGTACAATTTATATTAGAATAATTATCATTTACTGCGTCAATAACTCCACATTTACTAATTGTAAAAGGGAAGAAACAACCAGAAGTATTGGGAGGAACTGCATAATATGTAATAGTTGATCCAGATACTAAAGGAAATGGGTTACTTGCTGTATATTGTATTGCAGATTGCGTAACAGGATATTGATTATAAAATAATGATCCTATTGGGAAATTAGGTGCTATTTGAGAAACCGCAACGGTTGTACTTGAATTACAGAAATTGAAATTTCTTACTAATGGTGTATTCTGGCAATTAGTATTAACATAGTTTGCGGCATTTATATCAACATTTAAAGGTTGACTTATTGGTTCGCCTAAACAATTCCCATTCTGAGAATAACCTTTGATAAATTGTTTATCGTTAAAACTGACACCAGTTATTCCACCAATACCAGATGATGATCCATTTACACCAACTGGAGCCGAACAATTTGGGTTACTCAAAATAGAGCAATCTGTTGTAGCTCTTAGTTTGAATGACAAGGCACCTAGTAATGTATTTGGATCTGCAGGTAATGGTAACGTACCAAAATCCCATACAAGTGAACCTGTTGCACCAAGGTTAGGATCAAAAGAAATTGTATTGGGTGTTGGCAGTGGTGTAAAGAAAATACTTCCAACAGCACTTCCTGCAACATAAGTAGCGTTAAATGGTATTGGAATTACTAATTTATAATTATTTATAGGTTCAGTTCCTAGATTTTTAATTGTTACATTAAAAGTCATTTCTTGTCCAGGTAAAACTGTATAAGGAGGTGAGGAAACAGGAATATTATTAATTGCTGTAGTTGATAAAATATTTTCAACATCAGGTATGTAGGCATCTACAGACATTACAGCTGCAAAAATCACATAAGTGTCTTGTGTTGTTCCATATCTAAACCTTGTGCTTGTTTGATTGTTAGTCATAACAGCATTACCAGCATTAGGAATATTAAAAACACTAATGTCTAATCCTGTATTATTGAGTAAATTTGGGTTTCTGGTATTTCCACCAGTAACAATTGATGAATTGAAAAAATTATCAGTTGCATTTCCTGAATGATTTAAAGTAACCCAATTAGTATTTGTATGATTTCTTATTTGAAAATAATCTCCAGAAATACCTCTATCACCTTCACCAGCCATTAAACCTAATTTCATATTAACAGGTCCTGATTGAACTGTGTTAAATCCAGAAACAGGAATTTCAAAATCAGCAGTAACACTTCCCGCAACGTATGCATGACCATCAAAAATGGTTACGTCTCTATATTTCATTTTAGAGTTTTCGTAAACTACAACTAAACTCCAACCTCCATAAAAACCAGTTCCTCCACCATCACCTTCAACTAATGCAATATCAGCTGCAAAATAATTTCCTAATCCGTTATTTCTAACATAATCTGTTACTTCAGCATAAGCAGAGTACATATATCCATCTGTTGTAGTTGGATAATAAATATCTGAAGCTGCTGCTGTAAACTGAGTATATGTTGATGATTGTGGCCCTTTCAACGATATAACTCTTTTATCATAAGTTTTGGTAACCGTAATATTTCCTGGTATAGTTCCAGAAACATTCACATTTGAAAAAGAGGTGTTTTGAGTATCTGTTGTTGATAAACTTGTACTTGTACTTCTAACTAAATTTTTAATTGAAATAGTCACAGAACCATTAACAATTGTATAAGATGTCGCTAATGTCGCTGTAGCCGTTGACCCTGAAGTTGATACAGTTACAGGAACATTGACTGGAGTTCCACCATTAACAGATAAAGTAACCATCGAGGCTCCAGAACCATTAGTATAACTAAAAACATAATTATTAGTTCCATTAGAAAAAGTATAAATTGGATATCTGTTATTAATACTTCCACCTCTACTTATGCTCAATGTATAGGCTGTGTTAGTAATTGCAGAGTTATTACCTAAAGTATAATCATTATTAATAGCCTGAGTCCCACCTGGAACTGTTTTAGTAACTGTAAAAATATTGTTACTTGGATTACTATCCGAAGATCTTCCTGTCCAATACAATCCTGCGTAAATAATTCTTGAACAAGATGGCAATGCACCATTTTCAGTTGAAAATGACAAATTTGATGAAGAAGAGTTTAAAGTATTTGGATCACCATCAACATCTACATAAACCATAGGGTTATTGTTAGTGTCACTATCATTATAATTTTGAAGTGTCAAATTGGTATTACCAACCATTGCAAAATCTCCTTTGATATTATAAACACTTCTTGAAGGAGAATACTGCGACGTTCTCTGTGTAAATGGCACTCTTAATTGTGCATTCGCTGAAAATACAGCTCCAAATAAAAGCACTATTTGAAGAAAGTAAAAATAAATTTGCTTTTTTGTATTTTGGGTTGAGTATAAATTTTTCATAATATTATATTTATTTTTTCAAAAAGTAACTTTAAGATATTTTTTCAACGCTGAAGAAAACAACGCATTTAGGATTACAATTTTTTATCAATCTTGTTAACTGAGAAGCTTCCATATCAAAATTTAACTTAATATGTATATACTTCACGTTTTTGTAGTTACAGATTGTTGTAAGATCAATTGGACCAGTAATCTCTGATGCTCTTCCTATTTTAATAGTCACTATTTCTATATCGTTAGTTGGTAAATCTGGTCTATCTGCAATACTGAGTGAAGCAAGATCTGTGTACATACAAACAGGTATTTGACCATAAGTTCTTACTTGGCCATTACTTAGATATAATGAAGAGTTAGAATTATTCAACAATCCAAGTACATGATTATACTCTGTTGAATTTCTAGTATTTGAAACTGATAAAGAATTCAAGAAAGCATCCTTGGTTATAATTTGAGCTCTTTGATTTGATGCTTGAGAAAACCCATTTGATAATGAAAACATCATCATAATTAATGAAAAAGCGATTTTGCTATTTCTCACAATTATTCTTGATTGTAAAAAAGATGTTTTTGTTGACTGATTGAAATCTTCGTTTCTCATAATATTATATTTTAAATATTTGTAATTAAAATATAGCATTACAGAGATTCAAACTTTTGTTTAAATTCCTATGAGGTTAAGTTTATTAAATCTTAATTTTCGGGGCAAAAAACTAAGATTAATTATATTTTAAAAATTTTATTTTCTCTTTTTATATTAAAGAATTTAAAACTACTATTCTCAAAAGTTCACTTTTTAGATTAAGTCGAATTAATTCTACAACAAACTTAAATTATAACTTTTCTACAAAAAATTAAAAACGTTGAAAAGTGTTTAAAAGTCGTTGATTAGCATAAAATGCTCAACATTCGTTAATTTTTTCTTTAAAATACAAATCATTTAAAAATAAAATTTCAATAATTAACTGATAAACAATAACTTATGATTTATCATTAAAATTTAACTTACAAAATTAGATTTAAGAATAAACAAATACACATCGTTTAACGAAACCCTATTTTGAGTTTACAAACTTAGCTTCTAAGTATTTAAAATTTATACGTAGAAATACGTGTTTTACGTTTTTAACACAAACTGTAACTCTACATTCTACAATTTCAAAAGTCAAATACTCTTTAACTTTGTATCTTTGCAAATAATTTTTATAAAATGAGAATAGATATTATCACTTTATTACCTGAATTACTTAGAAGTCCATTTGAGGCATCCATTATGAAGCGTGCTATTGATAAAGGATTAGTTGAAGTACATTTCCATAATTTGAGAGACTACACTACTAATAAACAGAAATCGGTTGATGATTATCCTTTTGGAGGTGGTGCAGGAATGGTGATGATGATTCAACCTATTGATGCTTGCATAACGCATTTGAAAAGCGAAAGAACTTATGATGAAATCATATATATGTCTCCTGATGGAGAGACTTTAAATCAAAAGATGGCAAATACCGCATCGATGTATGAAAATATTATAATCTTATGTGGACATTATAAAGGAGTCGACCAACGAGTAAGAGACCATTTTATTACTAAAGAAATTTCTATTGGTGATTATGTATTAAGTGGTGGTGAGATTGGTGCAATAGTATTCTGTGATGCAATAATTCGTTTAATACCGGGAGTATTATCTGATGAAACTTCGGCACTGACAGATAGTTTTCAAGACGGACTTCTATCAGGACCTATATATACTAGACCAGCTGACTATAAAGGGTGGAAAGTTCCTGAAGTTTTAACTAGTGGCCACTTCGCCAAAATTGACAAATGGAGAGAAGATATGGCATTTGAACATACTAAAAATAGACGACCAGATCTTTTAGAGAATTAATAATCATTTTCTATCTTAAAAATAATTCCGAAATTTTAATTCAAAATTCAAATTATTTATTACTTTTGCACCCACATTTGACCAACCTCTGGCGAAAACCGTGAATGTTGCTCAGATTTTAAACCATAATTAGCATTAAAAATGGCAAATTTAGTAGATTTCGTTAATAACGAATTATCAACAAAAAAAGATTTCCCTGCGTTTGGAGCTGGTGATACTATCACAGTTTACTACGAAATTAAAGAGGGTGAAAAAACAAGAACTCAGTTTTTTAAAGGAGTTGTTATTCAAAGAAAAGGAGCTGGTATCACTGAAACTTTTACAATCCGTAAAATGTCAGGTGCAGTTGGTGTAGAGCGTATCTTCCCAGTTAACATGCCTGCTTTGCAAAAAATTGAATTGAACCAAAGAGGTAAAGTTAGAAGAGCTCGTATCTACTATTTTAGAGAACTTACTGGTAAAAAAGCAAAAATCAAAGAAAGAAGAAGATAATTCTAAACTTTCAATCAATAAAAAAAGCTTCGATAATATCGAGGCTTTTTTTATGCAAAAAAAATAACCCTAAATTATCAAATTCATAATTTAAGTTCGTTAAAATATCAAATTCATAAATCAATCGATTTCGTAGCTCAACTATAATAAAATTAACTACTTATTCTTATATTTGTTACCGCGAATTTTTATAAAAACAAACAACAAAACATTATACATTATGGCAAAAATTAAAGTAGCCAATCCAGTAGTTGAATTGGATGGCGATGAAATGACACGAATTATTTGGAGTTTCATTAAAGAACAACTAATCCTTCCTTATCTTGATTTAGATATCAAATACTACGATTTAGGAATTGAAAGCAGAGAAGCAACGAAAGACCAAATTACAATTGATTCTGCTGAGGCAATTAAGAAATATAATGTTGGTATTAAATGTGCTACTATTACTCCAGATGAAGAGCGCGTAAAAGAATTCAACCTTTCTGAAATGTGGAAATCTCCAAACGGAACTATTAGAAATATCGTTGGTGGAACTGTTTTCCGTGAACCAATTATTATGAGTAATGTACCAAGATACGTTCAAGGTTGGACTAAACCAATTGTTATTGGTCGTCACGCTTTTGGAGATCAATACAAAGCAACTGATAAAGTTATTAAAGGAAAAGGAACTTTAACCATGTCTTTTACTAATGAAGCTGGTGAAACTACTGAGTGGAAAGTTTATGACTTTAAAGGTGATGGTGTAGCAATGTCTATGTATAATACTGATGAAAGTATTTACGGATTTGCACATTCTTCTTTCCAAATGGCTTTGACTAAAAAATGGCCTTTATATCTTTCTACAAAAAATACAATTTTGAAAGCTTATGATGGAAGATTCAAAGATATTTTTGAAGAAGTATACCAACAACATTACAAAGCTGATTTTGAAGCTAACGGTATGACATACGAACACAGACTTATCGACGACATGGTTGCATCTGCAATGAAATGGAATGGTGGATTTGTTTGGGCTTGTAAAAACTATGATGGAGACGTTCAATCGGATACTGTTGCACAAGGATTTGGTTCATTAGGATTAATGACTTCAGTATTAGTAACTCCAGATGGAAAAACAGTTGAAGCAGAGGCAGCACACGGAACAGTAACTCGTCATTATAGAGAGCATCAAAAAGGAAAAGCGACTTCAACAAACCCAATTGCATCAATCTTTGCTTGGACAAGAGGTTTAGAACACAGAGGTAAATTAGATCAAAATCAAGAATTAATAGATTTTTGCTTAAAACTAGAACAAGTTTGTGTAGAAACTGTTGAAAGTGGTAAAATGACTAAAGATTTAGCAATGTTAGTAAAACCAGAGGGATTAACACCTGCAGATTACTTAACTACAGAAAATTTCTTAGCAGCAATCAAAGAAAATTTAGATAAAAAATTAGCATAATTTTCTAAATAAAGAATAAAAAAGACGACCAGATGGTCGTCTTTTTTATTTGTTCTCTTTCTCTTCTTCTATACCTTTTTTCTTATATACTTTTATGGTTGCTCGATAACCTTCATTCAATCCCCAAAACTGTTCTGTTATCATTTTACCATTTCCATCAACAAACGAAAACTGTCCTGTATTTGGAAATGACAAACCTATATTAAGCGCCTCAATTTGTATTATATTCAAACCTTCTTTCAAAACATAATCATATCGTTGGTAACCAGAATCCAAATCAATTACTTTAGTTACTATTTCACCATTCAACCAAATTCTAACTAAATCACCATCGATGGCACTGTAATCTCTAGCAGATATCTTTATTTCGCTTGTATAAACTGTATATTCTCCAAGAAAAATATCGCTATTAAGAATTTCTCTTGAAATTCCTTCTTGAGCCATTTTAGCTTGTACTTTTTCAGTGTAAATTTCAGAAACACTTCTTACTTCATAGGTTTTTGGAGTTTCTACCTCACCTACCTTAGGCATTTTTGGTAAACTTCTCAATAATATATCGTCATCCTTTTTAAAATATTGACTTTCAAATTTTATTTCTGGAGCAACTGTAGTCGGAGGAGTTTCTGGTAAAATAGCTTTCTTTTTTTTAGCTTTGTCAGGCATCGCACTAATATTTACCTTTCTTTTAGTTTGCTCAAATTGTGCATGAGAACTAAAAGAAAAACAAATTAAAAATGCTATAAAAAAAACTATCCTTATCATATCAAAATAAAGTGTAAATATATTCAAAAAAGAAATACACTTTTTTAATTATTAACCATACATTAACATTCGTTAGGCAACAACAAACCTAATAAATTATCAAATTTGCAAAACTAAATCAAAGACTATGCCTTTCAATAGATTATTGTCAGTATTCTTATTTGCAATTACCACAATGTCAAGTTTTTCACAAGAAAAATATACCATTAGCGGAACCATTTCAGATAAAAAAAATAATGAAACTTTAATTGGTGTAAATGTAATTGTAAAAGGAACCAAATCATTCGCAATTACCAACGAATATGGTTTTTATTCACTCACTCTTCCCAAAGGCGATTATGAAATAAGTATCAGTTATATCAGCTACGAAACTATTGAAGAAAAAATTTCATTAAATCAAAACATCAAAAAAAATTACAGTTTAATTGAAAGTGGTGAATTGTTGCAAGAAGTTATTATTAAAGAAAAAGTTGGCACAAATACCAGAAAACCTGAAATGAGCGTCAATAAAATGTCTATTGCTACAATTAAACAAATGCCTGTTGTATTGGGAGAAGTTGATATTATTAAATCCATATTATTTCTTCCAGGTGTAACCAATGCTGGCGAAGGACAATCTGGCTTCAATGTTAGAGGTGGTGGAGCTGACCAAAACTTAGTGCTTTTGGATGAAGCAACTATCTACAATTCTTCACACCTATTTGGTTTTTTCTCTGTTTTTAATCCAGATGCAATTAAAGATTTAAAATTATATAAAGGTGGTGTTCCTTCAAAATTTGGCGGAAGAGCATCATCCGTTTTAGATATTTATCAAAAAGACGGAAATAGTACTGGTTTTCATATGAATGGTGGTATTGGTTTAATATCAAGCAGATTACTTGCCGAAGGTCCTATTGTAAAAAACAAAGGTTCATTTATTGTTGCTGGTCGTGGCTCTTATGCTCACTTATTTCTAAAATTATCTAACAATGATAACTCTGCTTACTTTTATGATTTGAATACCAAATTAAATTATAAACTAAACAAAAACAACAACTTATACCTTTCTGGATATTTTGGTAGAGATGTTTTCTCATTAAATCAAAGCTTTACAAATACCTATGGTAATTCAACATTAAATCTACGTTGGAACCATTTATTTTCAGACCAATTATTTTCTAATTTATCCTTGATATATAGCGATTACTATTATGGACTTAACTTAGATTTTGTTGGTTTCAACTGGGATTCTGGTATAAAAAATTACAATATTAAATACGATTTCAAATACTATTTATCAGATAAAATTAAAATGAATTTTGGGGCCAATGGTATCTATTATGATTTCAACCCAGGAACCATTGAACCATCTAGAAGTGATTCAGGAATTAACTTCCGCCAATTGGAAAAGAAATATGCTTTCGAACCAGCTTTTTATACTGGAGCCGAACAAAAACTAACAGACAATATCAATATTGAATATGGATTGAGGTACAGTTTATTCTATCGTTTAGGAAATTCTACTCAGAATATTTATGCCAATAATCAAGCAGTAACTTTTGATAATGATTTGAAAATCTATGAAAAAGCAACTCCAATTGGAACAGAATTTTATGGTAAAAACAAAGTTATTGCTGATTTTAATAATTTAGAACCACGCTTTTCTGTTGCCTACGAATTAGACGAAAACAAATCGGTTAAAGCAAGTTATAACCGAATGGTTCAGTATTTACAATTAGTTACTAACACCGCTTCACCTACTCCATTGGATGTATGGACACCTAGCGATAATTTCATCAAACCACAAATAGCCGATCAAATAGCTGTTGGATATTTTGCAAACTTTAAAGAAGATGCTTATTCTCTTGAAGTAGAGAGTTTTTTCAAAAAAGTAAAAAACAGAATGGATTACATTGATGGTGCAGATTTAATTGCAAATGAAGCCATCGAACAAGTCATACTAAATGGAGAAATGCGTTCTTATGGGCTAGAAGTTATGTTCAAGAAAAATACTGGTAAATTCAACGGTTGGATTTCTTACACACTTTCACGTTCCGAACAAAGAACTCCAGGAAGAACAGCCAATGAAACAGGAATCAATAATGGAAATTGGTACCGTTCTGCTTACGATAA
>Ga0209572_1002156_pt1 | contig 9881 bp, 9 predicted proteins | sample EBPBio232012_DNA_FD_185867 | JGI IMG/M metagenome (GOLD analysis project Ga0209572, IMG submission 185867) | Wastewater treatment Type I Accumulibacter community from EBPR Bioreactor in Madison, WI, USA - Reactor 1_1/23/2012_ DNA (SPAdes)... | ecosystem: Engineered > Bioreactor > EBPR >...
GCCGGAACTCGATTGCATCATCCACGTTCAACGGCGCGCTATTGCACTTTTCTCTTTCCCCTATTGCCCTACTGCCTTACTGCCCTATTGCCTTCCACACTGGAGTTTCCGCCATGCTTGGCCGCCTGAACCATGTTGCGCTTGCCGTGCCGGATCTTGAAGCCGCAGTCGAAACCTATCGCGGCTCGCTCGGCGCAAAAGTGTCTGCGCCCCAGGCATTGCCCGAACATGGTGTGACCGTCGTTTTCATCGAATTGCCCAACACCAAGATCGAATTGCTCGAACCGCTTGGTCCTGATTCGACCATTGCGGCGTTCATTGCAAAGAACCCGTCCGGCGGCATGCATCATGTCTGCTACGAGGTGGACGACATCATTGCAGCTCGCGACCATCTGAAGGCGGCCGGCGCGCGCGTTCTGGGCGACGGGAGCCCGAAGATCGGCGCCCATGGCAAGCCGGTCCTGTTCCTGCATCCGAAGGACTTTTTCGGCACATTGGTCGAGCTGGAGCAGGTATGAGCTGGATCACCATAACGGCTGTCTTCTTCATCGTCTGGTGGCTGGTGCTGTTTGCAACGCTGCCTTTTTCGCTGCGCACGCAAGACGAAGACGGCGAAGTTACGCTCGGCACAGTTGCAAGCGCTCCGCGCGGCGCACACATGCTGCGTGCAATCGTCCGCACGACGATCATCACCGCATTACTTTTTGCAATCGTGCTGGGCGCGATGAACTATTTCGAGTTGGGATTCGACAGCATTCCACAAATTGTTCCGACATTCGAAAACTGACGGGCCGATCGATTCTGTAGATGTATGAAGAGAATGAACGAAAATAGAACGTAGCGCTAAAAGCTACGCTAATTCAATAAGATAAATATGCTTGCAAAAAGAGAACAAAACAGATACATATGAGTTCTTCTCGTTGGCGGCAGCCTTCATTGACGACTCAGGGGTGATGTATCATGGCTCAGAACAGTTTGCGGCTGGTTGAGGATTCGAAGTCGGTGGACAAATCGAAAGCATTGGACGCTGCGCTGTCCCAGATCGAGCGCAATTTCGGCAAGGGTTCGATCATGAAGCTCGGCGGCGAGCAGGTGATGGAGATTGCCACCGTCTCGACCGGCTCGCTCAGCCTGGACATCGCGCTGGGTGTCGGTGGCCTGCCGCGCGGGCGTATTGTTGAAATTTATGGACCGGAAAGCTCGGGCAAGACGACATTGGCTCTGCATACGGTTGCGGAAGCCCAGAAGAAGGGTGGCATCTGCGCCTTTGTCGACGCCGAACATGCACTCGATCCGGTCTATGCCCGCAAGCTCGGCGTTGATCTGGAAAATCTTCTGATCTCGCAGCCTGATACGGGCGAACAGGCGCTGGAAATCTGCGACACGCTGGTTCGCTCCGGTGCGATCGACGTGCTGGTTGTCGATTCGGTGGCTGCGTTGACGCCGCGCGCCGAAATCGAAGGCGAGATGGGTGAATCGCTGCCCGGTCTGCAGGCTCGTCTGATGAGCCAGGCGCTGCGCAAGCTCACCGCTTCGATTTCGCGTTCCAACACGATGGTCATCTTCATCAATCAGATCCGCATGAAGATCGGTGTCATGTATGGCTCGCCGGAGACCACGACGGGCGGCAATGCGCTGAAGTTTTATGCATCGGTGCGCCTCGACATCCGCCGCATCGGTTCCGTCAAGGATCGCGATGAGGTTGTTGGCAACCAGACACGCGTCAAGGTGGTGAAGAACAAGCTGGCCCCGCCCTTCAAACAAGTCGAGTTCGACATCATGTATGGCGAAGGCGTGTCGAAGATGGGTGAACTGGTTGATCTCGGCGTCAAGGCAGGCGTGGTCGAGAAGTCAGGCGCGTGGTTCTCCTATAATTCGCAGCGTCTGGGGCAGGGGCGTGAGAACGCCAAGGAGTTCCTGCGCAACAATCCCGAGCTTGCCAATGAGATCGAATTGTCACTGCGCCAGAGCGCGGGGCTGATCGCTGAACAATTCCTCGAAAATGGCGGTCCGGGCGAGCAGGACGACGTCGCCGAGGGGTGATGCCTGACGCAAGCTGGATGCAGCTTGCCGTGGTTTCTGAGTCTGATTGAGATTGAGGCTGCTGAGAGTTCCGGCAGCCTTTTTCTGTTTTTTGTACTGGCATCGGGCTGATGTTGGTGATTGCTGCCTGCATCAAAGTGGACAGGCTTTGCCGGCGACGATAAAAGCCGGTTTCTTTCCGCCGCAAAGGTGGTTTCCCGCAGAGGCATCAAGATGAGTGGCGTCAACGAGATACGGTCGACTTTTCTCGACTATTTCCGGAAGAACGGACATGAGGTTGTCGCGTCGAGCCCGCTCGTGCCACGCAATGACCCGACCTTGATGTTCACCAATTCGGGTATGGTGCAGTTCAAGAATGTCTTCACCGGCATTGAAAAGCGTGCCTATTCACGCGCCACGACTGCTCAGAAAAGTGTCCGTGCTGGCGGCAAGCACAATGATCTCGACAACGTCGGTTATACGGCGCGCCATCTCACTTTTTTCGAGATGCTCGGTAATTTTTCGTTCGGTGACTATTTTAAGGAACAAGCCATCGAGCTCGCCTGGAACTTGATCACCAAGGATTTCGGACTGCCCAAGGACAAGCTGCTTGTCACAATCTACCACACGGACGATCAGGCTGCCGAATACTGGAAGAAGATTGCCGGGTTTTCTGACGACCGGATCATCCGCATTGCCACGTCGGACAATTTCTGGGCGATGGGTGACACCGGACCATGTGGCCCTTGTTCGGAAATCTTCATCGATCGCGGCGAGCACATCTGGGGCGGCCCGCCCGGCAGCCCGGAGGAAGACGGCGATCGGTTCCTTGAATTCTGGAACCTCGTGTTCATGCAGTATGAGCAGATCACGAAGGAGGAGCGCGTCGATCTCCCGCGGCCGTCGATCGACACCGGCATGGGCCTTGAGCGCATGGCGTCGATCCTGCAGGGCGTTGAGAGCGTTTTCGAGACTGATCTGTTCCGGCATTTGATCGAGGCGACTGCGTCCGCACTTGGCCGCGCTCCCGATGGTGAAACCGTTGCGTCCTATCGCGTCATTGCAGACCATCTGCGCTCTTCCTGCTTCCTGATCGCCGATGGGGTGCTGCCCTCCAATGAGGGGCGTGGCTATGTCCTGCGCCGCATCATGCGGCGCGCAATGCGCCATGGTCAGTTGTTGGGTGCTTCCGAGCCGCTTATGTGGAAGCTTGTTCCGGCGCTGGTTCGGGAGATGGGCCAGGCATATCCGGAACTGGTTCGTGGCCAGGCGCTCATCACCGAAACGTTGAAGCTTGAGGAAGGCCGGTTCCGTAAGACGCTGGCGCGCGGCCTCACTCTGCTCGACGATGCGACGGTGTCGCTGAAGTCGGGCGACATGCTCGACGGCGAGACAGCGTTCAAGCTCTACGATACCTACGGCTTCCCGCTTGATCTGACCCAGGATGCGCTGCGCCAGCGCAATATCTCCGTCAATCTAGACGGTTTTCAGGACGCTATGGAGCGCCAGCGTGCCGAAGCGCGAAAGAACTGGGCTGGTTCCGGTGAGGCGGCGACCGAGGCAATCTGGTTTGCGCTGCGTGAAAAGCTCGGTGCGACAGAATTCCTCGGCTATGACACCGAGATCGCCGAAGGCGTTGTCCTCGCGATCGTCAAGGATGGCAAGGAGGTCGCCCAGGCCAGCGATCACGAAGAAGTCTCGGTCATCGTCAATCAGACACCATTTTATGGAGAGTCCGGTGGTCAGATGGGTGACACCGGCCTGATCACCGGTGATGGTTTTTCATTCACCGTGACTGACACGCAGAAAAAGGCCGACGGTCTGTTCGTGCATATCGGCACAGTCACCAAGGGTGTCGCGAAGACGGGTGTGGCTGTTGAAATGAAGGTGACCCATCAGCGTCGCACGCGCCTTCGGTCGAACCATTCGGCGACACACCTTCTGCACGAGGCGCTGCGCGAAGTGCTCGGCACCCATGTTGCGCAGAAGGGGTCGCTGGTCGCGCCCGAAAGGCTGCGCTTCGATTTTTCGCATCCCAAGCCAATTTCGGCCGACGAGCTTGAGCAGATCGAGCATATGGCCAATGAGATTGTCGTGCAGAACAGCCCGGTTACGACGCGGCTGATGAGCGTCGACGATGCGATCGCCGAAGGTGCAATGGCGCTGTTTGGTGAAAAATACGGCGACGAGGTCCGCGTCGTGACGATGGGCACCGGCATGCATGGCGACAAGGCCAACCGGCCTTATTCGGTCGAATTGTGTGGAGGAACCCATGTCGGTTCCACGGGCGATATCGGCCTTGTGCGCATTTTGTCTGAAGGGGCGGTCGCAGCTGGCGTGCGTCGCCTTGAGGCGCTGACAGGTGAGGCAGCGCGCCATCATCTGGACGAGCAGGACCGGCGTCTGAAGGCTGTTGCAGCGACGCTGAAGGTCGGCCCCGCCGATGTCTTGGCCCGCGTGGAAAGCCTTGTTGAGGAACGCAAGAAGCTGGAGCGTGAACTCGCCGACGCGCGTAAGAAACTCGCCATGGGTGGCGGCTCGGCGTCAGAAACCGGTGCGGCCGAGCAGGTTGCCGGTGTCGGTTTCATGGGCAAAGCGGTTTCCGGTGTTGCGCCGAAGGATCTGAAATCACTCGCCGACGAGGGCAAGAAGTCGCTTGGCTCGGGCGTGGTGGTGTTGGTGGGAGACACGGAAGGCAAGGCGTCCGTGGTTGTCGCCGTAACGGAAGATTTGACAAGCCGTTTCAGTGCGGTTGATCTGGTGCGCGTGGCGTCTGCGGCGCTCGGCGGTCAGGGCGGCGGCGGTCGACCGGATATGGCGCAGGCGGGCGGGCCCGATGCCTCAAAAGCTATGGAAGCTATTTCGGCGGTCAAGACCGCGATGTCCGGCTGATTTGAAGTCTGTCGGCCAGGCAATTGTCTGGCCCGAATGATCGGCTGGTCAATTAAAGCGTGTCGCGTCTAATCGGGCTCATTCTGCCGGTGAATGTTCGGGTCAATTCCATCGGTCTTCGGCTTGACCGGGCCACCAGCCCGATCATCGCCGAAACCCTCGATCTTGCCCCCAACATTCACCGGCAGAATGAGCCCGATTAGACGCGACACGCTTTAGTTGATCTGCGGCAGCAATGCGCGCACTTCGCTACGCATGCGCTCGACGGCTGTCTTGTCGCCGCCGAGATATTCCAGCAGGTGTTTCTGGAACAGGCCGTCAAATACGGCGTAGAGCGCGCGGTTCGAAAGGGCGGTGCTGCGGCCCGACAGCGCGTTGAGCCGGCCACACACGCGCACGATCATGTTCTCAAGTAGCCGGTCGATTTCCAGGACCTCGCTTCGAAACGCATCCTCGAACAGCGCCTGCGACCTGAGATCATACCACAGTCGATGCATGTGAGGCTCGTCGCGCAGCGTTTCACCAAGCTTTTCCAGAAAGCCTGCTGTCAGTTCGTCGGGCGTTCGCGCCGTCTCAACGATGTCGTCATAGCGTTTGGCGCAGCTGCTCTTGTAGTTGCGCACCGCGCAAAGGATCAGATCAACCTTGTCGGTGAAGTAGTAGTGGAACACACCATGCGTGAAATCGCATTTCTGTGCGATCTCCCTCAGGCTGGTGCGGGCGTAGCCGAGTTCGGCCAGTGTCTCGAGAGCTGCATTGGCGAGCTCACTGCGCCGCGCAGCAAACTTGTCGCCGCGCTTCACGCGGTCGTTTGCATTCGCGGCAGCCCGGCTGGCCTGTTTCGCTATCGTCACGTCCGACGCGCCCATTGTTAAGCGGAAATCTTCTTATTGTTATTGTGCGTCGTGCACAAATCCCGCGGGACGTGAACCACTATTTTGCATCCGGGTCAAGGAAGGCACTTGACATGCGTCCAATTCAGATTGGACACTTGTCAGGAAATTGCGCTTTTGCGGGGTGCGAATTCAGTCTGGAAAGCGGTTCATGTGCCGCACGTAAGATTAGGTTGCAGGTGCAGTTGGGCGATCCGAAATGCTGGTTCGCCAACGTCACCCCGCAATTTGGTGCAGATTTTAGACCGGCAACATGATCCGATTCCTGACGGATTATGCCATCTGGTCCTGAGCGGGCTGCGTGCTCCCAAATCGCGGCCCGCTCTTTTTATTTTCGGTGCGTTTCCCGGACAGGCAGGAAAGACGCAGGCGCGTTTTGCGACTGGACCTGACTGCTACAGCCGTTTCAGGGCTGTTGCGACGCTCGTTCGATTCGACAAGTGTCGCCACCAGCGCGCCAGTCTCGGAAATTCATCCAGCATCGCCGCCCCTTCGGGTGCCTGCACGAAATAGTCGATCATTGGTACGGCATGCAGATCGGCAAGTGTCATCTGGCCGCCGGTCAGCCAGTTGGCATCCGGCGAAAGTTGTTCGAGCGTGTCGAGACAGGTTCTTGCCACGGGCAGGGCGGCTGCAATCCTGGCTTCGTCACTGCCGGCTGCTGCGCGCTCAACGCGTTCGACGAAAATGTCCCACACCATTGCGCGATAGGCATAGGCGTCCAGCAAACCGATCGCCATGTTCATGCGCGCGCGTGAGCTTGCATCAGCTGGTTGAAGGTCTGGGCCGTCAAAGGCCTCATCGATGTATCGGGTGATCGCTGTGGTCTCGAACAGGTCGAGGCCGTCATGGGAAAAGGACGGAATTTTCCCAAAGGGATGGCGGGCGAGATAGCTCTGAGGCAGTCCGCCATCGGCAAAGACATCGATCGGATCGATGTCGAAGCTGACGCCCTTTTCCAGAAGCGTCAGCGTGACAATGCGTACATAGACCGAATAGCCGGCGCCATAGACAACCGGCCTGGCCCGGTTCGTCACCCCATTGCCTTCTGCAGGTTCGAATCCACCTTGTCGAGGAAGGCGGTGGTCGACAGCCAGGGCTGGTCCGGGCCGATCAGCAACGCCAGATCCTTGGTCATGAAGCCGCTTTCAACGGTGTTGATGCAGACTTTTTCCAGCGTTTCGGAGAACTTCTTCAACTGCTCATTATCGTCCAGCTTGGCGCGGTGGGCGAGCCCCCGCGTCCACGCGAAGATCGAGGCGATCGAATTAGTCGAGGTTTCCTCGCCCTTCTGGTGCTGGCGATAGTGACGCGTCACCGTGCCATGTGCAGCTTCGGCTTCCACCGTCTTGCCGTCCGGCGTCAGCAGAACCGAGGTCATCAGGCCGAGCGAACCAAAACCCTGCGCGACGGTGTCGGACTGCACGTCGCCGTCATAGTTCTTGCAGGCCCAGATGTAGCCGCCTTCCCACTTCAGTGACGAAGCCACCATGTCGTCGATCAGGCGGTGTTCATAGATCAGCTTCTTCGACTTGTATTGCGGCGCAAATTCGCGATCGAACACATCCTGGAAGATATCCTTGAAGCGGCCGTCATAGGCCTTCAGGATGGTGTTCTTGGTCGACAGATAGACCGGATAGTTGCGCTGCAGGCCGTAGTTGAACGAGGCGCGGGCGAAATCGGTGATCGAATCGTCGAGATTGTACATGCCCATTGCAACGCCGGAGCTCGGCGCGTCGAACACTTCGTGCTCGATCACATTGCCGTCTTCGCCGACAAACTTGATCGTCAGCTTGCCCTTGCCGGGGAACTTGAAGTCGGTCGCCTTGTACTGATCGCCAAAGGCATGACGGCCGACAACGATCGGCTTGGTCCAGCCAGGCACAAGGCGCGGCACGTTCTTCATGATGATCGGCTCGCGGAAGATGACCCCGCCCAGAATGTTGCGGATCGTGCCGTTCGGGCTCTTCCACATCTTCTTCAGCTTGAATTCCTCGACGCGCTGCTCGTCAGGGGTGATCGTCGCGCACTTTACGCCGACGCCGTATTTCTTGATCGCGTTGGCAGCGTCGATCGTCACCTGATCATTGGTCTGGTCGCGATATTCGACGCCGAGGTCGTAATAATGCAGGATCAGCTTGTCCTTGATGAGCTGCCAGATGATGCGTGTCATCTCGTCGCCGTCGAGTTCAACGACGGGGTTGGCTACCTTGATCTTCGCCATAAAGTTCTGCCTCGCGGATGGTGGCGCGTGTCCGCGCCACGGGGTTTTCGAATGGGCTCGCGGCCCTATAACATCGGGCAACGGGAAGGCAAAGGCGCAGAATGGCCGCAACGGCCCCAGCGAGGCGGGAAATGCTGGCCGTGGCGCTATTTTAAGGTGAAAATGGCGCCACAATACGTCTTTGGACTCATACGTCTCACTTTGGATGGTTCTTGGGGGTTCCGGTGATTTCGTTCTCAACCTTTGACACGGGGCAGGCCGCGCTCAATGTCGCGACAGCAGGCAGGCCCGATGCGCCTCCGATCATTTGCCTGCACGGCTTCCCGGAATACTGGGCTGCGTGGCGGGAGGTCATGGAAGATCTCGCGCGCGATTTCTTCGTTATCGTGCCGGACCAGCGCGGCTACAACATCTCAACCAAACTCCCGAACGTCTCTGACTACCGGGGCCGGTTTCTGGCGAACGACATTGCCGCCCTTGCCAGACACTATTCTCCCGGCCGGCCATTGGCGCTCGCTGGTCATGACTGGGGCGCTTCTGTCGCCTATGCGGTGGCGTTCCTCCACTCTGAACTTCTGTCTCATCTGATTATTGCAAACGGGGTTCATCCCGTGTGCTTCCAGCGCGCGATCTTTGACGATCCGGAGCAGCGCGTCGCCAGTCAATACATCAATCGGCTGCGTGATCCCGAGATGGACGCGCGCATGCTCGAAGATGGTTGCAGACGCACGTTCCGCATGATCGAGGGCTTTTCGCCAGCTCCGTGGCTGGCCGGTGAAACACGAGAAGGATACCGCGCGGCATGGAGCCAGCCGGGCGCAATGAACGCGATGCTGAACTGGTACAGGGCATCTCCCGTCATTGTTCCCGAAATTGACGAGCCGGTGCCGCCTTCGCCGATCCTGAATGCCGAAATTGAGACTTTTCGGGTTCGTTGTCCGCATCTGGTCATCTGGGGCGAGGCCGATGTCGCGCTGCAGCCAAGTTGCCTTGACGGGCTAGAGCAGTTTGCCAGTGATTTGACGATCGAAAAAATCGATGGCTGCACGCACTGGATCCTGCATGAGAGGCCGGCCCAGGTTGCCGGCCTGATCAGGGGCTTTGTCTCAACCTGATTTCGTTCTCGCTTTCGGCGGGTCCTTTTTCTTCACCGGCATTGGGCCGACAAAAGAGGTCGCCAGCGCCAGCCATTGCCTGAGAGGCAGATCTTCCAGCGTAGTCGGATCAACCGCGATGAAGCCTTTCATCGTGCGCTCGCCCATCTGCATCAGCGCGGCACCCGGCCTCCTGAGCGCATCCTGCTGACCATCTTCGCCGACACGCACCAGAAGTGAGCCGTCCTTCATCACGCCGACAAGCATGTTGCCATTGAGTGTGAAGCAAAGTCCGCCAAACATCTTGATCTCGGAGACATTGGGGTCGTCGCCGATAAAGTGGCGCACGCGATCAGCAAGAGTTTCGTCCATTGGTGACACGCGCCCTTCAATATCGGTGCGGACTATGGCAGGGACGGGCACACGCCGCAAACGAGATAAGACCAGTCATGGCGACTGCCAGCCAAACCAACATTGCCCCCGCCATCATTCTCGTCGAGCCTCAGCTTGGAGAGAATATCGGCATGGTCGCGCGCGCCATGGCGAATTTTGGCCTGACGGAATTGCGGCTGGTCAATCCGCGCGACGGCTGGCCGAACGAAAAGGCGCAGGCTGCCGCCAGCCGCGCCGACCATGTCATCGATGGCGTTGTCGTGTTCGAGACGTTGCAGGAAGCCGTCGCAGACCTGCAATATGTCGGCGCGACGACGGCGCGGCCGCGTGACAATTTCAAGCCTGTCGTCGGGCCGGTCGAGG
>Ga0209572_1002157_pt1 | contig 9872 bp, 9 predicted proteins | sample EBPBio232012_DNA_FD_185867 | JGI IMG/M metagenome (GOLD analysis project Ga0209572, IMG submission 185867) | Wastewater treatment Type I Accumulibacter community from EBPR Bioreactor in Madison, WI, USA - Reactor 1_1/23/2012_ DNA (SPAdes)... | ecosystem: Engineered > Bioreactor > EBPR >...
TCACGTGAAACCATTTTACCAGAGCGTTTTACGTTTCACAGCAGTAGAATGCGAATGAAAAAAGTAACCAAAGAAGAACTTGCAGCTATGGATGCTATGAGTTTGAAATGTGCTCAAGAACTTTCAGATGCTCATGTAGATGTTATGGGTTATGCGTGTTTGGTTGCAATTATGAGTATGGGACGAGGATATCATTGCGTTTCAGAAGTGAATTTGCATCAAGAAACTGTTGCTAACGACTTCCCTACGCCAATTGTAACTTCGGCTGGAGCTTTGATAAATGGTTTGAAGGTTTTAGGAGCCAAACAAATTTCAATTATTACACCTTACATGCGACCATTGACCGATATGGTTGTAGATTATATTGAAAACCAAGGTATAAAAGTGAAACAAAGTATTGCTTTGGAAATTCCAGATAATTTGGAAGTTGCTGCACAAAACCCAATGAACTTATTGGAAATTTATAAACAATTGGATTTAACAGATGTTGATGTTTTAGTTGCTTCTGCTTGTGTGCAAATGCCATCTTTAGAAGCTATTGATTTAATTCAGGCTGAATGTGGAATTCCAGTAACATCGGCTGCAGTTTGTACGACTTATGAAATGATGAAAAAATTAGGAATCGAAGCTAAATCTGCCATTGGTGGAGAATTGCTAAATGGGAAGTATTAGTATAATCTGATTTTGATGATAAAAAATATTCAACCTGAAGAAATATACAAGCAAGGATTAGCTTTTGAAAAATGTGCAAAAATTTTACATGAGCAATATAATTTTTGGGATAACTCCACAAAAATTGGCGCTTTTATGAATGAAGCATTATCAGTTGAACTATATTTTAAAGCAATCTTAAATTTTGAAAATATAGAAATTAAAAAAACACATCATTTTGACGAACTTTTCAAATTGCTCTCAATAAAGTCTCAAGATGAAATAAAAAAAATATTTAGTGATAATATAGATAAGGAAAGAGAAAAATTGAAATCCACATTAGAATCCATATATAATCAAGATTTTGCAATGGAATTAGTTGAAATTTTACCTCATTACAAGAATTTATTTGTTGACATAAGATATAAATTTGAAAATGAACTAAAATATCCAATTATTTTTCTATCAGAATTAAGAGAAGCTTTAAAGAAAAGATGTATGGATTTAGGAATTTCTATATATTAATCCAAAAGATTCTTACATTTCTCACACAACTTCATTTTTTCATTGTCAATCGTACTGATTTTTTCAGCTGCGCTAGTCATTACACAATGTTTATTAGGACAATGAGGTAATCCTAAATTGTGTCCAAACTCATGAATTACAACTTTTTTAAGTCTAGTAAATTCAAGCGTTTTATCTTTATGCTTCAATCGAAATGAAGAAACGATGCAACTTTTGCCAGGACAATAAGCTAATCCCATTACTCCAAAGTCATTATATTTCCACTTAGGTTCTTTAATATTTCCTTTTATATCATGCTTGGTGATTGAAATATCTTTATTAGTTAATCCTAAAACAAAATCTAAACGATCATTTATAGTTCTATTCTGAATCGCAATTATGCTATCTGCTCTATATCTTGGTGATTTTACATTTACAAAAGCTTGTTTTGGCAATTCAATCTCTGACAATATAAACGTTTTAATTTTATAAAACTTTGTAACTTCTTGAGCTAAAACTATAGCTTTTTCTTTTTGAAATCCATCATAAACTTGAATGCCAACAACTTTATTGACAACACTTTTATCAGACTTAGAACATGAAAAAAGGAAAATTAGCAATAATAATGATACAACAAATTTCATTTAGATTTTTTAATAAAAAAAGACACAATAATTGTGCCTTTTCTTTAACTCTATATTTTTAAGTATTACCAAATAACAACTCTCAACGAATCTGGCTGATACATTGCACTTCCAGGTTTAATATTGAATGCTTTGTGAAACTCAGGAACATTTGCCAACGGACCATTTATTCTATATTTTGCTGGCGAATGAACATCGGTCATTACCTGCTGAGATAAATATTCTTTGGTTCCATTAACCATCCAAGCGTAACCGTAGGCTAGAAAATATCTTTGGTCTGGAGTTAATCCACTGATTTTTTCATTGGTTTTAAATTGCTTTGTTTTTTTGAATGCTTCATATCCCATAACTACTCCACCTAAATCAGCAATGTTCTCTCCTTGTGTTGCGTCTCCATTCACATTCTTATCACCTACTTTAAATTTGCTATACTGAGAAACAATTAATGCAGTTTTTTGTTTGAACTTCTTCAAATCTTCAGCCGTCCACCAATTGTTTAAATTTCCTTTATCATCATACTGACTTCCTTGATCATCAAAACCATGTGTGATTTCGTGACCAAATGTAGAACCACCAATAATTCCATATAAAATAGCATCATCCGGCATTCTTCCTTCAAATCCTGGAACAATGATATTACATGCTGGAACACAAATTTCATTATTACTTGGATTGTAATAAGCGTTGTAAGTTTGTGGATACATTCCCCATTCAGTTCTGTCAACTGGTTTACCATATTTATTTGTCATATAGTCGTAAGACCATTTATTAACAGCCATCACATTTTTTAAATAATTATTTCTGTCAATGGTTACAGAGCTTAAATCTTTCCATTTATCAGGATAACCGACTTTCATAACAATTTTGCTCAATTTATCTAAAGCTTTTTTCTTAGTTGGTTCACTCATCCAATCAAGATTTTTGATACGAACAGCATAAACATCACGAATGTTATTCCCAATTTCAAGAAGTTTTTCTTTCGTTCCTTTTGGCAAATATTCATCAACATAAACTTGACCAATTAATTCTCCTAAAGAACCATCTGTTTGCTCAACAATACGCTTCCATCTTGGTTTTTGAACTTTAACACCGCTCATCACAGTAGAATAAAATTTGAAATTTTGATCCTCAACTTCTTTATTCAAATAAGAAGCATACGTATTAACTAAATCCCATTTTAAATACGTTTTCCAATCTTCGATTGCATAAGATTTTAGCATTCCGTTTAATGCTCTATAAAATTCTGGTTGTCCAACTATCACAGTATCTGCTTTAGCAATTCCGAAATCTTTAAGAGTTACATTCCAATCAATATTAGGAGTGATTCCATTCAATTGGGCAATACTCATTTTGTTATAGTTCTTAATTGGATCACGTAAAGCTTCTAATTTTCTTGAAGCTTTCGCTAAATCAGTTTCCAATTTCATGATTGAAGCCGCATTTTTTGTAGCTAAATCTTGTTTAACTCCTATCAACTCCATCATCTTTTGAACGTGTTTAACGTATTCTTTACGAATAGTAACAGTTTCTTCATCAGTATTGAAATAGTAATCTCTTTGACCTAACCCTAAACCTCCTTGATATAAAAACAAGGCATTTTTAGCACTATTTTTATCATCTTGTCCAACATAAAATCCGAAACCAGCACCAGAACCAATAGTATGCAAATGACCAATTTCTTTTAGCAAACTTGGAACATCTTTAATGGCATCAATTTTAGAAAACTCTTCTTTAAGGGGATTGACTCCTAATTTATTTATTGTTGTAGAATCCATTCCAGAAGCATAAAAATCGCCAATCTTTTGTTTGTTGCTACCTTTTTCAGAACCAGCTTCTGCCGAAGTTTCGCAAATAGATTTTATTTGATTGTTGATTGTGTCTTGAATCATTCTAAAAATACCATTACTTCTCTCAGAAGAAGGAATAGGATGTTTTTTAAACCAACCTCCATTGGCATAATTAAAAAAATCATCTGATGGATTGATTGTTGTATCTCTATTAGTTAATAAAGGATCAACAAAAGTAGTTTCTTTCTTGTTACAACTTACTATTGTTACTGTCGCCAAAGTTATAAGTGATAAACGTTGCAATAATTTCATATATAATATTTTAAAATTCAAATTTAATCATTTTTATCTTTCAATATACTTATTGCTATTTATTACTATTTTTTTTACAATAATTTTAATACATCGTTCGTTCTATAAATAGTAAATTGCACCAAATTAAATACCATTATGGATAAAATCAAAATACTTTGGGTGGATGATGAAATTGATTTGTTAAAACCACACATCCTTTTTTTAGAGAAGAAAAATTATGAAGTAACTACTTGTAATAATGGTCGTGACGCAGTAGATATTTTTGCTGAAAACAATTTTGATATAGTTTTCTTAGACGAAAATATGCCTGGAATGAGTGGATTGGAAACACTATCTGAAATTAAAGAGAAAAAATCTTCAACGCCAGTAATAATGATTACTAAAAGTGAAGAAGAATATATCATGGAAGAAGCAATTGGCTCTAAAATAGCCGATTACCTTATCAAACCAGTAAATCCAAATCAGATTTTATTGAGTTTGAAAAAGAATTTAGATCATTCTAGATTGATTTCTGAAAAAACAACTTTAGATTATCAAAAGGAATTTAGAAAAATTGCTTTAGAACTTTCTATGGTAAATTCTTATGAAGATTGGATTGAGTTATACAAAAAATTAATCTTTTGGGAATTAGAATTAGAAAACATTGAAGATTCTAATTTAATTACAATTTTAGAATCACAAAAAGTAGAAGCCAATTCACAATTTGGAAAGTTTATTGAAAGAAATTATGAAGATTGGTTTGAGCCAAAAGCAGATAAACCTATTCAATCACATACATTATTTAGAGAATTAGTTGTTCCCGAATTAGTAAAAAAAGACAAACCAGTACTTTTTATAGTAATTGATAATTTACGTTATGATCAATGGAAAGCTATGGAAAGTACCATTAATAATTATTACAAATTAGAGAAAGAAACGCCCTATTTTGCTATACTTCCAACGGCAACACAATATGCTAGAAATGCTATATTTTCTGGATTAACTCCATTGGAAATGGAAAAACAATTTCCTCAATACTGGAAGAATGATGTTGAAGAAGGTGGTAAAAACTTATATGAAGCTGAATTTTTAACAGCACATTTAAAACGCTTGGGATTAAATATAAAACAAGATTATTTCAAAATCACAAATTTAGCTGGTGGAAAAAAATTAGCGGATAATTTTAGAGCGCTAAAAGACAATAATTTAGTTACTGTAGTTTACAATTTTGTTGATATGCTCTCTCATGCTAAAACAGAAATGGATGTTGTAAAGGAATTAGCATCAGATGATAAAGCCTACCGTTCATTGACATTGAGTTGGTTTAAAAACTCGCCATTGTTAGATATTATTCAACAAGGTCAAAAACTTGGATTTAAATTAATAATCACAACAGATCATGGAACTATAAATGTGAAAAATCCATCAAAAGTGATTGGTGATAAGAATACAAGTCTAAACTTAAGATACAAAACAGGACGAAGTTTAACTTATGAAGATAAGGATGTTTATGCTATTAAAGACCCAAAAAAAATTGGTTTACCTGCAATAAATATGAGTAGTTCATATATTTTTGCAAAGAATGATAACTTTTTGGCTTACGTAAACAATTATAACCATTATGTAAGTTATTACAGAAATACCTATCAACATGGTGGAATTTCTCTAGAAGAAGTTATTGTTCCCTTTTTAGTTTTCAATCCGAGATAAAATAGTTGGCAGTATTCAGTGTTCTATTTTCAAAAACACTGAATACTGATTAATAAAAACAAGACAACAATGGAAATAATTTTTACATTAGATGAAATTGATGCTGTTGCACAAAAAATCATATCAGAGAATCCCAAAAAAGTTATTCTTTTTAATGGATTAATGGGCGTTGGAAAGACAACTTTAATAAAATCATTAGCTAAAAATTTAGGTGTAAATGATGCTACAAGTAGTCCGACCTTTTCTTTAGTTAATGAATACCAAATATCTAATAATCAGTATATTTACCATTTTGATGTTTATCGATTGAAAAATGAAACTGAAGCATTAGATATGGGTATTGATGAATATCTTTATTCTGGAAATTGGTGTTTCATCGAATGGGCTGAAAATATTCCAAATTTAATTCCTGAAGAGCATTCTAAAATCAAAATAAACACTCTTCCAGATGGAAGAAGACATTTAACTTTAACATAGAATACATAGCAAAATTGAAATTGCTATTGTAATTACTATTTAATTTTTTGTAACTTGTGCCATAATTCATTTGTAACTATGTCACTTACACCTTTTACAAAACAACAACTTCTTCCTCAAGAAGAAAAATTAGAAATTGCTCGTCACAAAAGCGAATTGTTTATTGGTATTCCAAAAGAGACAAGTTATCAAGAGCGACGCATTTGCTTAACTCCTGATGCAGTAAATTCATTAACTTCACACGGACATCGAGTTATGATGGAAGCTGGTGCAGGTGAAAGCTCAAGCTACACTGATAAAGAATATAGTGATGCTGGTGCTGAAATTACAAACGACACTAAAAAGGTGCTTTCTTGTCCAATGCTTTTAAAGGTTGAGCCGCCAACTATGGCAGAAATTGAATTGATGAATCCTAATTCTTTAATCATTTCAGCAATTCAATTAAAAACCAGAAAGAAAGAATATTTTGAAGCGCTTACCAAAAAAAAAATTACTGCATTAGCATTTGAATACATAAAAGATGAAGACGGTTCTTATCCTGCTGTTAAATCATTGAGTGAAATTGCAGGAACTGCTTCGGTTCTTATCGCAGCTGAATTAATGATAAACAATCAATTTGGAAAAGGATTATTATTTGGAAATATAACTGGAGTTCCTCCTACTGATGTTGTCATACTTGGTGCTGGAACAGTTGGTGAATTTGCGGCAAAAACAGCTATTGGACTTGGAGCAAGTGCAAAAGTATTTGACAACTCAATTACTAAATTAAGAAGACTTCAAAATAATTTAAATCATCGAGTTTTTACATCTACAATTCAGCCAAAATCATTATTGAAAGCTTTGCGTCGTTGTGATGTTGCTATTGGTGCAATGAGAGGAAAAGATCGTTGTCCTGTAGTTGTTACAGAAACAATGGTTGAACATATGAAAAAAGGAGCTGTAATTGTTGATGTAAGTATAGATACTGGAGGTTGTTTTGAAACTTCAGAGATTACTACTCACGAAAAACCAACCTTTATTAAGAGTAATGTTATTCACTATTGTGTACCAAATATTCCTTCAAGATATTCTAAAACAGCATCGCTCTCTATTAGTAACATTATTACTCCTTATCTTCTACAAATAGCTGAAGATGGTGGAATTGAAAGTGCAATAAGATGCAATAAAGGTCTAAAAAATGGTATTTACTTATACCATGGCATTTTAACAAACAAAGCTATTGGTGATTGGTTCAACCTTCCAGATAGTGATATAAATTTAATAGTTTTTTAAATTAGTATTCCTTCCAAAATAATTCTGTTTAGCTTACATTTGCAAAAAAAATAAGAATGAAATTTTATCAAAGATTAGCTTATTATCTTGTGGGCTTGGTTATGGGAGCTTTTGTAGTAGCTCTTGTTTTGTCTGGTAAAGATACGCGTTGCAATTATTTTCCAAATGCACGTGTTTTAAATGATTTAAGAAATAAACCTTTCAACTATAGTATAGAAGCATCAAGAAAACTTTCAGAAGATTGGATTGATACGATTGATATTAAAAATACATTAAACTATGGTGATGTAGATTTTGATAAAAGTAATGTTGTCTATCAAAAAGGAAAATTATATATCATTGAAGGAAAGACAACAAAGAATGACACAATTACATTGAGAGTAATTAATTATCCAAATAAAGCCGTTCTTGAAGATATTATTAGAAAGAAATAATACATTAAATATAAAACACAATTAATTTTGATTATAATGAGCTCGATATTTTATCGAGCTCATTTTTTTTTATTACTATTTTGATTTTAGCTTTTATTGTGTTATTTATGTAGTTTTAATTTAATCACTTTTTTAACTGTAATATGTTAAAATTTAGATTCTTCAATACCAATTCCAACCTTTATTAAAAAAAGCATCTCTATATAATAAACTAAATAGTATAAAGATGGAAAAAATTAACATTCAAATCGACAAACCTTGCTCTGAAAACTTCAATACTTTTATAAAAACTGACGAAGGTGGCTTCTGTAATTCATGCAAAAAAAATGTAGTAGATTTTACCAAAATGAATGATCAAGAAATTCTAAAATACTTTTCTATTGAAAAAAACAAAACTTGTGGGATGTTTCTTGAATCACAATTAAAAAACTACCCTAATGCTAATTATTCAATAAGTAAACAAAAGCCAAACCCTTTTTTTTCAGGTATTTTCGGGATTTCTCTACTTTCATTATTATCGTTTACAAATAGTTATTCTCAAGAAAAAACGATTAAAAATGAAATTGTAAAAGAAGAAAATATTGTTTCTAACAAAGATTATGAAAAGTCAGATTTTGATAACAAAATTACTGTTACTGGAATTATTTCTAATGAAATTGGACCAATAATTGGAGCTAATGTTTATTTAAAAAATTATAATATCAGTACCCAAACAGATGTTAATGGTAAGTTCACATTTCCAAAACAATTAAAAATTGGAGACGTATTAATTGTTTCTTACATTGGTTATAAGAATAAGGAAATTATAGTTTCAAGAGAAAACCAATCAGATGCAATCAGTTATATAATTAAACTTGATAATTTTGAAAGAATTATGTTGGGAGAAGTTTCAACAAATAAAGTATATAAATCTAAACGAACATTAATCCAGAAAATAAAAACTTTCTTTACAAATGAATAAGTATTTTTCTTTGATTATTAGCCTTTTACTTCCACTCACTATTGATGCACAAATTTCAGATTTTAAAAATGTTAATTTTGAAAATGCTGATAAAATTGCCTATTCGTATAAAGGTAATGATTTATACAATTTACCAGGTTTAGCTCACAACCTAACTATTAATCTAAATTCAGATGTTGAAAAATTTAGAGCTATTTACACATGGGTTAGCACCAATATTGAGAATGATTATTATGGATATATAAAAAACCATAATAAAAGATCTAAATTTCAAAGTGATAGTTTAGAGCAAAATAAATGGAATAAACTATTTAGCAAGCAAGTGTTTAAAAAATTATTGAAAGAAAAAAAAACAATTTGTACAGGTTATGCCTACTTAGTGAAAAGCTTAGCCAATTTAGCTAATATTAATTGTGAAATTATTGATGGTTATGGACGAAATGAAAGTGCAGAATCCTCTGAGTTAAAATTTCCTAATCATTCATGGAATGCTGTTCAACTAAATAATAAATGGTATTTGTGTGATGCAACCTGGTCTAGCGGTGCTTTTAATTTAGCTAATTATACTTTTGAATTTGATTATAATGATGGCTATTTTTTAGCTGAACCCGAACAGTTTTCAAAAGATCATTTTCCAATTGATAGTTCATGGCTCTTGTTAAATAAAAAAACAACACTATCTGAGTTTTTTGAAGCTCCAATATTGTATGATAATTCGTATAGATATACTATCTTTCCAATCGAACCATCATTAATGCATTTTGAAGTTGAAAGAAATAAAGAAACTATATTTATCTTAAAAGATATAAAGGGTATTGATATCAATAGTATTTTTCTACAAATAGATACCGGTAAAAATATTCAATTAATTAAACCAAAAATAGAAAACTTAAAAAATGACACAATTAAACTAAAATATTCTTTTATTAAACTCGGATTATACGATGTACATATTAATGTAAATAACCAGCCTATTTGCACCTACGTAGTAAAAGTAAAAAAGAAGATTTAGACAGTAACTTATGCTTTCAATTTAAAATTTATTCTAAAAAAAAACTCCAACATTAAATTGGAGTTTTTCGTTTACATATAAAAATAAATTACTTAATGAATTCAATTTTCTGAACTTCTTCAGCAT